>ERZ1034980.2104-NODE-2104-length-11049-cov-92.427415_pt1 | contig 11049 bp, 6 predicted proteins | sample MGYA00520622_ERZ1034980 | MGnify/ENA primary metagenome ERZ1034980 (study PRJEB33766, sample SAMN09781791) | gut metagenome | biome: gut microbiome | host: Homo sapiens | place: Madagascar | study: EMG produced TPA metagenomics assembly of the PRJNA485056 data... | reverse complement strand
TCGTCGGGCATGGGCAAAAGCCCTATGCCCTCCTCTTTCAAGGCACCTCGCCACGCCTGGGACTCGCTCGCTGTCCAACCGCTCTCTGCGCCGTTCTCCTGCTTGTTGCGTTTCTTACTTCTTCCCAAATTTGATCTTAATGGCACGCTTGAGTGCGTACTTGCCCAGGCTGGGGAGCTTTTGCTCGTATTTGACCATCGTTGAGCACTCGGGGCGGTCGCGATCCAGATGGATGGCGTCAAACGCGCACTTGGTGGTGCACAGGCCACAGCCGATGCACTTGTTGGGGTCGACGATCGAGGCGCCGCAGCCCAGGCAGCGGGCGGTCTCGGCGCGCACCTGCTCTTCGGTAAAGGTCTCGACGTACTCGCTAAACGGCGCGGCCTTCTCGCGCTCGCGGTCCACGTGGGCAACCTCGCGGCTCGCGTTGTCGTAGCTCTCAATCACGACATCGTCGCGGTCGAGCGCGGTGTAGCGGCGCTGGTTGCGGCCGATGGTGAGCGTGGACCCCGGCTGCACAAAGCGATGGATGGACACGGCGGCCTCGTGGCCGGCGGCGATGGCATCGATGGCAAAACTCGGACCGGTGTAGACGTCGCCGCCCACAAAGATGTCTGGCTCGGCGGTCTGGTAGGTCTGAGGATCGGCAAGGGCACCCTGACCGCGGCCAAGCTCCACCTTGGAGCCAGCCAGCAGGTCGCCCCACACAATGGACTGGCCGATGGACATGACCACGCGGTCGGCATCGACGCGGCGCAGGTCGTTCTCGTCGTACTCGGGCGCAAAACGGCCCTCGTCGTCAAAGACACGCGTGCAGCGCTTGAAGGTGATGCCGCGCACATGACCGGCCTCGTCCAGGTGAACCTCCTTGGGGCCCCAACCGCAGCTGATGTGCGCGCCGTCCTCGATGGCCTCGCGACGCTCTTCCTCGCTGGCGGGCATCTGGGCCTCACTCTCCAGGCAGAACATCTCAACGTGCTCGGAACCCAGACGGCAGGCGTTGCGGGCAACGTCGATGGCCACGTTGCCGCCGCCCACCACAATGGTGCGGCCGGACAGGGTATCGATCTTGCCGCTGTTAACCTCGCGAAGGAAGTCTACGGCCACGGTCACGTCCTCGGCATCCTCGCCCGGAATGCCGACAAGGCGGCCGCCCTGGCAGCCAATGGCAACGTAGAAGGCCTTAAAGCCCTGCGCGCGCAGCTCGTCGAGCGTCACGTCGCGACCGACTTCCACGCCATAGCGGAACTCGGCACCCATCAGGCGAATAACCTCGACCTCGGCCTCAATAACATCCTTCTGCAGCTTAAAGCTGGGAATACCATAGGTGAGCATGCCGCCCGGGCGCTCGTTCTTCTCGAACACGACGGGCTTGTAGCCCTTCTCGGCCAGGTAGAAAGCGCAGGACAGGCCGGCCGGACCGGCACCGATGATGGCGATCTTCTGGTCGAAGCCGCCGGCGCGCGTCGGGGTCACCACAGGCGGGACATAGCGGGTCGCGGCGTCCAGATCGCGCTGAGCAATGAACTTCTTGACCTCGTCGATAGCCACGGCCTCGTCCACGCGACCGCGGGTGCAGGCGTCCTCGCAGCGGCGGTTGCATACGCGACCACAGATAGCGGGCAGCGGGTTCTCGCGCTTGATGAGCGCAAGGGCCTCGTCATAGCGGCCCTGGGCCGCAAGCTTCAAATAGCCCTGAACGGCAACATGCGCAGGGCAGGCCGTCTTGCAGGGCGCGGTACCGGACTCGTGCGTCTCGATACGGTTGTCGTTGCGGTAGTTGGGTGACCACTTGGTGTGATCCCACTTGGTGGCGTCGGGCAGCTCCTGGCGCGGGTACTCGGGCACACGCCCGCCGGCCTTTTTGCTGCAGAGCTTCTGGCCCAGCTTGGCGGCGCCGGCCGGGCACACCTCAACGCAGCGACCGCAGGCCACGCACTTGTCCTTCTCGACCTTGGCGACATAGGCCGAGCGCGACAGGTTGGGCGTGTTGAACAGCTGCGAGGTACGCAGGGCGTAGCACACGTTGACGTTGCAGTTGCAGATGGCGAAGATCTTGTTCTCGCCGTCGATGTTGGTGATCTGGTGCACAAAGCCGTTGTCCTCGGCCTGGCGCAGGATGTCGTAGACCTCGTCGCGTGTCACGTAATGGCCGCGGTCGGTCTCGACCACGTAATCGGCCATATCGCCCACGGCGATGCACCAGTCGGCCGGGTCGTCGGCGCAGCCCTCGCCCATCACGCGACGGCTCGCGCGGCAGCTGCAGGTGCTGGCGGCATACTTGCCCTCATATTTGTCGAGCCAATGCTCGATATGCTCAATGGGCACCGAGGTGCTCGTGGCATCGATGGCCTTCTCGACCGGAATGACGTGCATGCCGATGCCGGCGCCTCCGGGCGGCACCATCGGCGTGGCGCGGGACAGCGGGCCCTTGGATGCCTGCTCAAAGAACTTGGCATAGACCGGATGCTCCTCGAGCTGGCTCACGCGCATGTTGAGGAACTCGGCAGAACCCGGCACCAGCATGGGCAGCACCCACTGCTTGGCGCGCTCGGGGTTTTCCCAGTTGTACTCGAGCAGACCCGTGTAGCTCATGTCGTCGAGCATCTTCTCGATATCGGCCTCGGGCATGCCGGTGAGCTTGACCATCTCGGGCAGCGTATAGGGACGGCGCATCTTCATCTTGCAGAGCACCTCGGCCTGTTCGTCGGTCGCGGCCTCGGCAAACGACCAGTACTCGTAGCCCAGCAGCTCATCGCGGTGCAGCAGACGGTTGGTGCAGTGTTCGCACAGCTTGACGATGGCCTCGCGCGGATGCTCCGGCAGCGGCGGCACGAACTCCGAACCGATGTCGGGCTCGGTGTAGCTAATCCCCGGTCCGTTGAGAATCATGGTTGTCCCTTCTCTTGCCGCAGCCCGGCGAGACCGCGGCGCCCCTCTTTTTTCGGGCTCGACATACCCCCATGCCGTTCACCCGTTATTGTTGACATTGTGTCAAAAATAGTATTGACGAACCGTCAACAATATTCAAGACTGTTAGGCGAACGGTCAGGCAAAAGAGGATGAAAGGCGGCAGAACATGGGCAACACGTACGCAGATATCCCTGTGGCCGACGCCACTCTTGCGTCCGATAGCGCGGCAAAGCGCCTGACGGGCGATGAACGCCGTCGCGAGATTCTCGATGCCGTGCGCACCGTAAGCTCCGAGCTGGGCGTGTCGCATCTATCCGTCTCGGCCGTGACCAAGCGAGCCGGCTGCACGCGCTCGCTGTTCTACCACTACTTCGCCGATATGGACGCCGCTGTCACCGCCGTCATGGACGAGGCGATCGACGGCTTTATCTCCGAGCTCGAGCAGTGGAACGCCGGCCGCACCGTCGGCGACATCGAGGGGGCGCTCGACACCGTCGCCCCGCTCTTTAAGCGCCTGGTCGCCAGCGGCCACGAACTGCCGAGCACCCTGACCTCCAGCAGCGGCGCGCTCTACGGCGGCTTTTTGCACAACGTGGTCCAACGCGTGGCGCAGTATATCTGCGACACCACCGTGGTGGATTTTGTCGCCCATCATGAGCTACGCATCGACCATGTCTACGAGACGTTCTACACCCTCATCATGGGGTTGTTGATGTATATCCGCACGCACCCCGATGTGCCCGACGAGACGGTCAAGGAAATCATCGCCTCGACACTCCACATCGAGGGCTATACCGCCAAGTATCCGGAGCGCAAGCCCCAGAACTGACGACATTTGGCCAAACTGCCCGCGATCGGAAGAGGGGCCGCGGGCGTGTGAAAGGAGAGCAGCATGCTGTTCGATGTTTGGGGTAGCGATACCCTTATCCACTGGGCCGGCTGGGCCATGGTCTTTATCGGCCTGATCGTGCTCAACGAGGTCGGCCGCCGCACCAAGCTCGGCGCGGCCATCATCTTTGGCGTGGCTCCGCTGGCCATGACCATCTACTGCGTCGCCATCGCCGTCGGCGTTTCGCAGGGTGCCGAGTGGGCGCTCACCAACCCCACCCATGTGTACCAGAACAGCTGGTTCCACTACGCCAAGGTCTACGCGGCGTTGGCCGGTTGCTGGGGCTTCATCGCCATTAAGTATCAGTGGGGCAAGATCGGCAAGGCGCATTGGTTCCGCGCGTGGCCGTTTGTGATCGTCGCCATCAACATCATGATCGCCGTCGTATCCGACTTCGAGAGCGCCTATCACTTCTTTGTCCTGGGCGAGTCCACCTGGGTCACCTCCGAAGGTGCTACGCAGCTGGCCGGCTGGAACAACGTGTTCAACGGCATCGCCGGTATCATCAACATCTTCTGCATGACCGGTTGGTGGAGCGTCTACGCCTCCGAGGACAAGACCGACATGCTGTGGCCCGACATGACCTGGGTCTACATCATCGCCTACGACATCTGGAACTTCTGCTACACCTACAACTGCCTGCCCACCCACTCCTGGTTCTGCGGCTTTGCGCTGCTGCTGGCGCCCACCGTCGCCGCCTTTATCTGGAACAAGGGCGGCTGGATCCAGAACCGCGCCTTTACGCTGGCCATTTGGTGCATGTTTGCCCAGGTGTTCCCGTACTTCCAGGAGGAGTCCATCTTTGTGACCCACTCCACGCTCGACCCCGGCGCCGCTACCGCGGTCTCGATCGCCGCACTGGTCGCCAACGTCGCCGCGATCATCTACATCGCCTACCGCGCCAAGAAGCTCGGCCGCAATCCCTACAAGCAGGATGTCTTTGAGGGCACCAGCGATTGGGAGAAGGCTACCGCTCGCCGCGCCAAGGTTGATTACGCGCACGCCGAGTAACATGTTGGCCGTTGTTGGCACTTGGGCATAGGCCCGCTCACCAGGCCTTTCAATCCAATGTCTCGCAGAGCCCCCGAAAAGCGTTTCGCTCGCTTTCCGGGGGCTTTTTGTCGTTGCGCCTCTATTCATCTATTCAAAAACACGCGCATATATAAAATCGGATTTCAAATCATGCGGCGGCTCTATGGAGCTCCGTTTTTGGGTACATTGTTGTCCCGATATTGAGCTTGGGGGATATATGAAAGATGAGACGATGGGCCAAGAGGATGCGGTCCAAGATGCAGAAGCGTGTGCCGAGGCCCTGGAGAGTCTAGACCAGATCGCGCTGGCCGAGATTACGTTTGACGATTCGAGCGTTGATGTGCAGGATGAGCCGGAAATCGAGGCGCAGCTCGATGATCAGGATGCAAAAGACGATGGCGCCGCGCCCACCGAAGACGAGGCAGGTCACGAAGACGCCGAAAGCGAGGCCGGCAATCAGCCCGAATCCGACACGGGCGAGGAAACCGTCTTGCTCGACAGCTTGCCGGCCGAGGATTCGCTGACCCGCGAGCTTCCTGGCCTGGGTTCCGCACCAGCCGTGGACGAGACCATCGCCATGGGCGATATTCCCCTACCGTCCGTTCCCTCGGCACGCGAGGCCGAGGTTCGTCATCGCAAGATGTCGCCCAAGCGCCGCAATCTGATGGTCGCCGGTATCGTGGCCGCCGCGCTCGTCGCCGGCGGTGCAGGCTATGCTGCCTGGAACGGATATCAGCAAGAGCAGGCTGCCTCTGTCGCCGCCAATGCCCACACGATGATGTCGGTGCAGATTGGCGTGCATGCCGCGGGCCTCGACTGTTCCACCAGCTCTAAGATTCCCGTACAGGTGAGCGGTCAGGACGCTGATGGCTCATCCGTGAGCGAAACGCTCTATGTTGACGAGCACGGCCGCGGCATCAAACTGCTGCCCGGCGATTACACGCTCTCCATCGCTGCCTCTCCCATCGCGGCCGACGGCACCATCTATACCGTCCCGACCACCAAGGCGCAGGTCACGATCAAGAGCGACGGACAGGACCTAAGCAGCCAGGCCGCCTTTAAGCTCAAGGTGCCTTCGGCCGACACGGTGACTGACGACCAGATCGATGCCGCCGCCAAATATGCCGAGGAGGGAGGCGCGAGCTCCGCCGCCACCGCCAAGGTGCTCCAGCAGGCGGCAACCGCGCGGCGCGACGCCGCCGTCAATGCCGTGAGCGCGCAAAAGGCACAGGCGGCCCGTGATGCCGACGCCCGTCACAAGGCAACCGACCTCTACCAGCTCGATATCCCCGTCGAGTGGTACGGCAAGGTCGAGACTTGGCAAAATGGCAGCACGCTATGCATCTATCTTGCCGGCGACAGCGATACACCGATTGTGACGCTCGTCGCAGTGCGCGAGGGCGAGAGCTTTACGCCCGATGAGGGCGATACGGTTTTGGGTGCGGCCAACCTAGGCAACGGTTATACCGTCTACGCCAGCGGCCCCGTCTATCCGTACGTGGTGCCCCAGACCATCAACGGACGGACGCAGAATCCCGTGTCGACCTACCCTATGGACTCGGCCATTGAGCTTGTCGAGCTCACGACCGGCAACCGCTACACCTATAGCCAGATCAAGAACGTACTGGTCGGCAAAGACGGCAAGGCAGACGCCGCGACCAAACTCGAGACCGACTACCTCGCCCAGATTCTCCTGCCGAGCATCAAGGCCCAGGACTAGCCGGGCGCAGTAAGGTGCTCCCCAACTGTGATGAAGGAGCCAGGAGGTCCTGACCCCACAGGTCCATAGATGATTAGGCAAGGAGCCACTTCCATGCGGGCATAACGTGTACCACACCGTGCTCGCATGGAATATCGGTCTGTTCATCCATGGTAACGATTGCCGACTCGCCAAGATCAAACTGGGCCATCGAGGCATCAAGCGCGGCAATTTCGCGCTCGCGCGTTTTCTCACTTGCCATATCCGCACTCACCTGAATCAGGCTATAAGCCCGCATGAGAAGCGCGTCCCCAGCCACAAAGTCCACCTCATGGCTTTTGCTCTTCTCTTTGATTAGCAGGCGGCAGACCGAGCCGGTCCTCACCGCGGGAGTCCTTCTTCTTAGCGCATTGAACACTGCGGTCTCGAGCCTCTGGCCCTGGTCCAATGCCGATGCGGGAGAGAATGCTCCAAACATCGCAGGGTCGACAGCGTAGACCTTAGACGCAGACCGCATGTTATTTGCCAGTGAACGCGTGAACTCCGGCACAGAAAATAACAGGTAGGCGTCCTCATAATACTCAAGTAAATCGCTGAGCGAATTACGGCTGACGGGTATCTGTCTGCTCTTGAACTCGTTGTACACTTTGTTCACTGACAGCTCTCGTCCCGAAGATGCCATACACCGCGTCAAGAACAGCGATGCCAGGCGAGGGTTCTTGACGTCGTACCGTTCAACGACGTCCATGGCGACCGTTCGCGAAGCATATTCCTGTAGCAGCTGAATCGCGTCTGCAGGCGTCTGCTCAAGTGTCGCGATGAATCCCCCTTGTTCAAGATACCCGATCAGATGATGTCGAAGCAGCGCTGCATCGCTCGGGGAAAAGGTCGCATCTGGCTCGGGAACGCTCCCCGTCTTATATCGAACGTATTCCGAAAAACTCAACGGAAAAAGCTCTCGCACAAGAGAACGACCCCTGAACTCGCTCTTAAGTTCTGAGGACAGCATCTTAGAAGAAGATCCCGTCACATAGACGGTCGCTTTCTCCGTATCGACTACACGCCGCAGAAACGCACCCCATTCGGGAATTTCTTGGATCTCGTCAAAGAAAATGTAAGCGCCCTCGGTTCGAGCAACAGGATACAGCGCATAGAACGTGTCGAGCACGTCCGCCAGCAGCGATGGCTCATACGGGCGCAAGCGCTCATCCTCAAAATTGAAGTAAAGCATCCGGTCAAGCTCGACGCCCCGGCTCTGAAGCCGCCGCATCTCCTGATACAGGCGATACGTCTTTCCACAACGGCGGGCCCCCACAATCACATTTACGATGTTGTCGCGCTTTGGCTCCTGTGGGTTTCCTAGATCAAGGTCTCGCTCAAAGACCTGCGGAACCCCCTGCTGTTCAAAGTCCTTTATTTTCTGGGCGATCAAGTCGTTGAATGCCATGATTCTCCAATCTTGCTCTCTAGCTAATCAAAATTATAGCGATTCTTGATTAATTAGAGAGCAAGATAATATCTGACTTGATTAACACTTAAGCAAGTTTTTTCACTATTACTGCTCGAAGGATGCCGAGTGGCTGAGAGGACAACCAAGCTCGAATGCGACTCCCTGGGCAGTCGATTTGGGACGGGACTTTTTTGACTACCCCGTCCCAGAAAATCATCGTCAAATTAGCTACTTGATGCAATTAGCGCCACGGGTCAGCTTCGAACATCGGCTCACGCTCGGGGCGTCGGTCGCTGTAGGGGTCGTAACCGTCATCGTCCTCGTTCTCGGCACGGATGTAGGGGTCGCGCGGCTTGGGCGCCGGTTTGGACGTGGGCCTGGGCGCCGGCGCGCTTGTCTTGGTCTCGTCTTTCATCTGCATAGCTCCTTACATCGCATCCGTTCAGCATCATCGATTGTCGCACGAAAAAGGGCGGCGGACCCGATTGGATCCGCCGCCCTTGGCGTTTTGCGATGAGAGGCGGTTTTAAAGCCGGCCCAAAATCTACTCGGCGTCGGGAACCTCGTAGGTGGCCGCCGGCGTGTTGTCGCACACGACGGTAAAGCCGCCGTCCTTGTCGACATCGACCGTCACCTGATCGCCCTCGCGCACCGTGCCGTCGATGATAGCGGCGGCGATGGCGTCCACGACCTCGCGCTGGACCAGGCGCTTGAGCGGACGGGCACCGAACACGGGGTCCAGGCCACCCACGGCGAGCATCTGCTTGGCCGCCGGGGTGATGGCAAGCGTCATGCGCTCCTTGGCCAGACGTGCGCGGACGTCGGCAAGCTGGATGTCGACGATCTTCTCGATCTGCGCCATGCCGAGCGGATGGAACACCACGATATCGTCGATACGGTTGAGGAACTCGGGGCGGAAGGTCTGAGCCATGGCCGCGTCGACCTGATGGCGCATCTCCTCCTCGTCCTTACCGGACAGATCGGCGATGGCCTTGGAGCCCACGTTAGACGTCATGATGATGATCGTGTTCTTGAAGGACACCTGGCGACCCTGGCCATCGGTCAGACGGCCGTCATCAAGCACCTGCAGCAGCACGTTAAAGACATCCGGATGAGCCTTCTCCATCTCGTCGAGCAAAATCACGGAGTACGGACGACGGCGCACGGCCTCGGTGAGCTGGCCGCCCTCGTCGTAGCCAACGTATCCCGGAGGCGCACCGATCAGACGTTGGACGCTGAACTTCTCCATGTACTCGGACATGTCGATACGCACGAGCGCACGCTCGTCATCGAACAGGCACTCGGCAAGCGCCTTGGCGAGCTCGGTCTTGCCCACGCCGGTGGGGCCCAGGAAGAAGAAGCTGCCGATGGGCTTGTCCGGATCGGAGAGGCCCGCACGGCTGCGACGCACGGCCGCGGCGACAGCGGAGACCGCCTCGTCCTGGCCGATGACGCGCTTATGCAGCTCGCCCTCCAAGCCCTTCAGCTTGTCGAGCTCGCCCTGCATCATCTTGGAGACGGGCACGCCGGTCCAAGCGCTCACGACCTCAGCGATCTCATCGGAGGTCACCTGTTCGTTGAGGCCCTCGCCGTCCTGCTGCTTTTGCGCCTCGAGCGCAGCCTCGGAATCCTGAATCTGCTGCTGCAGGCCCGGAATCACGGAGTAGCGCAGCTCGGACGCACGGCCCAGGTCGCCATTGCGCGTTGCGCGCTCCTCTTCGCTCTTGGCCTCGTCGAGCTGCCCCTTGAGCTCCTGCACGTGGTCGATGGCGTTCTTCTGGTTGAGCCAGCCGGCCTTTTGCACGTTGAGCTTTTCTTGGACCTCGGCGATCTCTTGGCGCAGGGCCTCCAGACGCTCCTTGGAGGCGTCGTCGGTCTCCTTCATGAGCGCCTGCTCCTCGATCTGCAGCTGGGTGAGCTGACGCGTGGTGGCATCGATCTCGACCGGCATGCTGTCGAGCTCCATGCGCAGGCGGCTTGCGGCCTCATCGACCAGGTCGATGGCCTTGTCGGGCAGGAAGCGGTCGGCGATGTAGCGATCGGAGAGGTCGGCAGCTGCCACGAGCGCGCTATCGGTGATATGCACGCCGTGGAAGATCTCGTACTTCTCCTTGAGGCCACGCAGGATCGAGATGGTGTCCTCGACGGTAGGCTCGCTCACCATAACGGTCTGGAAACGACGGGCGAGTGCCGCGTCCTTCTCGATGTACTTGCGATACTCGTCGAGCGTAGTCGCGCCGATTGCGTGCAAGTCGCCACGGGCGAGCGCCGGCTTCAGGATGTTGCCGGCGTCCATGGAGCCCTCGGTGGCACCCGCGCCCACGATGGTGTGGAGCTCATCGATGAACAGGATGACCTTGCCCTCAGACTTTTGCACTTCCTTGAGCACGGCCTTCAAGCGGTCCTCGAACTCGCCGCGGTACTTGGCGCCGGCGACCAGCGCGCTCATGTCGAGCTCGATGAGGTCGCGGTCGCGCAGGGTGCTCGGCACGTCGCCGGCCACGATACGCTGGGCGATGCCCTCGACGATGGCCGTCTTGCCGACGCCCGGCTCGCCGATGAGCACGGGGTTGTTCTTGGTGCGGCGGGACAGAACCTGGATGGTACGGCGGATCTCGTCGGTACGGCCGATGACCGGGTCGAGCTTGCCGGCGCGGGCCAGATCGCAGATGTTGCGACCATACTGCTCCAGCGCCTCAAACTGGGTCTTGTCCTCGGCAGACGTCACGCGGTCATCGCCACGCAGCTCCTCGTAGACCTGCTCGATGCGCTCCTTGGTGACGCCGGCGTCACGCAGTACACGACCAGCCTCGCCCTTGTCCTCGGCAAGCGCCATCAGCAAATGCTCGGTCACCACAAAGCTGTCGCCCATCTTGGTGGCCTTCTTCTCGGCCTTCTCGATGACGCGGACGAGCTCATTGGACAGGCCCATCTGCTGGCCCTCGCCCGAAACCTTGGGCGCGCGGTCGATGGCATCTTGTGTGGAGCGTGCAAGCTGGGCCGGATCGGCGCCGATGCGCTCGATGATCACGGAGATATTGCGCTCGCCGGCACCAAGCAGGGCGG
>ERZ1034980.2092-NODE-2092-length-11089-cov-9.486587_pt1 | contig 11089 bp, 10 predicted proteins | sample MGYA00520622_ERZ1034980 | MGnify/ENA primary metagenome ERZ1034980 (study PRJEB33766, sample SAMN09781791) | gut metagenome | biome: gut microbiome | host: Homo sapiens | place: Madagascar | study: EMG produced TPA metagenomics assembly of the PRJNA485056 data... | reverse complement strand
TATTATTTCAAAAAAATCTTTCCTTTTTGGAAATATATGGTATATTAGTTATTGTGAATATCTATTTCCACAGGTGATTATTGTAAATATCTATCTATAAGGGAGTGATTATATGACAGCCGACATGACGCACACACCGGCAGAACACGTTGCGCAGAGAATCCGTATGTACCGCACCAGACAACATATGACAATAGATACTCTGGCACGCAAACTTCATGTAAGTCCATCCACCATTTCCAAATATGAAAATGCGAGACTTGCACTCAATGTTTCTGTGCTATTTGAAATTGCAGATGCGCTCAATGTTTCTGTGAATCAACTGACAGATTATCAGAAACCTGGCAAGCCTAAGCTTGAAAAAACTGATGAACGCAGTTTCTTCAAGCGTTCCAATATTTTCTATATGTATCAGTATTTTGCAATCGACCGGAAGATTTACCCTTGTGTAATGGAAGTGCAGACCAATCTCGAACAGGATTATGATGATATCGTCCTTTATTATGATGTCGCTGATGAATGTAACTATACCGATGCCCAATATATCTATAAGGGCACCATGTTTGTTCACGATTTCATTACCAATATTTACTGCAAAAATCCATATAACAAAAGTGATGATCTGTCTATTTGTGCCAAAGCAACTTTTTCGCTTAAGAACACAACTACAGGTCTGTTAATCGCGCTTTCTCAATCGCTGCGCAACCCTTATGCAATCAAAGTCATTTTTTCGCTAAATCCACTTCCTATGGATGATGCGCTTCGTGATGAACTGATCATTTCCGACAAATCGACGCTCGCTGAACTTAAGCGTGTGAATTCATTAGTCATTTACTAATTATTTGAAAAGAGGTTATTATATGTGGGCTTATAATAGTGTATTTTATCAGATCTATCCGATTGGCTTCTGCGGTGCGCCATATGCCAATGACGGCATCTGCGTTTCTCGCATTCTCAAGATCGGAGAATGGGCTGATTATTTAAAAGAACTTGGTGTTGATGCCATCCTGCTGAATCCGATCTTTGATTCAGACAATCATGGCTACGACACCAGAGATTTCCGTACGATTGACTGTCGTCTTGGCACGAATAAAGATTTTGCAGATGTCTGCCGCACACTTCATGAGCATGGTATCCGCATCGTGCTGGACGGCGTATTCAATCATGTAGGGCGAGGATTCTGGGCATTCCGCGATGTGCAGGAAAAGAAATGGGATTCTCCATATAAAGACTGGTTTCACATCAGCTTTGACGGCAACAGCTGCTACGACGATGGCTTCTGGTACGAAGGCTGGGAAGGACATTATGAGTTGGTGAAGCTGAACCTTCAGAATTCGACCGTAACCGATTATCTGCTGGACTGCGTGCGCGGATGGATTGAAGAATTTGACATTGACGGACTCCGTCTGGATGTGGCGTACAGCCTGGATCACAACTTTATGCGCAGTCTCCGACATTTTACCACCGATCTCAAACCAGACTTTGCACTGATCGGAGAAGTTTTATTCGGTGATTATAATCTGATCGTAAATGATGAAATGCTGCACAGCTGCACCAACTACGAATGCTACAAGGGCATCTACTCCAGTTTCAATTCTATGAATATGTTCGAGATCGCACATTCGCTGCACCGCCAATACGGTCCGGACCCATGGTGCATTTACCGCGGCAAGCATCTGATGAGCTTTGTAGACAACCATGACGTCACCCGACTTGCTTCCATTCTGACGAACAAAGAACATATCCGCCCGGCTTATGGTCTGTTAATGGGCATGCCTGGCATTCCATGTCTCTATTATGGCAGTGAATGGGGCGAAGAAGGTACAAAAGCACCAGACAATGATTATGCTCTGCGGCCGTGTTTTGATGCACCAAAGCCAAATGAACTGACAGAATTTATTGAGAAGCTGATTGCCATACGGCAATCGAGTGATGGTCTGTGCAATGGCGGTTACCGCAATGTGGTTCTGACCAATCATCAGCTGATCTTTGAAAGAGCTTCTGAAAAAGAACGGATCTTCGTGGCAGTCAATGCCTCCGGCGATACTTATACTGCTTATCATGGTGACCTGAATGGCACGGTAACGGAACTCTTAAGTGATAATACGATAACACTGAACGGACAGTTTGACATGACACCTTACAGTGTCAGTTATCTGAAATTCTAAAACTATATCTTTGACGAATACATGTATATAACACGAGGCTGTGACTAATCATTCGTTTTGATTACTAATCAAAAGTGTTTGATTAATCACAGCCTCATTTCATACATATATCAGCAGATGCCTGCGGATCATTCCGCACTTTTCACTGGCATCTTATTTCATTATTACTTTACGGAAGTTCTTCTTGCCTTTCTTTACTACCAGACCTTCTCCCAATGTATCTGCTGTATAAGAAGTCTTGATATCTCCGACTTTCTCGCCTTCAACAGTTACACCGCCCTGCTGTACAGCACGTCTTGCTTCTGCTCTTGATGGAACCAGACCGCTCTTTACAAGAATACTCAGAATATCGATGCTTCCGTCTGTCAGATCCTCTGATGTCAGTTCTGTTGTCGGCATATCTGCTGCCGCACCCTGGCTGAACAATGCTTTCGCTGCTGCCTGTGCTTTCTCAGCTTCTTCTTCGCCGTGCACCAGTTTTGTCAGCTCGTAAGCCAGAATCTCTTTTGCTGTATTAAGCTGCGCACCTTCCCAGCTGTCCATCTTGTCAATCTCTTCCAACGGAAGGAATGTCAACATACGGATACATTTGAGCACGTCAGCGTCTCCTACATTTCTCCAGTACTGATAAAACTCAAACGGAGATGTCTTCTCCGGATCAAGCCACACAGCGCCGCTCTGTGTCTTGCCCATCTTCTTGCCTTCTGAATTCAGAAGCAGTGTAATGGTCATCGCGCTCGCATCCTTGCCCAGCTTACGACGGATCAGTTCTGTACCTGCCAGCATGTTGCTCCACTGATCATCACCACCGAACTCCAGGTTACATCCGTAATTCTGGAACAGCTCATAGAAGTCATATGCCTGCATGATCATGTAGTTAAATTCCAGAAAACTGAGTCCCTTTTCCATTCTCTGCTTGTAACACTCTGCTGTCAGCATACGGTTAACCGAGAAGTGTGGTCCGACCTCGCGCAGTACATCAATATAGTTCAGATCCAAAAGCCAGTCAGCATTGTTAACCATCAGCGCCTTGCCCTCTGAGAAATCGATAAACTTGCTCATCTGCTTCTTGAAGCAGTCGCAATTGTGCTGGATCTGCTCTGGTGTCATCATGCTTCTCATATCAGATCTTCCAGACGGATCTCCGATATATCCTGTACCACCACCGATCAATGCAATTGGCTTATTTCCTGCTTCCTGCAGTCTCTTCATCAGGCACAATGCCATGAAGTGACCTACATGCAGACTGTCTGCCGTCGGGTCAAATCCAATATAAAATGTTGCCTTTCCGTTGTTAACCAATTCTCTGATTCTCTCTTCATCAGTTACCTGCGCGATCAGTCCGCGCGCCTGAAGTTCTTCATAAATACCCATAATCTTCTCCTTTTTTATAAAAATAACCCATCCTTATCTCTCGATAAGGACGGGTCTATACTCCGTGTTACCACCTTAATTCACCATCAGTTCGCACTGACAGCCTCTGTGGCTGCATTCACAGCTTCTGCGCGTAACGTGCGCCAACGTCACAGTCTACTTAAATCTCACATCAGATTCCGCATTCTCGTATCTATCTGAGATTCTTTCGATGTGCAGCTCCGAGATGTATTCTCACTACTTTCCTTCATGCGCCTCTCATCAACCGGCAGCTTTCTGTATGGGTGTAAGCAATGTTACTTTTCCTCTTCTTCGCCTTTCCGCTATTGTCTAAAAGATTAACTGATTTTCAGTCTCTTGTCAAGACCTTCCATTCCGTTCACCGTCTGGCAATGCACCATCGATTAATTAATACTATACTTCCTGCGGTACTCATCCAGAATCGGTTTGTGTGTCTTCACCTGTGCAAGCACTTTCTCCTTGGTCTGCATATCCTGTTCTTCATCCAGAATAGATGAATGAATATGCATATCCGGATCATTCCCTTCCATCTTGATCACTGCTGTAACCGCACCGGTACAATGCGCTGTAATACGTTCAAAGCTGTTCAGTAATTCATTAAACGCTGTACCCTGTCTCAGTTCACAGTCTCCGTGACTCAATCTGGTCACGTGACGCATCTTCATCTCTTCTGCCAGCGCTGCTACTACCATAGACAGGGATCTGACACGGAATGCTCCTTCTTCTTCACGCTCTCGAAGAGTCGTCTCCGTCAGGCTTACTGTCTCACGAACTGCTCCCATGATTACATCCAGTTCCTCAATGGCTTCTTTAGATAATTCAATATTGCTTTCATTGATCTCATTGGTCACTCTGGCAATATTAGATGCATAATCGCCCGCACGCTCCAGATCGCTGATGATATGCAGATACAGTGACACCTGTCTGGTCTGTGCCGTATTCATCTCACGCTTGGTAAGCTGCATCAGATACTCGCCGATCTTCGTCTCGTACTTATCAATCAGCTCTTCCTTGCTCTGAACTTTATTATAACGTTCGCGTTCATATCCATCTACCAGATCCAGTGCACGCCCGACATTCTTACGTACATTCTTAGACATGCCGCGCAATACACGACGGCACTGTCCGATAGCAAGCGCCGGATATGCAAGCAGACGTTCTTCCAACAGATCAAAGTCTGCGCTGTCTGCCATGTCCTCCAGATCCTCCGGGCTGTCCTTGATCAGCTTACATACTAACTTCTCAATCTTCGGAATAAATCCAAACAGTACACATACAGTTGCTGCACGGAATGCGGTATTAATAATCGCAATCGCAACCGGACTCATAGTCATATCCAGGAATGGATAGTGTATAAATATATTACTTACATAAAAAACAGTTCCCCAGATCACCATACCAAACAAGTCATTGATCAGATATACCAATGCTGTTCTCTGTCCGTTCTTATTGGCACCGATCGCAGAGATCAATACCGGACAGGCCGCACCAACACCGATTCCCAGTATGATTGGAAATGCAGTCGCAAATGTTAATGATCCGGTTACAGACAACGCCTGCAGAATACCAACTGCTGCGGATGCACTCTGCAGAATTGCGGTAAACGCAATACCGAGCAGAATACCTGCCAACGGATTAGAAAACATCGTCAGCATATTTGTAAATGCTTCGCTTTCCTTCAGCGGTGCCACAGCCCCACTCATGGTCTGCATACCAAACATCAGAATGGAAAAACCAAGCATGATATTACCCACATTACGGTATACGGTTCTCTTGGACATCATCTTCAAAACAATCCCAACGATTGCTACTACCGCACTGATCGTTGCTGTCGATAAGATCTTAGCAATTCCGCTGGAACCATTAATATAAGACAGACACAGAATCCATCCAGTAATACTGGTACCGATATTGGCACCCATGATAATACCGATTGCCTGTCTCAGCTTCATCATACCAGAGTTAACGAATCCGACTACCATAACCGTCGTCGCTGATGACGACTGGATGACCGATGTCACTCCGGCTCCAAGTGCTACTCCTTTCAGAGATGTGTTGGTCATTTTATAGAGAAAAGACTCAAGCTTATCTCCCGCAACCATTTTCAGTCCGTCACCCATAAGCTGCATACCAAATAAGAATAACGCAACTCCACTAAGCAGTGACAGCACCATCGAAAATATATCCATAACGTCCTCCCCGACTATATAACATAGCCGCTTTATTATCCTTCTATTCTATGAATATTCCTACTTTGTCAATTTTTAATATACCATCACTTTCTACAGAAGTCTACGTTAACTTTAACAAAATGTAAAATTTGATTTAAATCAATGTAAAATAGACTGTGCCTTCTCACACAGTCTATCCGCTACACATTATTCATTTTCATTACCATACCGTATCTCTACCAGCACCAACCCCTGTGGTGGTGCCGTCACTCCGGCTTCCGTACGTTCTCCGGCTTCCAGGATCTCCTTCACCCGTTCCGGTGTGTAAAAACCTCTCCCTACACGGATCAGTGTTCCGGCTATAATCCTGACCATATTATAGAGGAAACCATTTCCCGTAATCCGGATACAGATATCCTCGCCATTCTGATCGATCATAATATCATACACTGTACGGACTGTATCGGACGTATTTGTTCTGACATTGCAAAAGCTTACAAAATCATGCTCTCCGATCAAATAAGATGCTCCTTTCCGCATCTGGTCTATGTCCAGTGGAAAGGATACAAATGTAGATGTCCGACGTTTCATGGGATTCGGCACAGACGCATTGTAAATGTGATACTCATATGTCTTTGTAATCACATCCTGATAGCGTGGATGCCAGTCATCCGGCACCTGTTCCGAGCAAACGATCACAATATCCTCCGGCATTCTCCGGTTCAAAGCATAAGCAAACCGCTCAGCGGGAATCGAACATTCTGTGTCAAATACCGCCACATTGCCAAGCGCATGCACGCCCGAATCTGTTCTGCTGGCACCGATCACCCGGATTTCTTCTCCTGTCAGACCGCTGATCTCCCGGTTTAGTATTTCTTCGATGGTAACTCCATTGGGCTGAACCTGCCATCCACAATAGTCGGTCCCGTCGTAAGCTACCGTCAGTTTGATTCTTTTCATATATCCGTTCTCTCCCAGGTCATTTAGAAAATCCATACATGGAAAGGAACACATCTTCCTATTATTACAACTGCTGCCACATAAAAGATCACCAGCACATACGCTGTACGGTCAACTCCAGTATAATGAAGCGGCTTCATCTTGGTACGTCCGTCACCGCCTCTGTAGCATCTCGCTTCCATTGCCATAGCCAGATCGTTGGCTCTTCGGAATGCAGATACGAATAACGGCACCAGGATCGGCACCATGCTCTTTGCCTTCTGGATCATATTACCACTCTCCAGATCTGCACCTCTGGCAATCTGTGCTTTCATAATCTTATCCGTCTCTTCCAGCAGGATCGGGATAAAGCGCAGCGCGATCGACATGATCATTGCAATCTCGTGCACCGGCACATGAATCTTATTCAATGGCTTCAACAGACTCTCAATGCCGTCTGTCAGTTCATTCGGTGTCGTAGTAAACGTCATCAATGAAGACCCTGTGATCAGATACACCAGGCGGATTGCCATCAGGATTGCTGTACGCAAACCACCTTCTGTAATTGTAAAAATCCACGCATGGAACAGCACGTCTCCTTCTCTCGTAAGGAAAAGGTTAAACAACAACGTGATCAACAGCAACATCATAATCGGCTTCATACCCCGCATGATATAGCGGAATGGTACTTTTGACAGCTTTATAATGGCTATCAGGAATACTGTCGTCACCAGATATCCCAGAATGTTCTTAAATAAGAATAGCGAAACCAAATACAACAGTGTTGCCACCAGCTTCACTCTCGGATCCAGACGGTGCAGCACACTTTTCGCCGGATAGTATTGTCCAATGGTAATATCTCTAATCATGAGCCATCACCTCCATAATACTGTCCGCAGCTTCTTCGATCGTAGTTGCCTCTGTATTCACATCCAAACCATGTGCTTTCAGTTCATGCATAATATAAGTCACCTGTGGCGCCGCAAGTCCGACCTGTTCCAGTTCTTTATAGTGCGCAAATACTTTTTTCGGCACATCGTTATACATCACTTCGCCCTGGTTCATTACAATAATGCGATCTGCATATTTTGCAATATCGTCCATACTATGGGATACCAGAATAACCGTCAGATTTCTTTGCTTATGAAGATATGCAATCTGATCCAGAATCTCATCACGGCCTTTCGGATCAAGTCCCGCGGTCGGCTCATCCAGGATCAGCACCTGCGGTTCCATGGCAAGTACGCCTGCAATCGCTACTCTCCGCTTCTGTCCGCCGGACAGTTCAAACGGCGATGCATCGTAGTATTTTTCCTTTAAGCCTACAAGCTTCAGTGCCTCTCTGGCTCTCTTCTCGCATTCTTCCTTAGAAAGTCCCTGGTTCTTCGGCCCAAAGCACACATCCGACAGCACATCCACCTCAAACAGCTGATGCTCCGGATACTGAAATACCAGTCCCACCTGGTTACGAAGCGCTTTCATATTATAACCGTCTTCGTAAATATTCTCTCCGTTATAGTACAATGCTCCACTCGTAGCCCTGATCAGACCATTCAAATGTTGGATCAGCGTAGACTTACCGGATCCCGTATGTCCGATCACACCTACAAATTCCCCATGTGGAATCTCCAGGCAGATATCTTTGAGTGCCTGTTTCTCATACGCCGTACCTGCACTATATACATAATTCAAATGTTCTATTTTAATCGACATATCGCTTCTACCAATTCTTCTTTCCTCAAAATCCCGGCCGGAATATCCAGTCCGCGTTTTTTCAATTCATCTGCAAGTATGGTCACCTGTGGCACATCCAGCCGATACTTTTTCAATGTATCCACCTGCGAGAATATCTCCCGCGGTGTTCCTTCCATTACCACATGTCCGTGATCCATGACAAATACTTTATCCGCATCAATCACTTCTTCCATATAATGTGTAATCAGTATTACCGTAACCTTCTCTTTTTTACGCAGTTCCTCTACGGTACGAAGGACTTCCTTTCGTCCGTTCGGATCCAGCATCGCAGTCGGTTCATCCAGCACGATGCATCTCGGCTTCATGGCAATGACTCCCGCGATCGCTACACGCTGCTTCTGACCACCGGACAGCTTATTCGGTGAATGATGTCTGTAGCTGATCATTCCGACTGCTTTCAGGCTGTCCTCCACGCGCTGCCAGATCTCATCCGTCGGCACGCCCAGATTCTCCGGTCCGAATCCCACATCTTCTTCTACCACTGTCCCGATGATCTGGTTATCCGGATTCTGAAATACCATCCCCGCTGACTGCCTTACATTCCACAATTCATTCGGATCACTGGTATTCGTTCCATCTACCCACACTGTACCTTCTGTCGGCACAAGAATCGCATTCAGGTGCTTCGCCAGCGTCGATTTTCCGGAGCCATTATGCCCTAACACAGCAATAAACTGCCCCTCTTCCACTTCCAGATTCACCTGATCAATAGCGCGGTAGCTGCCGATCACATTGCCTTCTTCGTCTCTCTTTGCATATTCAAATATCAGGTCATCGGTCTGAACCATTTTCTTCATAATAGTTTCAGCCTCCTTCTCTTTATTCACGTAACAGTCTTATGCCTTCTCCGGCTCCGGATACTCAGTTCCCTGTGTATCTATTGTTACTTTTTTCATTTTCTGCTCCTGAAGCGGACGATCTCTGAAATCTGTCTGTACTGTTGCAATCTTGTCCACAATATCCATACCTTCAATAATCTTACCAAATGCTGCATACTGTCCGTCAAGATGCGGCGAGTTCTTATGCATGATAAAGAACTGGGAACCTGCTGAATCCGGATGCATAGCTCGTGCCATAGACAACACACCCTCTGTGTGAAGCAGGTCATTCTTCACGCCATTCTGTGAAAACTCGCCTTTGATCTGGTATCCCGGACCACCCATACCGGTTCCATCCGGGCATCCGCCCTGAATCATAAATCCGTTAATGACACGGTGGAAGATCAATCCATCATAAAATCCTTTCTTTACCAATGAGATAAAGTTATTGACCGTATTCGGTGCAATCTCCGGATACAGTTCTGCTTTCATAATATCGCCATTTTCCATTTCAAAAGTTACAATTGGATTTGCCATTTTATATACCTCGCTTTTTTATTTCTTTATTTCTATCCATATCGGATCACATATTTAGTCAATTGTAACACGTCGCTTATGCAAAATCAACGCAAAGGATACGGAGTTCTTACACCTGTCCTGTTTCAAAAGATTTTATTAATTCCTTGTAAAGTCGGTTGTTGATTCAAATTTTTCGTGTTATAATCCTATGAGTTTGAAATATATTAATCTTATACTATACACATCGAAAGGGTGTATCTTCATGCAGAAGTTAAAAGAACTGTTAAAAAAATATAATCATGCGTGGGTACTGTTGTATGCACTGATCTACATGCCATGGTTCACATATCTGGAACACCATGTAACTGCTGATTTTTATCTGATCCACTCACCACTGGACGATTATATACCATTTGTGGAGTATTTTATCGTTCCCTATCTGCTGTGGTTCGCATATCTTGCAGTCGGTGCATGTTTTCTTTTTTTCAAAGACAAAAAAGGGTTCTTGCAGGCAGCCACATTTGCGATCAGCGGCATGACCATTTTCCTGATCATCTGTACAATATTTCCAAATGGTCTGGCATTACGCCCAACCGTCTTTGCTCACGATAATGTATTTGTTGATCTTGTAAAGATTGTCTACTCCACAGACACGCCGACCAATGTATTGCCAAGCATGCATGTATTCCTCTCCGTAGGTATGTGCATGGCATTGAACCGTACACCGGCACTAAAGGATAAACCGGGCATCCGCATTGCCGCCGGAATCCTCTCATTTATCATCGTGCTTTCTACCATGTTTCTGAAGCAGCATTCGGTAACAGACGTAGCAGCCGCTCTGGTAATGGATGGCATTTTATATCAGCTGGTCTATGCCAGGCAGGCCAGACAGGCACGCAAGCTGATGCATGAACCGGTCATTTAAAGTATAGAAAAAGAACCTCAGGCCACATCCTGAGGTTCTTATTTTTTTGAATTCCTTATTCTTCTATTTACAGACTTCTCGACTTCTCTACACATGTCTGAACAGCGTCAATGATTGTTCCTCTGAACCCACACTCTTCCAGCACACGTACTGCATCAATTGTAGTACCTGCCGGCGAGCATACCATATCTTTCAGCTCTCCCGGGTGCTTTCCTGTATCAAGTACCATCTTAGCACTTCCCAGTACAGCCTGTGCTGCAAACTTATAAGCCTGCGCTCTCGGCATACCATCTAATACAGCAGCGTCTGCCATCGCTTCGATAAACATGAATACGTAGGCCGGTGAACTTCCGCTTACTGCTGTAACCGTGTCCATCAGCTTCTCAGGTACGATCTCTA
>ERZ1034980.2082-NODE-2082-length-11100-cov-11.588954_pt1 | contig 11100 bp, 9 predicted proteins | sample MGYA00520622_ERZ1034980 | MGnify/ENA primary metagenome ERZ1034980 (study PRJEB33766, sample SAMN09781791) | gut metagenome | biome: gut microbiome | host: Homo sapiens | place: Madagascar | study: EMG produced TPA metagenomics assembly of the PRJNA485056 data... | reverse complement strand
GGTTTTGGGTGTGCGGTTGAGAGCTAGGCGGGTGCGGTGCGCGCGGTTAGAGCTAGCACGGGTGCGTAGTGCGGGTGTGTTTTTAAATAATGGTGTGGCACGCGCGTGGCTAAGGGCGTGGCAGGCGCGGTGGGTGGTTTAGGTATTGCGGGCGCGGGTTTTTCTTAAATAATGGCATGGCGCGTGGCTGAGAGTTTGAGTGCGGGTTTTGGGTGCGCGGTTGAGAGCTAGACGGGTGCGTGGCTAAGAGTTTGTGGGCATGGTTTGTTTTTTAAATAATAGCGCGATGTGGGCTTAAAATAAAAGTTCGTTTTGGTGGCGTGTGCTTAAAATTTTAAATAATTCATCATAATCACAAAGCACCAAAGCGTAGGTAAAATTGCGTAAATTTTTTAAATCGTCAAGGCTTGAAAATATGAAATAATCGGTATTTTCGTGCTTTTTAAAATTTGGCGGGACGCAAAAAAGCATTTGATTTTTTAGCTTAGCGCACAGCCATTTAAATACGCTTTTGTCATTTTCGCAAATAAACGCCCGCGCGCTCGCTCCAAAGGGCGCTGGCTGGTTTTGCGTGCTAACAACAAGTGCTTTAAAATGCGCAAAATCCTTAAAATCTTTAAGCCTAAAAGCAATGTTTTGCTCCATTAAAAAGCCTAAAATTTCGCAAAGTTCATTTACAAAAACATTAGGAAATTGCAAGCTAAAACGCTCATTATTAAAGATAAAATCGCTAAAAAATAATGAGTTTTGTTTAATGATTTTGGCATTTTGTGGGGCGATTTTTAAGGGGCAAAAAGTAATTTTTTCAAGCAAATTTGGCTCGTTTGTGAAAAATAAGCTTTTAGCACTAGCGTTTTGGATTTGATTAAAATTTTGTATTAGATCGGCGCAAAGCACGCTAAAATCGGCGTTTATATGCTTTAAGATATTTAGCTGTAAGTTTGAGATTTGAGCAAATTTTAATTCTTTTTGTGTGGCAAAATAGCGCATTAAGCGATAAATGCTAAGGCGCAAATCATCTACTTTTATAAAGGCTATTTCATTGTCAAAGGGGATTATATTCAGCTCGCTAATGATGCAATATGCGCCATTTTGGGCGGCTTGATGAATGCTTGCTAAATCGCCGTAAATATCGAAATAAGCATTTTGGCGCGCGACTTTTGAGCTTATAAAACTAAAACCATCGATTTGCTTAATTAAAGGCTCGTTTAGCATTTTTGCGCCTATTAGCTTAGCAAGGCTAGCTATTCGCACGCAAGCACCTTTTTATCGGCTTTTACGCGCGCTGGCTTACAATTTTTCTTTGGCTTTTTAAAAATCATTAAACCTTAGCCTATAACTGAGCCGTTTGGCATATTTTTCAATGGTGTTAGCAGGCTTAGTGTGCCGTTATTTTCATCTTCTGCGCTTAAAATCATACCTTGGCTTTCGTGTTTGAAAATTTTGGCTGGTTTTAGATTTGTTAGCACGCATACTTGCTTGCCGATTAGCTCGCTTGGCTTGTAAAATTTAGCAATTCCGCTAATGATTTGGCGCGGGTTATCTTCGCCTAAATCGATCTTAAATTTTAATAATTTATCGCTGCCATCGATATTAGCGCATTCTAGCACGGTGCCAACTTGGATTTTGCATTTTTTAAAATCATCGATTTTTATTTGCGCGCTATTTTGTAGATTTTCATTTTTGGCTTTTAAATCATCGTTGATTAGGCTAGGGCTTGGCATTAGCTCGCTTTCAACCTTGGTAAATAATGGCTCGCAAGATTTTGAATTAAAGCTTGATATTTGGGCGTTTAAGATTAAATCTTTATAGCTTTTTACATCAATTTCAAAGCCTAAAATTTCAGCGATTTTTTGGCTAGTTTTTGGCATAGCTGGGCTTAGTAAAATCGCCACTTTTGCTAATAAATTCGCACACAGCCCAATTAAGGCATTTGCTTGTTTTGTTTTGCCTTCTTTTACTAAATTCCACGGCTCATATTTTGCTATTGCGACATTTGCGATATTTAGCACGCGCCAAAGTTCTTCAAGGTATTTATTACAAGCTAGCTCGTTTATGGCTGATATGGCTGCGTTTAAATGCGCGCTAGCCGTGTTTAGCTCGGCATTATGAAAGCTACTTACATCATCAGCGATGATTTTAAAATTTGAATATTTAGAGCTCATTCCCACAATCCTACTTAAAAGATTGCCCAAATCATTACACAACTCGCTATTTATGCGCTCTATCAATGCTTTTTGGCTAAAATCTCCATCTTGGCCAAACGGCACCTCGCGCAGTAAAAAATACCTAAACTGCTCCAAACCATAAGCTTGTGCCACCTCGCGCGGATTTACGACATTGCCTAGGCTTTTGCTCATTTTTTTGCCATCTCTTGTCCACCAGCCGTGAGCTGCGATTTTATCAGGCAATTTTAATCCAAGGCTTAGCAAAAACGCCGGCCAATAAACAGCGTGAAAGCGCAAAATATCCTTGCCAACAATATGCGTGCTATGTCCTTGCCAAAAGGACATTTTATCATCACTAGCATATAATCCAAGCGGGCTAAGATAGCTAAAAAGCGCATCTAGCCACACATAAACCACATGTTTTGGCTCGTTTAGTTTTGGCGGTAATTTAACTCCCCAAAGAAAGCTTGTGCGCGTAATGGAAAGATCTTTTAGTCCGCTATTTACAAAGCTTAGCACTTCATTTTTTTTGCCTTGTGGGATTATGCATTGATTGCTTTCATACCAATTTAATAATTTTTTTTCGTATTTTGAGAGCGCAAAAAAGTAGCTTTCTTCTTTAATTAAACGCGTTTTTTTGCCACAATCTGGGCAGCATTCGCCATCAATTAAAGCATTTGGCGCAAAATAGCTCTCACAGCTTATGCAGTAATTGCCCTCGTATTCGCCCTTATAAATATCCCCGCTTTCTAACATACGCTCAAATACCGCTTGCACCGTGCTTTCGTGCGTTTTGTCTGTGGTTCTTATAAAACAATCATAGCTTATATCAAACTCATCCCATAAAGAGCGAAAATTTGCGCTTATTTCATCTGCGTAGGCTTGTGGGTCTTTGTTTTTGTTTTTGGCGGCTTCTTGGATTTTTTGGCCGTGTTCATCTGTGCCTGTTAAAAACAACACCTCATCGCCATTTAGCCTGTAAAAGCGCGCTAAGGTATCGCAAATAATGGTCGTGTAAGCGTGGCCGATGTGGGCTATATCATTTACATAATAAATCGGGCTTGTTATAAAGCGTTTCATAATTACCTCTTTAATTAAAATTTTAAAATTTGAATGTTTTGCGTTATTTTAAATACTGCGCCTTTTAAAATTTAACGCTCCAAAGATTGAGCAAATTCTAAAACATTGTAATATTCATATTCTAGCGCGCTTAGCTCGCCTTTTTTATCTTCAAGTTCTTCAAAAAGTGCTTGTAGGCCTAGTTTTTGATAAATTGCTGGATCGCTTAAAGCGGCGTTTAATTCTTTTATCTTGCTTTCAATGGCTTCGATTTTTTCTGGGTGTTTGTCTAGGATTTGTTGTTGTTTGTAGCTTAGTTTGGCGGTTTTTTTCTTGGCTGGCGCGCTAGTGCTTTGGGTTTGAAACTCTTGCTCAATCGTGCTAATTTGTTTTATTTCTTCTTCATAATCTAAATACTCGCTATACTCCATATAGAGCTGCTCGATTTTATCGTTTTCATAAGCCCAAAGTTTATTTGTGATTTTATCTATAAAATACCTATCGTGGCTTACTATCAGCACCGCGCCCTCAAAGCTTAGCAAGTATTCTTCAAGTATATTTATAGTAGCAATATCCAAATCATTTGTCGGTTCATCTAAAATCAAACAATCATATTCTTTTGTAAAAAGCTGAGCTAAGGCTAGGCGGTTTTTTTCTCCACCACTTAGCACGCTTACTGGTTTATCTAAAAATTCTTTTGGAAATAAGAAATTTTTAAGATAACCATAAACATGCATACTGCGCCCGCGCACCATTATATGATCGCCACCATTTGGGCAAAAATTTTCGATTAAGGATTTGTTTTCGTCTATATTTGTGCGGTTTTGGTCAAAATAGCCAATTTTAACATCACCGCGTATAATTTGCCCGCTATCTGGTTGAAGCTGACCTAATAAAATTTTAAGCAAAGTGCTTTTGCCACTGCCATTTGGGCCTACAATTCCTATGCGCTCGCCTTGTAAAACCCTTGCGCTAAAATCGCTAAAAAGCAATTTATTATCCATACTTTTTGAAATTTTCTTACATTCAAAAAGCATTTTTTTTCGGTTTTGATTTATGCCACCTTGGCTAAAACTTTTCGTGGCGCGTTGTAATTCTAGCTTAACTCTTGCGATTATGCCCGGGTTTGTTTTTGCACTTTGGCGCATTTGCATAATGCGTTCTTTGCGCCCTTCATTACGCTTTAATCTCCCGCGCACGCCACGGCGAAGCCATTCTTCTTCGGCTTTTAACTGCTTTAATAAGGTTTCTTGCGATTTGGCAATGCTTTGGAGGATTTGTTCTTTTTTTACTAAATAATTTGCATATCCGCCATCAAAATTGCTAAGCTTGCCGTTTTCAATCTCAACCGAGCGAGTGGCTAGATTATCTATAAAATATCTATCGTGGCTGATGAAAACTATGGTTTGTGATGATGAAAGCAATAAATCCTCTAAAAAGCGCACCATATAAACATCTAAGTGGTTTGTAGGCTCATCTAATAATAAAACATCTGGCTTTTTAAGTATCAAAGCCCCAAGAGCCACGCGCCTAATCTCCCCGCCTGAAAGCGAACACATTAGTTTATTTTCGTATTCTCTTAAAGCAAAGCTATCAAGCACGCGCTCTACTTTATTTTCGATATTCCAGCCATCTTTACTTTCTATAAATTTGTGTAATTTTTCTTGGCGGGCTAGAAGCTCTTTATCTTGGCTGTTTTTTGAAATTTTTAAAAGTAAATCTTCGTATTCATTTCTGGCATCATAAATTTCTTTTAGCTCGTGTTTTAGGGCGCCACGCACGCTTAGAGCGTCATCAAAATGCGGGGTTTGGGCTAGCATTTGGACACTTATGTTATTTTGGGTTATTATCCTGCCACTATCTGGCAAATACTGAGCGCATAAAAGCTTCATTAGCGTGCTTTTGCCACCGCCATTTTTGCCTATAATTGCAATACGCTCTTTTGGAGCAAGAGAAAAATTAACATTATCTAACACGATATTTTCATTAAATCTTTTGCTAACATCGATTAAATCAATTAGTGCCACGCTCTTGCCCCTTTCTTAAAATTTTTATGTGAAAATTCGCAAATTGTAGCTTAAAATTTATTAAAATATCCATAAATTTTAAAATTTTTAACGCAAAATTCTATGTATTTAGCTACAATCGCGCTTATGTTTTTGGATAAAATTAAAGAACTTACAAACGGGCAAAAAACCGCAAATAATCTCAGTCTTTTTGGGCTAGCTTTTCCAATTTTTATTGATATTTTTTTAAAGCAAATTAGCCTGATGATAAATGTTTTTATGGTTTCAAAAGTTAGCGTTTTGCTCGTTGGAGCTATGAGTGCTGGCAATCAAATTTTCAATCTTTTTGTTACTGTTTTTAGCTTTTTAAGCATTGGGTGCGCTGTTGTAGTAGCTCAAAGTATTGGCGCTAAAAACCTAAATCTAGCCTTGCGCGCTATTCATATTAGCCTTACATTTAATGCTTTTTTGGGTTTTTGTAGCACGATTTTTATTTATTTTTTCACAGCTTGGGTTTTGCATGCGTTAAATGTCCCAGATGATGTATTTAACGATGCTTATGAATATTTGCATTTGATGTCGCTTGCTTTATTTTTAGCTGGCATTGGCATAGTAGTAGCTAGTATTTTGCGGGTAAAAAATATGGCAGGGCATATTGTGATTGTGTCTTTGGCTACAAATTTTATTGTAATTGTTGGTAATTATTTTGCGCTTGGTTTTGATGGCGGGGAAAATTATGGCTTGCGCGGTGTGGCGATTGTGGCGATTATCGCGCATTTTAGCGCGCTTTGTGCGCTTTTGTGGATTATGGTGCATAAAGCAAAGGTTCATATTCATTTAGGGCTTTTTGTTAATTTTACTTGGCAAATTTTAATTAAAATTTTAAAGGTTGGCTTGCCAAGTGCTGGTGAAAATTTGCTTTGGATAGGGCAATATATGGTGGCGTTTAGCTTTGTTGGGCTTTTGGGTTCGGCTAGTTTGAGCGTTCAAAGCGTTTATTTTCAAATTTCAACTTTTGTTTTTTTGATTTGTACGGCGATTTCTTTGGCGTGTGAGGTGATAGTCGGGCATTTAGTTGGCGCAAAAAAATTTGATGAGGCCTATCAAAAAGCATTTTATGCCCTTAAAATCGGTGTTAGCACCACTTGGGTTATAGTTTTGCTTTTTTGGATTTTTAAAGAAAATATTATGGATCTTTTTGAGCTTGATGAGAGCATTAAAAGCATTATGAGGCCATTATTTACTTTGTCTTTGGTGCTTGAAAGTGGGCGCGGGTTTAATATTATTATGGTAAATTCCTTGCGCGCAAGCGGTGATGCGCGTTTTCCTTTTATTGTTGGTGCGATTTTTATGTGGGGCGTTAGCTTGCCTGTGGGGTATTATTTGGGCATAGTTTGTGGGTATGGTATAGTTGGTATTTGGGCTGGATTTTGCTGTGATGAATGGGGCAGGGCGATTTTAAATACCTTGCGCTGGAAAAGTGGCAAATGGAAAAATAAAGCCCTTGTTTAGCTTTAAAATTGTAATGTTTTGCGCGCTAGGCTGTGATTTTTTAGGGCTAGGCTTATGCCTTCGCGCAAGCCATCATCTATTACAATAAACGGCACATTTAAATTAGCTAAAAGCTCGCCCAGTAGCAAAATTCCCCCAAGCACTAAATTTGCTCTATCCTTACCTACTAAAAGTTCTGGCGAGCGCGCACTAGCAATTATCTGGGCTGATTTTTCTAAATCAGTTAAACTTAATTTTATGCCATTAATTAGCCTAGCATCATAATTAGCATAGCTAATCCTTTTAAGCACGGCTGCTGCGCTAGTTGGCACGCCTGATGTGAGTATTACGCATTCTAAATCAAAGCTATTAGCATAATTTTTGGCCTCGCTAACGCAATTTTTGGCTAAGTTTTTAGCCTTTAAAAGCTCTTTATTTTGTGGGTTTTTGCTTGAAAAAGCCTTAAATAAATCAATATCAAAAAGTGCGTTTTGGCTAAATGTTACTATGCCAAAATCAAAACTTTTAAAATGTGTGTTGTTTGAAATTTCCGTGCTTGCGCCACCTAAATCAATAAAAAGCGCGTTTTTAAAATTTATGCCTAAGATACACGCGCGATTTGTGATACCTTGTCTTGTTAGCGCTGCTTCGGTGCTAGCATTGATGATATTAAAGCTAATTTTAAACTCGTTTTTAATTTCTTTAAAAAAATCCTTGGCGTTTTTAGAAATTCTAAAAGCTTGCGTAGCAGCGCCGTAGTAATAAATTGGCATTATTGTATTTGAAATTTTATTAAAATTTTTGTGGGGATTGCTAGCTAAACTTTGGCTTAAATGCTCGCTGGTATTTTTAAAAAAATCATCAAGCCAGGATTTAAGCTCGGCCTTAAACTCGCCAAGAGCTTTTTTAATGCGTGCTTTGGCGTCATCTGCTAGACCGTTTTGGCTAAGGTTTTTGGCTGAGCCTACAATGCGCTCAAAGTTAAATAAAATTTTTTCATCTTGATTTATTATGCAAGCTCTTAGCGTGTTTGAGCCAAGGTCAATGCCTAAAAATAAGGCTTTTTTATGTGCGTTTGCTCTTGCGTTAATGGCGATTTTTTGGGCATTTTCTATGGCAAGGCTTTTTTGTTTTGGGCTTAGATTTTTAAAATTTGCGCTGTTTATATTTATGCTAAGTTTTTTATCGTAGATTTTTAGTTTTTTTGCTTTGTTAATTAGCGCGCTAGTATTTAGGCCAAGCCACTCTTTTAATGGCATTTTAAGGGCTAATTTTAATAAATTTTTAGTGCTTTTGCTTTTTAAAACGGGCTGTTTTAGCACGCTTTCATAGCCTTTTATTATGTTGAGATTTGGGAATTTCACGCTCAAATCATACAAAAAACAAAGCGGATTTTGCGTGATTTTATGGTGAGCGTTGGCGGTTTTGGCAAAATTTAATGGAATTTTAACCCCAAAGATTTTTTCATCTAAATTAAGCTCTTTTAAAGCTTTTACGCCTTTAATATAATTTTTAGCATTAAAAAATTTATAAAGCTCCATTCTAATGCGCTCGCTGCTTAAATCGCTAATATCAATTTGGCGCATTATTTGAATGCTTTTTGCTTCTATGTTAAGATTAAAACGCGAGGCAAATTGGATCGCTCTAAGCACGCGCAGGCTATCATCTTTAAAGCTTTTTTCATCAACGATTTTTAAAATTTTATGTTTTAGATCATTAATCCCATCGTAAAAATCCAGCAATTCTCCATTAAAGATATTTACCATAATGGCATTTATGCTAAAATCGCGCCTAGAACTAGCTTTGCACTCATCATCGCACACATTTACGCTAAAAGCCTTGTGGCCTAGGCCGTTTTTGCTCTCAACTCGCGCCAAGGCTAGATCAAAATTTCGCCACTTATACACAAAAAAACTTTTCCCAACGCCCAAGGCGCCGTGTTTTTGCATAAGATTTTCAAAATCTTTTGGGCTAATATCGTAAATTTCGATGTCAAAATCAACGCATTCTATGCCAAGCAGGCTATCACGCACGCATCCGCCCACAAAATAGGCGCGTTTAGTGTGTGGCAAGAGTATGTTTAAAAGTTCGCCAAGATCGCTATTTTGGCAGATTTTCAAGTCGGTTTTGTATTTTTGCAAGTAAAAATTCCAAAAATCTTATCGTTAAATCTAAGCGCACGGCCGTGTTTTCATCATTTGCGTTAAGTCCTGCAAAAAGCACTTCAATGCGCTCTTTTAATTTTATTAAAAATTCTTGCTCATTATCTGGCTCTTGGCTTTCTTGCGTGGCTTGATTTTGCTGTGATGGATTTAATTTTTGCGTATTTGCTTGGGCGATGGATTTAATGGGTTTGGCACCATTATTTTGAGCGTTTGAGCTAGCGTTATTTTCGCTTGCGTTTATAGGCTCGCTGATATTTTGAGTGTTATTTTTTGGATTTGTTTGATTTGAAATTTCATTTAAAGGCGGAGTTTTAGCATCTTCTAAGATATTATCATCAAACTCCGCACTTATTTCTTCAATAGCTAATTTTGCGATATCTTCTATATTATTCATAAACTCACCAACCATTTTTTAAGCTTTTGTATATCATCATCATTTAAGCGCAAAAAATGCCCGAGCATAGCGTGGTTGCTATGCTGTGCGCTTAAATTATCTAAGTTTTTTTTAGCCACGGCATTATTTGGATCGCGCCTTAATATATTTTTATAAATTAGCAAGGCTTCGTTAATTAAGCCTTGCTTTTCATACATTAATGCTTCACATATTGTGTTAGACATAGTTAAACTTTTTGAATGTAATCGCTAATTATTGCGCCCATTTCTGCTGTGGTGCATATTTCTTTTGCATCGTAATTTGCTAAATCCTTGGTGCGATAACCATCTTTTAGCACGGCAGCTACTGCTTTTTGTATGCATTGTGCGGCTTCTTCTTGTGCTAATGCGTAGCCTAGCATCATACCAGCACTTAGTATCATTGCTATTGGATTTGCTATGCCTTGGCCTGCTATATCTGGTGCTGAGCCGTGGATAGGCTCGTAAATTCCAACCTTAGCGCCAATTGACGCGCTTGGTAAAAGTCCTATCGAACCACACACCATACTTGCTTCATCGCTTAAAATATCACCAAAAAGATTTTCAGTTAAAATCACATCAAATTGCGATGGATTGCGGATTAATTGCATCGCGGCATTATCTACATACATATACTCTAAGCTTACATCAGGGTAGTTTTTACTCACGCTTGCTACTACATCGCGCCAAAGCTGGCTAGTTTCTAGCACATTTGCCTTATCAACTAAACATAGTTTTTTACGGCGTTTGCTAGCTGCTACAAAGCCTACTTTTGCTATGCGCTCGATTTCTTCTGTGCTATAAACCATAGTATTATAGGCGCGGGTTTGTTCTTTTGCTCTTGGGGTGCCAAAATACAATCCGCCAGTAAGCTCGCGCACTATTAAAATATCCACGCCTTTAATGATTTGAGGCTTTATAGTGCTTGCGTTTATTAGCTCATCAAAAATTATTGCAGGGCGGAGATTTGCAAAAGCTTCTAAGCTTTTTCTAAGTTTTAATAATCCTTTTTCAGGGCGAATGGCTGGATCTAGGCTGTCCCATTTTGGCCCACCGATTGCGCCAAATAGCACAGCATCGCTTTTAAGGGCTGCATTTAGCGTTTCATCAGGCAAAGGCTCACCAAAAACATCAATTGCTGCTCCGCCCATTAAAAAGTATTCATAATTTAAGTTAAAACCAAAACGAGAACTTACGCTATCAAGGGCTTTTATCGCCTCGTCTGTGATTTCTGGGCCTATACCATCGCCTTTTATTACGCAGATATTATATGTTTGCATTTTTACTCCAAATTTAATGATTTTTTTGCATAATTTATTAATCCGCCAGCACGCACAAGTTCTTGCATAAACTCAGGTATAGGCGCAAATGTGTAGCTTTCATTTTTGCTTTCATTTTTTATAATGCCCGCATTTAAATCCACGCTCAAATTATCGCCCCCACTGATTTTATCGGTATCGGCACATTCTAGGATTAAAAGTCCGGTATTAAAGCTATTGCGGTAAAAAATCCTAGCAAAACTTTTAGCTATTACCACATCTATCCCAGCAGCCTTAATGGCAATTGGCGCATGCTCTCTGCTGCTTCCACAGCCAAAATTTTCGCCTGCTACGATTATATCGCCTGCGCTGATTTTTTTGCTAAAATCTTTATCAAAATCCTCCATTACATGAGAGGCTAAATACGAAGGGTCGCTTGTATTTAAATACCGCGCAGCAATGATTACATCGGTGTCTATGTTATCTGGGAATTTCCAAACCTTATGAGCGCTCATCTTAGATCCTTAGAATAAAAAAATGG
>ERZ1034980.2081-NODE-2081-length-11108-cov-10.850448_pt1 | contig 11108 bp, 10 predicted proteins | sample MGYA00520622_ERZ1034980 | MGnify/ENA primary metagenome ERZ1034980 (study PRJEB33766, sample SAMN09781791) | gut metagenome | biome: gut microbiome | host: Homo sapiens | place: Madagascar | study: EMG produced TPA metagenomics assembly of the PRJNA485056 data... | reverse complement strand
AAGCTTTTACATTATAGCCAAGCTCGATTTGCTCTACTTTTTCATAGGCGTTTTGTGTGTTTTTATTGCTTAAAAAAAAGCTATTTATGATTAGCCCTTGCGCGCTTATGGCTTGTTTTAGTTCGCTTGTGCGCGCTAAAATCATATCCTTAAAATCAGCCTTTGCGGTTTGAATGCTGATGTCTAAATATTTATTTTCACTAAGTCCTAAAACCACGCTTATATCGCCAAATTTTATAAAATTTAGCTCAATTCTTGCATAAAATCTGTCTTTTTTCCCGCGTTTAAAGGCTACTTGGGAGCTAGCTAGCTCGTCCCAGGTGTATGGCAGGTATGTTTGGATTGAGTTTTGTGCGTAGCTCATTAGCTGGTGGATTTCGATTTGGGTTAGCATTCTATTTACTGCTTGGTTTATGTTTTGTAAATTTTGAGTTTGTGAGCTTTCGCGCAGATTTAAAAGCACGCTTTTTAAATCATTTTGTAAGTTTTTTAAGGCTTCGTTTGGTTCATTGGCTTTTATTTTGCTAAGTTCTTTTTGGGCTATTTTACTAGCGCGCTCTAAGCTTTTAATCTCGCTTAATTCGTTTTTTATATTTGCTAGTTTTGGGTCTATTGAGGTAATTAGGCTATTTATGCGGTTTGCGATGGCGCTAATTTTGCTTTGGATATTTGTGCCGTTTATATTTTGGCTAATGGCTTGATTTAAAAGATCTTGTGGCATAGCTTTAAAATCCTTATTTAGCATATTTTGGGCTAAATTCTGGGCTGGATTTTGGCTTTGGCTTGTTTGGCTTTGGGCGTTGTTTTGATTATTTAGGGCGATTTTATAGTTTTTATCGCCGTTTTTTAGCATTTCAAGGGCGGATTTTAGCTCATTTGCGTTTTGGTTTATTGCTTGGCGAATTTGCTTGGCTGGTTTTAAATTTTGTGCTTCAAGGTTTAGATTATTTATGCTTTTCATTATTTCATCTAGGTTTTTTTCTAGCGTGTTAAAAGCATTGATTGATGAAGCACTTGGCTTTGGATTTTGGCTTAATTTATCTAAAAATTTTACTAAATTTTCAAATTTATTAGCCCCTTCAAGCAATAAATTAAGCGCCGAATGCTTAATAAGCGCGTTTTTAGCATTTTTACTAGCGCTTAAAAGCTCGTTTAGATCGTTTAAATTTTTACTAGCGCTCGCATCATTTGGCAGATTTAAAATGCCCATTTTTAATTCATTTGAGCTAACATTTTTCATTAGGCTAATTAGCTCTTTTATTTTGGCTGGAAAGCTTTGTGGTTCTAGGCTTTGAGCGATTTTAGCTTCAAGCATTATGCCTGAGTTTTGGATATGATTTGTAAGGCTTTGGGCTTTGATATTGTCTATTGGCTTAATGAATTTTTGTAAGGCCTGTGTAAATTTTGATAATTCTTCGTGGTTTTTTAGCTCTTTTAATAATTCTTTTATATCGCTTGCTAAATTTGGCGCAACTTGTAAGGCTTTGCCATTTAGGCTTTGTTCGCCTGATTTTAGGCTGTTTAAGAGCTTGTTTGTGAGATTTGCCAGCTTTTTGTCTATTAAAGCACTTTGCTCATCAAGTATATCGGCTTTTGAAAATAAGCTTTTTGGGCTTTGCTCGGTGGTAGTTTTTTCGCTTTTACTAGTTTTTTTATCTTTTAATTCTTTATCGATTATTGGCTGGTTTGGTTGATTTACTATAATCATTTTACTTGGCTTGAAAATATTTTAAATCGCCTTGTAAATGGCGTTCGTTTGTCTTTTTGCACGCTTTTATTAAAGCTAGCAAAAATTACCAAAAAACTAAGCGCAAAAGCATAAAAATACATAAAGCCATCTGCGCCAAAAATTTTCATCAATTGGCCTATTAGTGGCGTTGCTATCAAGCTAGCTAATAAATAGCTAAATAACTGCGCCCTGCCAACTTCTACACACATTGTTTTATCTTTTATCTCATCATTTGCCCTAGCAAGCGCAAGCGCATAAAGCACGAAAATCCCAGCACCCAGCGGAATAATCAAAACATAGCTTAAAATTCCATTTGGCTTTAAAAATATAAAACCAAGCACAGCAGATAAAGAAAGCAAGCAAGCTACAATCATAGCATTTTTGCGCCCAAATTTATCGCTTAAATTCCCAAAAAACAAATGCGATAAAAATCCGCCCATCATCCCTAAAATAATCACCATCGCTGCGCCATTCTCGCCTAATCCACTAAGTATAGCCCAAAGCGTTGCCATACTCAAAAAGCCATTTATACAAAATCCGCCTATAAAGCTAGCTATTAGCGCAAGGCTAGGCACTGCGTAAATATTTGGCATACTAATTTTTGTAGCGTTTGGAATGCTAGGACTTTTAATGCCCAATAAACTAAGCGGAACAAAGCCTAAAACAATGAAAATAGCACTAATTATAAGCACATGGGCTGCGCTTAATTTTAAAGCAATAAAAGCTGCTCCAATTGCAAATGAGCTATAAAATAAAACCTCATAAATCGCAAGCGTGCGAGAGCGAATTGAGTTGATTATGCGAGCATTTATCCAGCTTTCTATTACTAGCACAATGCTATAATAAGCAAAACCCATAAAAAAGCGCAAAAATCCCCATAAAATTAAGCTATCACTAAAAACACCAAGCAAGGCCGAAAGCGCAAAAATAGCGTTAAACACGCTAAAAGCTCTAATATAGCCCACGCGTGCTAAAAGCCACTGCGCACAAAATGTACAAGTTAGCGCACCAGCAAAAAAGCACGCATTTACAATGCCTATGCCAAGCTCACTAGCATTTATGCGCGCTAGCAAAACCCCAGCCGAGCTTACTAGCAAGCCATCAGCGATAAAAACAAGCCCGCCAGCCATCATCAAGGGAGCAAGAGATAATAAAATTGCTAAGGTAATATTCAATTTAATCCTTTAAAACATTAGCTAAAAGCGCGCCAAAGGGCATTATCGCAACGCCAGCTAAAAAAGATATCGGCTCAAAAAGATTATTTTTAAGTAGCCCAAAAAAACAAAGTACCAAAAGAGCATAACCCGCCAAGCGAAGTGGCCCAAAAGCGCCAATAAACTCATACGCGCTAAATGGAATTTTAGCTTTTGTGGGGTTTTTTGCGTTTGGATCATTAAAATTTGGCTTAGTTTTTGGGGTTTGTTCTATTTTATTTGGGGTTTTAGTTAAAATTTCATCATAATTATTTTTGCTAAGTTCATCAATTTCATCGTCAAAAATTTTATCATCGATATCGTTAATAAGGGCATTTTGCGCTTTTAATTTTACGCGTTTTGCATAGCCATAAAAGCTAGCAAGAGATATTAAAAAAGCACAAATCAAGCCAAGCTGAGAATTAAGAATATGAATAGCTCCAAAATACGCACACACGGCTATCAAAGCCAAATCCAGCCCAGCATAAAATAAGGCAAATTTTTTAAGCATTTTCGTTTTTTGGATTATCATTTTTACAAGTATTTTGATTTAGCTCATCGTAGCTTTTTTGCTGAGATTTATACGCTTTATAGACATTATTTATAGCAGCTGCTACGCCTATGAAAATGCCGATACCAAGGGCGAGATTTGAGCCTGTAAGGCTTCTTGCCCACCAGCCAAGCCCAAAGCCTATAAGCACGGCTACTACGATAGAAATCCCAAGACTTAGGCTATTTGCAGCAGATACTAAATTTTGTGTTTTTGTCAAAGTAAATCCTTTAAAATTTGTTAGTTAATTTTAATTTATTGTAAATTTTAACTAGTGATATTATTAAAATTTACATCAATGATAAGCGCGATTTCATCGCAGTTTGGAAAGTGTTTGCATTTAATGCAATCGCTCCAAATTTTTTGTGCTGGCAGATCTTTTTTATCAATTTCTTTAAATCCTAGACTTTCAAAAAATTCGCGCTGATAAGTTAGAGTAAAAACTTGTTTTAGCTCCAAATCACAAGCTTTTTTTAAATGCTCATTAACTAATGCTCGCCCAACTCCCATGCGCCTTGCGTTTTTATTTACGATTAGGCTGCGGATTTCAGCAAGCTTGGCGTTTTGAACATGCAAAGCACAATATCCCAAAAGCTCGTTTTCATCGTTAAGAGCTAGTAAATATGAGCGGATATTTGTGGCTACTTCGTCATCGCTTCTTGCTAGGATTATACCGCGGGCTACTTCATCTGCTACTAAATTTTGCATGCGCGCTATATCGCTTAGTTTTGCTTGTAAGAGTTTCATTTTGATCCTGCTAAATTTGGCGCGATTTTACTGATTTTTTTATAATGATTAAATAAAATTTGGCTAAATTGTGATTTTGCTTTTAATCTCGCGCCTTAAAGCTAGCAAAAACCATGCAAAATCCCATTATAAAAAGCAAAACAAAGCCAAGCCCAAAGGCAAAAAGCGTACAATGTGCCATATTTAAAATTTTAAATTGCGGTAGCAAAAACCAACCATCACTGTATAAATTGATAAAATAGCTTTGAATATCGCTTAAATGGACATTTGGCGGCACTGCTGGGCTATCGATGCCGCAACCACCAGTTGGCAAAAACAAGCCAGGCCACCATTCATCAAATTTTAAACCAAAAGGATAATGCGGATAAAGCGAGCAGTTTTGCACGCCAAAGGGATTTTCGCTTTGGATTGCTTTGTGGATATTTAATAATTTAACGCTACACATCATGCCAAAAATACAGCCAAAAAAGCCAAAAGCATAGCCAAAAAGTCTTAAAATAATGATTTTTGGGTTAATACAAGCTACAATCCCGCCCAAAGCCATACACAAAAAAGCAAAGCGAATATAAACGCATTGCTCACAAGGTGGCATATATAAATAATGCTGAAAAAACGAATGCGCGATGATTACAAGCAAGATCGAAGCAAAAGCCATCAAAAACCAAATAATTCTTTGTTTTTGCCAAGTTGAAATTTTATTTATCATAATGAATTGCTTTCAAGATAAAAAAAAGCATCAATGGTGGATCGGCCAGGACTCGAACCTGGGACCATCCGGTTATGAGCCGGATGCTCTAACCAACTGAGCTACCGATCCAAAATTAAATAAAAAGCGCAATTTTATTATAAATACATAAAATTTAGCTTAAAATTTATTGATTTTATTTAACATTAAAATAAAATTTATAACACAAAAAGCAAAAATATAGTCCCTAAAATAATGCGATACACGCCAAAACTAATATAAGAAAAACGCGATACAAATCTTAAAAATAAGCGCAAAACCAAAAGAGCCACCACAAAAGCCACCGCCCCACCAAGTAAAAACAATAAAATATTTTGGCTATTTTCTATGAAAATTTCGCGGTTTTTGTAGCTATCATAGAGTGTGGCCACAAGCATTGTAGGCACAGCTAGCAAAAAGCTAAAAGCAGCAGCTGCTTGCCTTGATAATCCGCACAATAAACCAGCGATGATAGTAGCGCCACTGCGTGATGTCCCAGGTATCATAGCAAAACACTGCGCCAGGCCGATGATAAAGGCGTGTTTATATGAAATTTGCGAAATTTCATCTTGCTTATTTGCTTGGGTGCTAATTGTGCTGATTTGTTTAAAATTTATTTTATTTTTGCGAAGTTTATACCATTCTACAATTATAAAAATTACGCCACCAACAATCAAAGCATAAGCTACTGTATTAGGCGAAAAAAGCTCTTTAATATATTTATAAAGCATTAAACCAATCAATCCAGTAGGCACAAAACCAATAATAAGCTTAATTATTAGATTAAAATCGCGCCCTAAACGCTTAAAAAACATCACAATAACAGCCAAAATGCTACCAAGCTGGATCACAACCTCAAAGCATTTTAGCGTCTTATCTTGCTCTAAGCCTAAAAGCTTTGCGCCCAAAATCATATGCCCTGTGGAGCTAATGGGCAAAAACTCGCTCAATCCTTCAATAAATCCTAAAATCACAACCGAAAAAATATCCATCTTTTACCTTAAAATTTTAATTAAAATAATCTTTAAAATTTCGCTTTTAATGCTTTTATGTTTTCTTCTATACTAAATGGCTCATAGCAGGCTCTAACCACGGCTATTAAATCAACGCCGGTATTTTGTAGCATTGCGATATTACTAGCATTTATGCCACCTATGGCGCATACTGGAATGCTAAGGCGCTGTTTTGCTGCTTTTATTATGCTAAGATCGCATTTAGTGGCATTTGGCTTTGTGCTACTAGTAAAAACAGCGCCAAAAGCAGCGTAACTAGCACCATAATTTTCAGCCTCAATGGCTAAATCTAAGCTATCATAGCAGCTTACACCAACTATGGCGTTTTTGCCTAAAATTTGGCGTGCTTGCGTTAGCGAGCCATCATTTTTGCCGATATGAACGCCATTTGCGCCTACTTGCTTGGCTAAAATCGCATTATCATTTATGATGATTTTTGCGCCACGAGATCTTGCGTATTTACAAATATTTTTTAAAAGCTCGGTATCATGCGGGATAATTTTACTTCTATATTGAATCAAATCCACGCCAGCATTTATAAGCTGGGTAATGCTATCAAATAATTTATTTCTTGGTGTAAAAACATCATCACTCAAAGCATAAATTTTCATCTTATCCCCAAAAAAGCGCGCATTATAGCAAAAAGCATTAAAATTAATACTAAAATTTCTAATATATAAAATTTTGTGCTATAATCCCCGCTTTTTTAGCATTGCTTACAATTTTAAAGTGCCGTAATTGCTTGTATTGGCATATTTTAAGGATATTTAGATGATTAAAACAGGTGAGTTAAAACAAGCCATTCAAAAATCAAAACGATGTATTATTTATGCGGGAGTTTTTAGTTTTTTTGTGAATTTATTAATGCTAACTCCGCCACTTTATATGCTTCAACTTTATGATAGAGTAGTTAGTAGTCGTTCTGAAAGCACTTTATTTTTCTTAACCTTAATAGTAATGATTTTATTTGCTGTGATGGGCATTTTTGAGGTGTTAAGATCAAGAATTTTAATTATTTTTGCCAACCAGCTTGATATGAATTTAAGCGATAGAATCTACGATGCTATCTTTAAGCTCTCATCGCGTTATCCAGGGCGTGTTAGCTCTCAGGCTATGAGCGATTTAAACTCCATCAAGCAATACATGAGCACAAATGGAGTTTTTGCTTTTTTAGATGCTCCGTGGTTGCCTATTTATGTAATAATTTTATTTTTATTTCATCCTTGGTATGGCTGGTTTGCGATTTTTTCTTCTATTGCGCTTTTTGGCGTGGCTTTATTAAATGAAAAAGCCACAAAAGACGGGCTTAAAAAATCAAACGATACTTATAAATCAGCCATTCGCCTAATAGATACAAACCTAAGAAATAGCGAAGTAATAAATGCTATGGGTATGAATGAAGCCCTTAAAAAGCATTGGCGCAAACGCCACGATGTTTTCTTAGAATCTCACAGCCAAGCTAGCGCACAAGCTGGCGTTTATGCAAATATTTCTAAAAGCACGCGCGTTGCTTCGCAATCGCTAATGCTAGGTCTTGGTGCTTATTTGGTGCTTACTATGGAAATAACCCCTGGTATGATGATAGCAGGTTCGATTTTGCTTGGGCGCGCCCTTGCTCCGCTTGATATCTTAATAGCTAGCTGGAAACAATACAAAAGCACAAAAGATAGCTATGAAAGATTAGATAAATTTTTAAACGATTTCCCAGTAGAGCGCGATAAATTAACCCTGCCTGACCCACAAGGTAGCATTGCGTGCGAGAGCATTTCTCTTGTTCCACCAAACGCAAAAAGACCAAGCCTAATGGGTATAAATCTAAGCTTAAATGCTGGTGATATGTGCGCGATAATTGGCCCAAGCGCTGCTGGTAAAAGTTCGCTAGCTAGGGCGATTTTAGGCATTTGGCCATTAGCTCATGGCGTGGTGCGAATAGATGGAGCTGATATAAATCAATATTACAGCGATGCGCTAGGACAGCATGTGGGATATTTGCCACAAGATGTAGAGCTTTTTGAGGGCACTGTGGCTGAAAATATAGCGCGTTTTGGCGAGATAGATAGCAAGGCAGTAGTAGAAGCTGCAAAAGCAGCAAATGTCCATGATATGATACTTCGCTTGCCTGATGGCTATGATACGCGATTAGGCATTGGCGGGACTAGTCTTTCAGGCGGACAACGCCAGCGCGTAGCTCTTGCAAGAGCTCTTTATAAAAATCCTAAAATCATCGTGCTTGATGAACCAAATGCAAGCTTAGATGAAGAAGGCGAGCGTGCCTTGCATAATTCTTTAATGGCTCTAAAAGGCAAGGCTACAATTTTAATGATTACTCACAAATTAAATGTGCTTCAAAGCGTAGATAAGATCGCTGTGTTAAATAGCGGGCAATTAGTTTATTTTGGCGAGCGCGATAGTATCTTAGCTAAGCTTGGAGCAGTAAAACCAGCCCAAGTAGCAGATCAAACACAAACACAAAAAGGGTAATTGCTGATGTTACAAAATGAAGATAAGGTAATAAAATTTGGCACAATTTTAATAGGCGCTTTTATTGCGGTTTTTGTGCTATGGATGGGTTTTGCTCCGCTTGATAGCGCGGCTGTGGCACCAGGCAAGATAGTAGTTTCAAGTAACAAAAAACTAATCCAACACCTTGAAGGCGGTGTGGTAGAAAAAATCTATGTAAAAGATGGCGATGTAGTAAAAGCGGGCGATTTATTAATAGAGATTAAAAACGCTCAACTAAACAGCACCATAGATATATTAAAAAATGAATATTTACAAAATAGCGTCATTGTAAGTCGCTTACAAGCACAAAGAGATGGCAATAAAACCATCACTTGGGCTGATGATATTAAAAACGAAAAAGGCTTTGAGCTAGCAGCTAGCGGACAAGAAAGCATTTTTAACGAGCAAAATAAGCTATTAAATGATGAAATTAGTATCTTAAAACAAAGAATAGACCAACTTCAAAACCAAATAGAAGGCACAAGAGCTATCGTTAGCTCACGCACAGCGCGCGTAGCATCATTAAATGAAGAAGCAAAAGAATGGCAAAGGCTATATAAAGAGCAATTAACCGATAAAATCCGCTTGCGAGATATAGAGCGCGATCGCACCGAAGCACAAGGACAAATCGCTAATGGTAAAGCTGAAATAGCACGACTTTTAGTCCAAATCTCCGAAACCGAACAGCAAATTTTATTTAGAGAGCGCAGCTTTAAAGAAGATATCCTAAAACAATACGAAGATGCTAAAACTAAGCTTAATGACACAGCAGCCAGACTTCGCGCTATGCAAGATCAACAAGAAAGAGCAGCCATAAAAGCCCCAGAAGATGGCACCATAGTAGAGCTTAACACGCACACCATAGGCGGAGTAGTAAAGCCTGGCGAAACCATAATGAGCTTAGTGCCTACAAATGCTGAATACATCATAGAAGCGCAGTTGCCAACCGTGCATATAGATAAGGTTTTTGAAGGCTTGGATGCGGATTTGATGTTTAGCGCATTTAATACGCAAACTTCACAGATTGTAGAGGGCAAGCTTACTTATGTATCAGCTGATGTGCTTGAGGATCGCTATGGCAATCCTTACTACCAAGTAAAAGCCGAGCCAACCGAGCGCGGTTTAGAAAAAATCAAAGAAAACGGCTTTTTTTTCGTGCCTGGAATGCCAGCAGAAGTAGTGATAAAAACGGGTCGCCGCACTATGTTAAGCTATTTGCTTAAACCATTTAGCAGAATGTTTGCAAAAGCATTTAACGAAGATTAAAATTTCAAGGATTAAAGATGAAAAAAAGCTTTCTTAAAATTTCTTTTATAGCCTTTATTGGCATTAGCATCGCAAACGGAGCTGATGTTAGTTTAAGTAAAGCTTATGAAATGGCATTAGAAAACGATAAAATCGTAAAAAGCACGATGTATGAAAATTTAGCTGCCAAAGAGCGCACATGGCAAGCTACTGCTACGCTTTTGCCGAGCATAGAAGCAACTTATGTATATAATGGCGAAAAATACAACAAACAATATCCTGGCATCAAAGATAAAATGGACGAAACCTACCAACGCTATGGCGTTACGCTAAATCAGCAAGTTTTTCGCCCTGATTTATGGTATGGACGCGCTCAAGATAGCCTAAGAGAAGATGGCTATGATTTGATCTACGAACAAGCAAAACAAGATCTAGCAAACCGCGTGGCAATGGCGTATTTTGAGCTTGCTTATGCTAATAAAAGCTTGGAATTAGCAGCTATTTTAGAAAATACCAATCGTTTAAAATTTGATCAATTAAGCAAGCGTTTAGAGCTTGGCCTTGCTAATAAAATGGACACGCTTGAAGCAAATGTGCGCTACGATCAAGCATTGCTTGGCGTTAGCAGAGCCCAACGCCGCATCGAAGTAGCAAAGCTAGCCTTAGCCAAGCTAACAGGGCAAGAAATAGGCACTTATGATGATTTTGAAAATTTACAGCTTGATTTTTTTGAGAGCGTGGATACTAGCAAATATGAAAATGTCTTTGCCAATCACGAATACCAACAAAGCCAAATCGCATCTAAAATCGCCATATATGAAAAAAATAAGCGTATCGCAGCCTTTTTGCCAACGGCTGATTTTAGTTTGAGTTATTCTAATTATGACTATAAAGAAAAAGTGCGTTTTGGCGATGAAAAAAATAAAGTAGAAACAATGTTTCGTGTGAGTATGCCGATATTTAAAAGCGGTTTAACTTATGCGAGAATGCAAGAAGGCGAATATTTAAAAATGTCAAGCCTAACAAAAGAGCTTGATACACAACGCAAGGTAGAAATCGATCAAAAAACCGCCGTTAGTGATTTTCGCAATTATCTAAGCGAGGCTAAGATTATGAGAAATTCCGTCCAAACCGCCAAGCTTTATCAAATCTCGGTAGAGCGCGGTTATAATGAAGGCTTGCGCGATGTGATAGCGCTTTTTGATGCGCGCGCTAGGGTTCATCAAACAATGCTAGATTCGCTAGAAGCCTCACATAAATTAGTGCTAGCTTATATTAAACTTGAATACTTAATCGGCGCAATTAGCCCTCAAACTATTCAAAATTTACAAAGCGTTTTTGTAAAAAAATAAATAAAATTATGGAGTAAATTTTAAAATTTGGCTCTTTAAAATTAAAAGTAAAT
>ERZ1034980.2073-NODE-2073-length-11132-cov-10.327435_pt1 | contig 11132 bp, 9 predicted proteins | sample MGYA00520622_ERZ1034980 | MGnify/ENA primary metagenome ERZ1034980 (study PRJEB33766, sample SAMN09781791) | gut metagenome | biome: gut microbiome | host: Homo sapiens | place: Madagascar | study: EMG produced TPA metagenomics assembly of the PRJNA485056 data... | reverse complement strand
GATCTCCGGTACCAGTACTCCTTCCAGATCCAGGCATACAATATTCATATCCATTTTTTTGTCCTCCTCAAAGTTCCTTCGTGTCATTGAAAAAACAGTACATTGTCATTCTATTATATTTCGTGCTGTACTTCAAGAAGTGATTGTAACAAAGGTGCAAATTGCAATATCAAAAAGTCTTGCAATTTCTTCATCCGGTGCATCATCTACGACCGCACGGAACAGCTCACCTGCTTCACAGGCAGAACCTAAGATCAGGCCTTCTCTGTATTTATTGATCATGCTCATAGGCATACGCGGTCTGCGGTTGAAGTATCTGACATGCGCTTCAGAAATCAGACGATACAGATTCACACGGCCGATCTCATTTTTTGCCAGAATGATGCCATGATATGTTCTGCCTTTTTTGATCGTATCATCCGATGCAGAACCTAATTCATTTACATCCTCCACCGTCTTTACGCCACGTTCCACTAACATCTCATATAATTTTACGAAAATTTTTGCGGTTGCATTTGCATCATCAACAGCACGGTGATGATGTTCATTTTTTACATTTAACGCCTTACAGACACGATCCAGTGTAAACTTACCAAGCTCCGGCAATAACACATGGCTGAGTGTCATGGTATCCATGATCGTATTATCGAATTTCATTCCAAGATCTTTGGCATTTTTCTTGATGAATCCGGTATCAAATGCTGCATTATGTGCAACAACGATATCATCACCACAGAATTCCAAAAACTTCGGCAGGATCACGTCGACGGTCGGTGCATGCATAACCATCTCATCTGTAATGGAAGTCAACTGCTCTATACTATAAGGGATCGGTTCTTCCGGATTGATAAATTCCGAGAAACGATCGATCTCCTCTCCATCTCTTACCTTTACAGCTCCGATCTCTATGATCTTATTCTTCTTCTGACTAAGACCGGTCGTCTCGATATCGAATACGATATATTCTGTATTCAAATCCTGTCCTTTGGGATTGATAACCAGATTCTTCAGGTCATCGACAAAATATCCCTCACAGCCAAAGATCAGTTTAAAGCCATCCTTCATACCCTTTGCATGTGCTGCAATCGGGAATGCCTGTGCAACGCCGTGATCCGTGATTGCAATCGCCGGGTGTCCCCAGTCATTTGCACGTTTCACGATCTTCTCGATATCAACAACACTGTCCATCTCGCTCATAACCGTATGCATATGTAATTCCACACGTTTTTCAAGCGATGTGTCAACTCTTGGCACACGGAAATCCGGTATATGCTTGATACCACGCACAGATGCAATATTTAACTCCTTGGAAAAAGTATCGTATAACGGCACACCCTTTAACCGATAGAAGCTTCCTTCTTTTAACTCATCCTTATAAACCGGCACATCATCCTCTGATGCAAATATCTTAAATGCGATCGTATCTTCAAAATCCGTAATATTGCAGATGAATAAAGTCTTACCATTTCGGAGAACCTTTTCTTCCATCTTGATCAACTGGCCATGAATACAGACTTCACCGATACCATCTACTAATGTAGAAATCTTTACCAGTTCCCCTTCGCAGTCTCTGCCATAGAATACATCCGGATCATTCGAGGTATATTTCTTCCTTCTGGCGGCAAATGTCTCCTTCGACTTTTCGTCCTGTGCAGGTGCTTTCTTTTCAGCCGGAGCATCCTTCTTGCCTTCTCCGACCAGCTTCTTTTTATCTACTGATTTACCATCCAAGGTCAAATCCGCATCCTCATGTACATTACTTAAGATTGCCTCAATCTCAAGCTTCATCTTCTGTTCATTTGCACGGCGGAGCATCTCTTTATCAGATTCCGTATAATCAAAACCGACCTTGATATCCATACCAAACCGTTTCTTATAGGTCTCCTCCAGATACTTTTTGATCCCGATCGAATGGCTCTTTGAAAGCTTACTGTCTTCCATCGCAAGCGTGATAATATCATCTGAATAATACCATTCTGCCCGCTTTAATAAACGATATCCAACATGACTGATCTTCTCGACATCATACAAGATACTGTCCTTATATACCTCTGTTAAGGTTCTGGTATTGTACTGGGAAGACAGCTCATAACGGTCATCAATAATGACCTTATAACCACGTCCACGAAATAAATGTCCGCAAATGATATCTTCCACCTGTACAATCTTCGGACGGCTGATCAGGTGCTTCGACAGCAGGCTGATAATAAGCTGGCGTTCTGCCTGCTTCATTACCACCTTTTCGATCATCGTATCCTCAAACAGGGAAGACAGCTCTTTATCCATATTCAGTTCAGGAAATACTTCAAAAAATAATTTTGCTTCTACCGGCACGTTCTATTCACTCCAGTTATCTAACTCGTACTTTAATGTTGATAATATATCTTTCTCGTCGATCTTCTTTATGATCTGGCCTTTTTTGATCAAGATACCGCAGCCTTTTCCGCCCGCAATTCCAAGATCTGCTTCCTTGGCTTCGCCCGGTCCGTTTACAACACAGCCCATAACAGCAACCTTGATATTCAGATGATCATAATCGGCAACCAGCTTTTCTACCTGTTCTGCCAGTCCGATCAGATCAATCTCCGTTCTTCCACATGTTGGACAGGACACAAGTTCGATTCCACCTGTACGGAGTCCAAGCGTCTTTAAGATCATCTTTGCTGTCATGATCTCATTGACCGGATCCCCTGTTAAAGATACACGGATCGTATCTCCGATTCCCTCATGCAGGATAATACCAAGTCCTACAGAGGATTTGATATTACCGCTCATAACCGTACCGGATTCCGTGATACCCACATGCAGCGGATAATTCGTCTGATCTGCAATCAGCTCATGTGCTTTTACACACATCATAACATCGGAAGATTTAATACTGATGACCATATTGTCATATCCGCAGTCTTCGATCATATGAACCTTATCCAATGCACTCTCAACGATTCCTTCTGCTGTCACGCCATGGTATTTTTCAACTAATTCTTTTTCAAGGGAACCGCTGTTTACACCAACACGGATCGGTATATTCCGTTCCTTACATACCGCTACTACCTGTGCCAGCTTATCCTTACCACCGATATTACCCGGATTGATACGGATCTTATCTGCTCCCGCCTCAGCCGCTGCAATCGCCAGACGGTAATCAAAATGAATGTCTGCAACCAGCGGAATATGGATCTGTTTCTTGATCGCAGGGATTGCCGCCGCTGCCGCATCATCATTTACGGTGCTTCTGATGATGTCACAGCCTGCCTTTTCAAGTTTTAAGATCTGTGCAACTGTAGCATCTATATCACTGGTTTTTGTATTTGTCATCGACTGGATCAGGATCGGATTTCCACCACCGATCACCCGGTCTCCTATCTTTATAACTTTTGTATGATCTCTGTACATATTAACTCCTGTTCATCTAATGAAAGAATACATTCTTGATATCGTTAAATAATATCACAACCATCAACAGCATAACCAGAACAAATCCGATCAGCGTCACGATATTCTCCTTATCCTTCGGAACCTTCTTTCTCGTTACTGCTTCAATTAACAGGAAGATAAATCGTCCTCCATCCAAGCCCGGTATCGGCAGCAGGTTCATAACGCCAAGGTTTGCCGACAGCAGTACGATATAATTCATCCAGTTTAAGAACAGATCAAGCACACTGCTCTTTGCTGCCTCATTGAAGGTATCGTTCATGTTCTTCGCTACTCCGACCGGACCGGATACTTCATCCGAACTTACCTGACGGGTAACGATCAACTTCAGGCTTAAGAAGGTTGCTTTTACCCAGTATCTGGTCTCATAAGCAGAATATTTACAAAGCTCTCCGAAGTTCTTCGGGAGCTGATAACCGACACTCATTATCCCGATCTTATAGCCATCCGGTGTCTTTGCCGGATGTACCGTCGTATCATAGACCGTTCCGTCTTCTTTCTCAAGTGTCAGATCGATCGGTGAACCATCTCCATAGATCTGAAGATAGATCTGTAACTCACGGAAATTTTTAACTGTACTTCCCTCAATCTTTAATACCCGATCGCCATCTGATATCCCGGCTTCTTCCGCCGGATATACACCATTAAAATATTCCTCGGCATTTTCAATCTGATATTTTTCAATATTATCTTTATTGTATACTGCTCCTATGATCGCAGGATCACTTCCACAGAAATGAATGATCACCATGGAAAATAAAAATGCGATCACAAAGTTCATGGCAGGTCCTGCAAGTACAACCGCCATTCTTGCCCAGATGGATTTCTTCTCAAAAGAATTCTCATCATTTTCGTTTTCTTCATCATCTTCGCTGAGCATCATACAATAGCCGCCAAGCGGAATCAGCCGCAGCGTATACTGTGTTTCTTTCTTATGAAACTGAAACAGCTTCGGTCCGAATCCCATCGAAAACTCTTTTACTGTGATATGATTGATCTTTGCTACGATAAAATGTCCCAGCTCATGAAAGAAAATGATGACACCAAAAACAAGTATGATCAATATGATATTCAAAAACTAACACCCACTTTCAATAAATTCATATACTTCCTGCTCGGTTGCAAGAATCTCATCTATATCAGGATTTTCAATCAATTTATGATGATCCATGGATGCACGGATGATATCATAGATATCAAGAAAATCGATTTTTCTGTCTAAGAACTGCTTTACTGCATATTCATTTGCTGCATTGAATACTGTAGGCATCGAACCACCGATCCCGATTGCCTCATATGCGTATCGTAACCCAAGAAAGGTATCCATATCCGGTGTCTCGATCACAATCGATGAAAGCTTCGTAAAGTCAAGACGATCTCCCGGCATGTATCTTCGTTCCGGATAGAACAGCGCATACTGGATCGGCAGCTTCATATCCGGCGTACCGAGCTGTGCGATCACTGCCCCATCTTTATATTCTACCATAGAATGAATGATACTCTGCGGCTGGATCACAACCTGAATATTTTCCGGGTCTACATCAAATAACCATTTTGCTTCAATAACTTCCAGCCCTTTATTTACCATCGTTGCTGAATCAATGGTGATTTTTCTTCCCATGCTCCAGTTTGGATGCTTTAATGCGTCCTCTAATTTCACATACTTTAAAAACTCTCTGCTCTTGCCACGAAATGGTCCACCGGATGCTGTCAACAGAATTTTTTCAACGGAATCATGTGTATTTCCCTGCAATGACTGGAAGATTGCCGAATGTTCACTGTCAACCGGAAGGATCGATACTCCTTTTTCCTTTGCAAGCGGCATAATAATATGTCCCGCTGTAACCAGAGTTTCTTTATTTGCAAGGGCAATGTCTTTTCCCGCTTTAATCGCTGCCACAGTCGGGCGGATACCGATCATTCCTACAATAGCGGTAACTAATATATCCGATGTCTTGTATTCTGCAATCTCGATCAGCCCATCCATGCCTGATACGACACGGATATCCATATCCTTCAGACGATCTTTTAATTCATCTGCCAGCTTCTCATCCCACAGACCAACGATCTCCGGTCGGAATTCTCTCGCCTGCTTCTCTAATAAGTCTATGTTTCTTCCTGCTGATAAAGCACAGATTTTTATATCCTGATTCCATCTTGCGATCTCAAGTGTCTGTGTTCCTATAGATCCTGTGGATCCAATGATAGCTACATGTTTCATATTTGTTCTCCTTTACCCATTTCAAACATCTGTATCTAACATTTTTTATCTGTCTGCACTATTTCCAATGCGACATAAAGGAAAAGCAGCGTAATTATGAGCACAGTTCATCTGTACGCTCTCCCACACTGCTTTTTCTGATTACAACAAATATAATATAAGATAATACATAATTGGTGCTGTAAATATAATGCTGTCAAACCGGTCAAGGATTCCGCCATGCCCCGGTATCAGCTTGCCATAATCTTTGATATCATTATTTCTCTTGATTGCAGAAGCCGCCAAATCCCCGATAACTGCAGGCAGCGCACATACAGCTCCGATCAATGCAAATATCCATACAGAATGTGCAACCTGCATGAAATGATTATAAATCAAACCAAATACAACACCTAATATTCCTGCTCCAACAATTCCGCCGATCAGACCCTCGATACTCTTCTTCGGACTTAAGATCGGTGACATCTTGTGCTTACCGATCGCGCGTCCGACCAGATAGGCACAGGTATCATTGCCCCATGAGCTGACAAAGATCAGCAGAACAAGAATCAGTCCATGTTTCATATCTCGTATGAGATACACATACGACAACATTACACCTACATATACAAATGCAAAAAATGCCGCCATGATCTCTTTATCTTTGTAATTCGGATATGTGAGCACATAGATTGCAAGGATGACCAGCATATAGACCGCAATCAACGGTAATATAAACTGATGCAGGTCAAAATACAACAATGCATAATAAAGAACCGTTGCACCGTAAGCGGCATATCCAAGCCCCTTCTTATTCAGCCCATATATACGAAGTAACTCCATCACACCGATCAGCGAAACCGCACACATTACCAGACATGTAAGTGCTCCGCCAAAATAAAGTGTGATTGCTGCAATGATCACCAGGATCACTGCACTGATTGCCCGTTGTTTAAACATATTATTTCCTCTTTATTTTACCCCGCCATACCGACGGTCTCTATGACTATAATACCGACATGCATTAACCAGCTCGTCCATATCAAAGTCCGGCCATAACACATCCGTAAAATAAAATTCTGAATATGCGATCTGCCATGGAAGAAAATTCGATGTCCGAAGTTCTCCGCTGGTACGAATCAACAGATCCGGATCCGTCAGTTCCTTTGTATCAAGGTAGGCACTGACTGTATCCTCTGTAACCGCATCCGGTGATAACTTTCCAGTTATACAGTCGGATGCAATCTGTCTGACCGCTCTTGTGATCTCATCCCGTCCGCCATAGTTAATCGCTACAGAAAACTGAAGTCCTGTATTATTTGCTGTAGCTTTCTCCAGATTATACATCTTCTCCACGATATCCTCCGGAAGATCCTCGCGCTTACCAATGATCCTTACGCGCATGTTATTCCGATTGGATCGCTCGATGCTGTCAACCAGATACTTGCGGAAAATATTCATGATCGTAGATACTTCCTCTACTGAACGTTTCCAGTTCTCGGTAGAAAATGCGTATACAGTCAGGTATTTAATACCAAGTTCATCCGCATTTTCACATGTACGTTCGATCGTCTTTGCGCCCTCTGAATGGCCATAGGTTCTTGGCATCAGTCGTTTCTTTGCCCATCTTCCATTTCCATCCATGATGATCGCAACATGCTCCGGAATATTGATCATTTCTCCATTTATTTCTTTATTCATACTTACTCCAAATTAAACAGTTAAGATCTCTGTTGATTTCTTCTCAATAGCCTTATCGATCAGACCAACATATTTGTCTGTCATCTTCTGGATCTTATCCTCGTTTGTCTTTAATTCATCCTCTGATATATCTCCGGCTTTCTCCATCTTCTTGATTGCGTCATTTGCATCTCTTCTGATATTACGGATAGCAACTTTTGCATTCTCACCTTTTTTCTTAATATCCTTAACGATTTCTTTTCTTCTTTCCTCTGTCAGTTCAGGGAAATTCAGGATGATATTCTTACCGTCATTGTTTGGTGTCAGGCCCAGATCTGAATTCAGGATTGCCTTCTCGATTGCCTTTACCAGTGATGGCTCCCATGGTGCGATCATCAACGTTCTTGCTTCCGGTACGGTGATATTTGCAAGCTGCTGCATCGGTGTTGGCACGCCATAATATTCCACCTTGATCTTATTTAAAATGTTAGGGTTGGCACGTCCTGCACGGATCGTAGCATATTCCCCTTCCAGGTTTTCAACTGTCTTCGTCATTTTCTCTTCGTACTGTGTCAACATATCTTTGTTCCTCCTGTTTATTTATACGTTCACATATGTTCCTGTAAAGCCACCGGTAACGGCCTTTACAATACTGTCTTCACCATTTAAGCCGAATAACATCATCGGCATTTTGTTTTCCATTGCAAGAACTGCAGATGCAAGATCGATAACTCCAAGCTTATTATCAACAATATCTTTCATCTGCATGCTGTCATATTTCTTTGCATTTGGATTTGTCTTAGGGTCACTGTCATATACGCCGTCAATTGCTTTTGCAGATAAGACTACATCTGCCTTTACTTCAACCGCCATAAGAACAGTTGCCATATCTGTTGAGAAATACGGATGTCCGATTCCTCCGGCAAAGAAAACAACTTCTCCCTGCTCCATATATTCTACAGCTTTATCACGGTTGAACAGCTCTGTCATTGTTCCGCATGCAAATGGTGTCATGATATGTGATTTGATTCCAAAAACACGAAAAGCATCTGCGGTATAGATACAGTTCATAACAGTTGCAAGCATGCCGATCGAATCTGCTTTTACACGATCCATATTTTCTGAGGTTCTGCCACGCCAGAAATTACCACCACCGATTACTACACAAAGCTGGATTCCTTTATCCAGGATCTTCTTTACCTGTCCGGCAACATCATATACAGTCTTTTCATCAAAGCCCTGCTTTTTTTCTCCGGCAAGTGCTTCTCCACTAAGTTTCAATAACACTCTGTTCATTTCCATAATTGTAACCTCTTATGTTTTCTCAAAATTTTTCTATCCTAGTATAGCACAATATAACTATATTTCAAACAGGAAGTTGGAAAGATTTTATTCAAATTATCGAAGCCCCGGATCTGTTCTCCATAACAAAAAGAACACCACAAAATCTGACTGGTTTCATGATGTTCTTTCGTTTCTGGTATGTTTCTATATACTATTTATTAACGATTGAATCCGGATCATCATCTACTGTAAACGTATCCAGATCGATCTGGTTATAATATCCTGTATCGTTGATAATATTTGCACTGATATTTTTAACTGTCTGGGATGGAACATAATCATAATCGTTAAACAGATATCTGTGGAGAACGACTACATTGTTCTCCAGATCTCCTGCTACAACCAGACTTCCCTTACTTCCAAGTGTTGGTGTTGACCATGTAAATGGGAAACCGGTTGAGGATTCCAGTTTGTAATTGAAGCAGTTCGTTGCAAGATCCATAATCTCTTTCTTTGTAAGGCTGGAGCTGATATCATCTACAACTGCATTCAGGCAGTCATTTAACTTGGAGATTCCGGCACTCTTTGCCTTTTCGATCATAAGGCTGATAACCTTTCTCTGTCTCCATGCTCTGGTGATATCACCCTGGTCTGTACTTCGGATTCTTGCATATGCGGTAGCCTGAACACCATCAAGATGTACAACACCTGTATCATATACATACGTAGACTGGATGCCATTGACTCTCTGCTGTTCATCGATACACTGATTCAGCTTGTCAAGCTCGCTGGACTTCAATTCGATATCAAGACCGCCAAGTGCATCGATTGCTTCTGTCAATGCCTTGAAGTTTACAGTTACATAAGCTGTAATATTCAGGTCAAGGTTCTTGTTCAATGTATTGATCGCCTCTGAAGCTCCGCCATAAGCATAAGCATGTGTGGCCTTCTCATAGCTCTTGGAATCATTTGCAAGCTCCAGATATGTGTCACGATATACGGAAGACATCTTAACCTCCTGTGTATCATTGTTAATGCTTACAATGATGATTGCATCGGATCGTGCTCCGCTTTCTACCATATCAATATCACGGCTATCTACACCGAATAATGCGATCGTTGTATAACCGGTCATCTTCTTTACGGTTTCTTCTGCAAGGTCATCATTCACCTTAACGTCTTTTAACTCTTCAAAATTCATTTTATTAAATGCTGAATTGATATAAGCATTTACAAAAAGGACACCTCCAAGAATGATCACCAGTATTTCTGCTATAAGTGCAATGATCCATGGTTTGTTTTTGCTCTTTTTCTTCTTTTTTCCGGAAGATCTGCGCTCAGCAGATTTTTTCTGTGCCCGCTTTGCTGCTGTATCTTCCATATCATCATAATCGTCGAAATCTTCATCGCTAAAAATATTATCGCTCATTATTCATTCTCCTATACGTTTGTGTATATGTTTCATCTCAACAGAACTATTTTTCGTACAAAATGTCAATTTTCCACGAACAAACAAGGTGTATTCTACTACAAATAATATTCAAATTCAACCTGTTCATAAAAATATAACATTTACGTCGGACTGTCTTCTTTATTCGCCTAGGATAAATTTGTCAATAACCGGGACCAGACCATCTTCATCATTTGAGAGTGTTACATAATCTGCATGTTCCTTTACGATCTCCTGTGCATTTGCCATCGCCACACCGACACCCGCATATTCGATCATCGTCAGATCGTTATATCCATCTCCGCAGGCAACCAGATCCTTTACATCCATGTGCAGATATTCCAGAAGCTTTTCAAGAGATGTTGCCTTATGCACACCCTTTGGCATGATCTCGACAAAGAAAGGCTCGGAACGGAAAACAGTAACCGAATCTCCATACAAGGCTGTCAGCTCCTGCTCCACCTGCTCTGCAACATCAGGTTCTGCTGTCAGCAGGCACTTATTGATCGGGAAGTCAATAAAGGAACGAAAATCCTCCACCTGTACGATCTCCATACGATTGATCCTTGCCTCAAGACTCATATAATCATCAACCGGGGTTCCTGTTACAACGATGTCATCCTTATAAGTCACCATCCCAATCTTTTTCTCAACACAGTAATCATATATTTTTCTTGCAATCTCATTATCTACACATGCCTGATATGCGATCTCACCTGTTTTATAATTCACGATACGTCCGCCATTGAATGCCAGCACATATCCACCATACTGATTCAGTTCCAGTTCATCCGCAATCTTCCGGATTCCAGGCAGCGGCCGTCCGGATGCAATTGCCACAACATGTCCTTTTTTCTGGATCTCCATGATCTTATCCAGTGTAGGCTTTGTGATCTCTTTTTTCGAATTAGTCAATGTACCATCAATATCAAGTGCTATTATCTTCTTCATCTTATTATCTCCACGTTTATCTTCAATTTGTAATGATCAAGTTGATAATATATAGTAGTTTCACCTCTTTGTCCAGTAGTTTACCCGAAAAAATGCGATTCTATTGTAATTGACGGTGCGATTGTATTATAA
>ERZ1034980.2063-NODE-2063-length-11169-cov-11.486863_pt1 | contig 11169 bp, 10 predicted proteins | sample MGYA00520622_ERZ1034980 | MGnify/ENA primary metagenome ERZ1034980 (study PRJEB33766, sample SAMN09781791) | gut metagenome | biome: gut microbiome | host: Homo sapiens | place: Madagascar | study: EMG produced TPA metagenomics assembly of the PRJNA485056 data... | reverse complement strand
CGTGTCGTGCATGAGCACGCGCACGGTGCTCTCGCCGTCGAGCACGGTGCCGTCGGCCGTCTGCGTCCCCTGCGTGAGCCCCATGAGCATCTGGAGGAAGATGGGGTCGATCGCGACGAATCCGTCCACATGCTCGTTGTTGGTGGCGGACCACAGCTGGCTGAAGATGTCGCACACGCGGGGGAAGTCGGGGATGCAGTTGGTGTTGACCGACATGTAGCCCACCGACCTGCTGTAGAGCGCGACCTCCTCGTCGGTCAGAGGGACGCACATCGCCTCGTCGTCGCCCGGGTTCATGAAGTTCCTGACTCCCTCGACCTCGCTCAGGCTGACGAGGCCGTCCTTCACCTCGACGCGGCAGCACTGGCCGGGAAGGCCCCCGGTGGAGCGGATCTCCACGTTGTTCTGCGCGAGCACGCTGTAAACGCGCTCCCCCGACGCCCCCAGGAGCCCGGGGAGCACTTCCAACAGCTCGCCGACCTCATCCAGCTCGCCCGCCAGGGGGGCAATCTTCTCCTTGGCCATGTCCACGGCCTCGGTGAGCTGGGCGACGTGCGTCTCGCCCATGCCGTCGACCGTGGAGGCGGCCTCGTCGAGCACGGGGACCGCCTGTCTGACGGCGTCGGCCACGGCCTGGATCGCCGCGACGTCGAACCGGACCCGGTCCGGGCCGTCCGCGACGACGAGCCTGTCGGGCTCGACGGCGGAGAGCGTCTGGGACACGGGCACGAGGGCGCCGTCCACCAGGCCGGCGAACACGTCCACGAGGGTGCGTGCCGCCTTCACGTCCCCGCCCAGGACGGGGACCCACTCGGCCACGCCCCACAGGGGCCCCTGCATCTGCGACCGGAGGTCCGAAACGGCGGCGGACGTCTTCGCCGCGAGCTCGCCGGCGCCCGCGAAGTCAAGCTCCTTGAACGCGGCGAGCGTCCTGCTGAGCAGGTCGGACACGTCGCCGGCCTTGGCCTTGAGCCCTTCGACGACGTCCGCCGCCATGGCGGGGGCGGGGGCGCTTACGGCGACGGCGGCCGCCAGGCAGACTACGCCCGCGACGAAGGCGCGACGCGTGCGGCCGCGGGGCTTCTCGCCCGAGTGCTGACCGCAGCCCTGCTCCCCTATCGAATCGCAAGGCACGCTTTCATCCGAACAAGCCTGCTCGATATCCTGCTTGAAATGAGCCGCCATCAAGAACCTCCCACGCCAATCGCCCGTATACCAGGGTGTTTTAGCAAACAAGACTGAATGTCTCCAGAAACCAACCAACGGCTCCACCAACGACACGGAGGACCGGGGACGAAAAAACAGAAGCAGCACATCCCAAAACTTCAGGATTGAAAGAAGCGGAGCCATCAGTGTCATTCCTCCGATGTTGCTCAAACAACATCTTGTCGATCGATTCAACCATCCCACGCCTCCGTATAGGCCCTTACCAGTAGCCGCAGGGAACAGTGCGCTTCATCGTAATCTCCGTTGGCAACCAGACCGGTGTGATTGTCTTTGGAATCGGCGTCATACGGGATTTCGAAAACCATTTCGACCAGAAGAGCTGCAATTTCTTTCCTGACGAGACCGCAGCTCATCCGAACCACCCACGAGCACTCCCGGTGCCTTGCCCACGCCTTCAGAACAGCCTCGACGGCGCCTTCCATCGTTTGAGCGCCATACTGATTGCCAAGCTCACAGCAAGCGACACAACGAACAACACCGTCACTATTACCACAGGCGGTACCCCAGGCACGTTAATGATGCTGAGTAGCAACCAGTCGATCTGCTGGTGAAAGAGATACACCCCGAAGCTATGCCGCTCGAAGAGGCTTCCCCGGAACCAGTCAATGAGCCGTGGAAGATGCCCAAAAATGGAAAGCAGCGCCAATGGGCCCAGCATCCTCAAAAGGAAGAATATCCCCTTCGCAGCCACCGCGAGAACCCCCCCCCGAGGCATTCAAAACGAACCAAACGGCAAAAACCATCACGTCGACCGCAAAGGGCAGGGCCGGGTTGAGACCCCAAAAGTACGAAGTGTCGGCCTGCCTGAGCCACACGCCAAGAAGAAAGCAGGGGAAGTAATCCAGGGCGTGACCAATCTGAAACAAGTCAAGGGGAAGCGCATAGAAGCAGCGCGCGACGAAATAGGACCCCAAAGACAGGGCGACCAGCGCGGGCAAGTTCCCCAACCAGCGTGGGACGGCTCGCCAAAGAAACTCGGCAAGCGCAAACATCCAGAAGAGCGCCAACAGGAACCACAGCTGCGAGGGATTGCCGCCAAGGATAAAGGCCCTCACCGTCGCCGCGCCCCCGTAGAAGAGGCAGAAGACAGGGCCTGCCCAGACAAGGGAGACGACGGTATAGGGAACAAGCAGGCGCCTGACCTTCTTTTTGAGGACAACGCATGAATCGTCGTATTTGTGCGTCTCCATCTTTAGGTACGCCCAGATGTAGCCGGAAACAAGCAGGAACAGCGGCACATGCACAGTAGCGAGCCATTGGACGAAAACGCCAAGCTCAGGGCACGGGGTGGCTGGCTCGCCGAACCACGCGCCGGTATAGAGGGCACAGGCATGATAGAAAACGATGACGAGCATTGCAATCGCCTTCACCGGCCCGGTGAGCCCCAGCTCCTGCTCCTTGGTCATTGTAAATTTACTCACTCGCAAACCTCCTCTTCGCCTCAGAGACGATAAGCCCCACCCCTTCCCGATCGACCCAGAGATACACGGCGAGCATGAGTGCCACGACAGGCCAGCTCCAGGTCCCCAGGAACCAGGACGCGGCCATGAACCCCGCCGAGATGGCGGCCTCGGAGACGCAGATTCCCAGGACGCGGACGCGGTTGCCAAATTTCCTCGCCATGAACAGCTCGAAAGCAAAATCGCGCAGAGCGACAGTAAGGACGATGAAGCAGGTGGCGAGCTCCACGCTCGCAAAGCCCATGATGCTCGCGCATGCCAAGGCCCCATTCAACGCCATGGCAGCCACGTTAACCGCGCAGAGAGCCCCCTCGTGCCGCCCCATCTTCATGTAGGTGTTAAACAGAAGGTTCGCTTTGCAGCTGTAGACGCAAAGGGGCATCGTAAGGGCAAGATAGACGAAGCTCGCCTCGTATTCGGGAAGCCAAAACCCCAGAACGATCTTCGCTGGGACGTACAGCAGGTAAGCGAGCGGCAGGACCGTATGCAGGAGCAGCCTGATGGCGACATACTTCCCGACCTGTTCGGTAGGGTCGAGCCTTTTAAGGACAGGGAAGACCACCATCGAAACCTGCCCGATGAACGCGAGTATGAAATTGGTGAGTGAAAAAGAAAGCGAAAGCTTGCCGAACGTGACAAGACCGAGATGCCAGTCGGTCATCATGCGGGTGAAGCCCACAATCAGGGAGTCGGCGTAGTACGCAACCATAATCTTCATACCGGCTTTGATGTCGGCAAAGCAAGTGCCCAGGACGCCGGCAAAGGAGGCCCTAGCGAATAGCGTCTCCCGAGCACAGACGGAAACATAGGCGAAGGCAATTGCCTGGCAGCCGATATAACCAAGGATGAACGGCAAGGAGGCCTTAGCGCCGAGCACGAGGACCGTGCCCATGAAGAGCAGAAAGAATCCTTTGGCGATGAGGTCGGCCATCGAGGATATGCGCGTCAGGTTGGTGCATTGGAAAACGTAGCGAAGGCACTGCGTGAGATTGGTCAGGAGCCCAAAGAGCACGCAAAGAACGAGGACGAGCCCGCGATAGGGCTCTAACCCGCTCAGGGCGATAGCGACAAGGCAGCAGAGGGCAACGACGACTTGAGATGCCACGACGACGCATTGCTGGGCCTTGAGCTCACCATGGTCAATTTCGGAGTACTTTTTTCCACCTAACCTGAGATAGATGCCATCGTTCAGGCCAAGCAGGGCAAACCCCGAGTATGACGAATAGAGCAGGAAGAGCTGCCAATAGGCATAGTCGTCAATCCCGAGGAACTTGGGAAGGACAAGCGAAGTAAGGATGCTCGAGAGCAAGCCGACGCCCTGGGCAACGACCGCGTATGCTAGATTGCCAGCAAAGCCACCCTTCTCCTGTGTCGAGAAAATACTAGTCAAAATCGAGTCCATTTCAAAAAAATCCATACTGTCAGGCTGTTTAAATGCTATGGCCAATAACCTTTCGCCCAAGATGCGAGACTTCCGTAAGAAAGCGTAATCTCATAAGACCATTCGCAAGCACAGAGCCGAGGATGGTTCGCTGGTCGGCCCTCATGTGCTTCATTCCTCGAGCGACGTCGGGCGTAAGCCCCGAAAGAGACGCCCTCACCTGCGCGAGCTCATCTCTGGAGGCCTCACTCCCGAGAGCAGGCACCGAGTCGGCCAGCATCTTGGAGAGGCTCACATAGAGCCGCAGCGCGCCGCCCATCGCCTCGTCGTCCATTCCCCAGCGCCCGCCGTACTCCAGCAGTCTCTTCGCCACGCGCTCGGTGTTGTCAATGTAAGAGTGTTTGAAGCCAGCCGTGCTGCTGGACTCGTTGGGCCTGTAGAAATATAGGACATCCTCGATGCGCGCGAGCGAACCTGCAGCGTCAGCAATAGGAAGCAGTTGGAGAAGATCCTCCGCAAGCATGAGCCTCGCGTATGCCCCATAGGCTGTGTCCACGTCTATGTGGCAAAGCCGTATGGCTTTGCCCCATAGACTGTTCGAAAGGCCGGCACAGACCGCCCTCTCGAACAGCTTGTAGTCGTCGCCACCATAGAAGCCTTCAGGCAGGAAGCTGAGGTCGTCCTTCGTAGAAAAATCCTCACGCCGGGAAAACCGGAAAGACACGATGTCGGCGCCAGTCTCGTCAATGCAGCGGGAGATGGTCTCCAGCGCGTCATCGCGGAAAGCGTCGTCGGAGTCAAGGAACACCACATACTCGCCTCGGCAATGAGACAGCCCTCTCCTTCTTGCAAGAAGGAGACCTTGGTTCTCGCCGTGCAGAACCTGAACCCCCCCATGCCCAGCCGCATACTTATCGGCGACGATGCCGGAACCGTCCGTGGAACCGTCGTCGACAATGACCAACTCATAGTCGCTACAGGTTTGCCTCGCAACAGACTCAAGGCATGCTGGCAGGTACCTCTCCCCGTTGTAAACAGGGACGATAATTGAAAAAAGCATCAGGAGACCCTCCTTTTGGTCGAAACGCGGCATCCTTGCGTCACCTTCCGAGCAGACAGCACTGGGATCCCAGCAGCCTCCGAAGCAAGCGCATAAGCTCCCGAGTGGCTGGCCAGAAAAATGCAGAGCGCGAAGACCAGCTCGGTGTAGCCCGAGAACCCATTGAAAAAAGCGCACCACAAGAAAAGAGCGACCGCGACGTAACCGTAGGGTCCGGCTTTGCAGCAGGCAAAAGAACGCACGACGTACACGACGTAAAGAATCAGCCCCACAAGCCCATAGGAAATGAGGAATGAAAGAAAGTCATTGTGGGTGCCGACAGTCAACTGCGAATGTTCCACAATCATCCCCACGCCAGCCCCGAATGTCTTGTTGAGCACCGGAAGGTCATTGTACATGGAGATGTAGTAACCCCAAATCTGGTCCCTGCCGTTAGAGAACGAGGAGTCGCTCCCCTCCAAGTTGCTGCTCTTCTCGAACATCGCCGTCGAAGAGAGCATGGGCAGGACCGTCGCCGAGACAACAACGGCGGCGAGTACCAGAAGGATGCCTCTCAGCCTGCGGTCGATGCGCTTGGATGCCGAGAGCAGCTGAACGAGATAGAATGCACAGCCTACGGCCGTAATGGTCCGAGCCCCCGTCATAAGGAGCGCAAAAGCTAGCCCAGTTGAAATCAACAGCCTTACAAATACGCCCTTCTCCCAACGTTTCAAGTCATATCCCACGAGCGCAATCAACAGAACAATGAGCGCCGCAGTCTCATGCTGGCTCGCAAACGCCATCTGAAACGTCTTCACACCCCAAAGAGTCTGGTAAGAGGAGGGGATGACAAGCGAAACCACGACGAAAAGGGACGACGCATATGTTAATGCTCTTGCCGCAACAGCCAGTTTTTCCTGTAGGGGGAAAGTAGACAATCTACGAATAGTCAGAAGCGCGCACAGACACAGGAATAGCTTGTTAAACTGGGACACCAAGGTTCCCGCCGTAGCCCCGGCAAGAAGGCTGATGCCAATGCTCAGTATGAAATAACAAAGGGCAACAATCTCAAGACGAGTAAAACGCAGCCTTCCTTTAATGCAATCCGAAATAAAGCAGGTAAAGAAGGCCAGACTAAACAGATAAGTGAGGCCATTGACATACTGATTGACCAACTGGAAGAAAGGTCGAATGAGAATAAGGAGCTCCATCAGCTGCGAACCTCCAGGAGCCCGTAAACCGTCCTGTTTACCACATGAAAATCAAACTCAGAGGATTTCGCATGGGCGGCATTCGACTGCTCGTTGTAACGGCCCGCGATGACCCGAAGTGCTTTCTCGATTGACTCCACCGTTCCATCGGTTTTCTCGGCAACCACGCCAAACGGGGCAACGGATGCAATTCCGCCCACATCCGTAGTCACAATCGGCATCCCCATGCCCATCGCCTCGAGGATTGTCATTGGGACGCCCTCGTGGGTCGAATTCATAACAAGAATATCCGCATGTCTCATCTGCTCGCGGACATCCCCTGTCCCCAAGCTTCCCGTGAAAGTGGTCTTAGGTCCAGCAAGGCCCTCCAACCGCTCACGCTCCTCGCCATCGCCCACAATTGTAAGCGAGGCGACCTCGGGCATCGCCTCGGCAGCCTCGATGATGGGGCCGATGTTCTTCACGGCAGACAACCTGCCGACGAACAGCAGTTTAACAGCGTCAGAATCAAAGTCGCGTTTTACGTCTTCGCGGTAATCAATCGAATTCAATACAAGGTGGACATCATCATTCAGGCGCTCATAGTCCGCTTTTGTCTTTTCGTCCAGAACGAAAAGACGGTCTGCCTTCTTGATAACCCACAGAAGATAGTGTTGGAAGGCGTCTGACAGCCAACTTCTCTTGTAGAAACGCAGGTTGTCTTTCATGTTTAGGAAGCTGCCATGTGACATGACCACGCACTTCCCACGACCCAGCAGTTTCACCGGCCCGAACGCTTCGGGCGTGTGTATGAAATTAACGTCGCCCTTTGAAAGCCCGATTCTCGGCACATACTTCAGAAGCCCTTTCGCAAATCGCATGCGAAGTGAACCTTGTACGTGTGCAAGGTCACTATCCGCATGCGCCACAGGAAGGAAGCGATACGAAACACCGCCGATATCAACCTTAGACTCGATGCCGACAGCAGCAGAGTCTTTGGTCACACCGATGAGAAAGGCGTCACATGCAACCGCCGGCTCCTCTTCAGCAAGAAAACGCAGGAAATTGCGCACGCTCGTAAGCTGCCCGCCAATAGGGTGATCGACGTAATTTGTCGTGTCATAAAGAACTAGCATGCGGCACCCTTCAAAGTGTTGAGACGAGCCAGAGCGGCCAGGGCTTCGTCATGCCCCTCGATAGCCACCGAGCGGCAATCTGTCAAAGTCTCCCTGCAACCGCCCGTGTCATAGGTCACCACGGGAGTCCCGCAGGCTTCAGCTTCCAAGTTCACCGTAGGGAAGTTGTCCTCCACCGTCGGGTTGAAAAACACGTCGGCGGCGGCATAGATAGCCGCGAGCTGCGTGGCGGACTCCGTCCTAGTCATCAGAATCACGCGACCCCCCCGCAAGATTCATAATGGTCGCTTTGAGTGTTGAGAGGTCGGCGGGAACAACTGTGGCCATTGCGGGATCGGCGATCTCGGCACAAGCCGAGCCCTCGGTCACTACCACTGGCGTCCCACACGCCTGTGCCTCAGCCACCGTCATCCCAAAGGTCTCTTCTACCCCGGGATGCACGAACACGTCGGCGGCGCTATAAGCCTCGGCCAGGCTCTCGCTACTCTCAGTCTTCGGGAGGGCCACAAGCTGTTTGGAAAGCTGTTTGGAAAGCTGTTTGATTTGCCTCTCTGAAAGACCCACGAGCACGACAGCGAACCTGTCGGAATCAAGCTCACCTGCCAGCCGCACAAAATCAGACAGACCTTTGCGCTCAGTCCAAGGGCTTGCAACGCCCAGCACCATAAACCTGTTTCCCACGCCGCTTCGCTCGCGGAAATTACTTGGCGTAGGTTTGAACACGGCCTTGTCGATGGTGTTGTGGCGAACCTCGACGGGGTAGTCTTTAAGGAAACTTTGGCCCACGAGATCAGCAAGCCATTGTGAAGGGCTTATTAGCGTCATCCGGTCTGGCGGCACACTTGTGAAAATACGCTTCTTATCCTCAAAGTTCCTCGCACAATTAGACTTCGAGATTGTTTTGGGATAAGTATCCAGTTGCGGGCAGGGTCTTAAGTACGCACAGTGAGACTGCCATTGTGCACACTTCACATATGTGAAGTGTGCACAATGGCCCGTAAGGGCCCAACAATCGTGCAACGTCCACCGTACCTGGCAGCGATGACTGGCCAACCAGTCAAAAAGCATCTCAATGTTCAAGTAGTAGCCATGTATGTTATGTAAGTGCACAACATCAGGGTCTATCTCCTCGAGCTTCTTGAGCAACCTCGCCGTGTCGCGCTTCGAGTAAAAACCCATTCGGTCGAAAAGACGAGTCATGGCCCCATGCAGGTATACCTCGGACTTACTCGAGCAGCACTGCATATGAGAGTCAATCGTCTCATGGCGTCGCCCCCAAAAGATGTAGGAGTCGACACCTCGCTCAATCAGACCGGCATGCAACTTGCGCATAATGGAACCCGTAGAGCCGTTGTAGAAACTGTTAATCTGCACATAACGCAAGGGTCTCCCGAGGTCCCTGCCGAGAGCAAGGACCTCAATGGGGAGATCGTCAATTGTCATTTTTTCAGTCTTGGAAGTCACTACAGGCTCTTCCTCCACACCATCTTGTCCACCACGCCGGTGTAGCTCTGGATGATCTTCACGACCTTGGTGGACACGCACTCGTCGGCGTAGTCGGGCACGGGGGCCTGGGGCAGCGAGCCCTCGGCGTCGAGGGCCACCGCCGTGTGCACGGCCTGGAGCAGGCCCTTCTCGGAGATGCCGGCCAGGGTGAAGCACGCCTTGTCGAGGGCCTCGGGGCGCTCGGTCGAGGTGCGGATGCACACCGCCGGGAAGGGGCGCCCCACGCTCGCGAAGAAGCTCGACTCCTCGGGCAGGGTGCCGGAGTCCGACACCACGGCGAAGGCGTTCATCTGCAGGCAGTTGTAGTCGTGGAAGCCCATGGGCTCGTGCATGCGCACGCGCGGGTCCAGCTCGAAGCCCGTGGCCTCCAGGCGCTTGCGCGAGCGGGGGTGGCAGCTGTAGAGGATCGGCATGTCGTACCTCTCGGCGAGCGCGTTGATTGCGCCGAACAGGCTCTCGAAGTTCGCCTCGGTGTCGATGTTCTCCTCGCGGTGAGCGCTGAGCAGCATGTAGCCCTTGGGCTCCAGGCCGAGCTCCTCCAAGATGTTGCTCGCCTCGATCTTCCCCAGGTTGGCGCGCAGGACCTCGGCCATGGGGCTGCCCGTCACGTAGGTGCGCTCGGGGGCGCAGCCCGTGTCCTTGAGGTAGCGGCGGGCGTGCTCGGAGTAGGCCAGGTTCACGTCGGAGATGACGTCGACGATGCGGCGGTTGGTCTCCTCGGGCAGGCACTCGTCCTTGCAGCGGTTGCCGGCCTCCATGTGGAAGATGGGGATGTGGAGCCTCTTGGCCGCGATGGCGGAGAGGCACGAGTTCGTGTCTCCCAGGATGAGCAGGGCGTCGGGCTTCACGGCCACCATCAGCTTGTAGCTCGCGGCTATGATGTTGCCCACCGTCTCGCCCAGGTCGGCGCCCACGGCGTCCAGGTACACGTCGGGGTCGGCGAGCTCCAGGTCGCGGAAGAAGATGCCGTTCAAGGTGTAGTCGTAGTTCTGCCCGGTGTGCGCCAGCAGGCAGTCGAAGTGCCTGCGGCACTTCTTGATGACCTCCGAGAGCCTGATGACCTCGGGGCGGGTGCCCACGATGATGAGCAGCTTCAGGCGGCCGTCGTCGGCAAAGCGGATGTCGGTGTAGTCTCCAGCCATTTGGGCTAGACCTCCTCGAAGTAGGTGTCGGGCTTCTCCGGGTCGAACGCCTCGTTGCACGTCATGACGGTCACGAGGTCCTCGGTGTCGGAGAGGTTGGTGATGGAGTGCGTCCAGCCGGGGACCATGTACACGGACTCGATCCTGTCGCCCGAGACCTCGAACTCCACGAGCTCGCCCGTGGAGAGGTTGCGCTCGCGAATGAGCCCGTGGCCGGCCACCACGATGAACTGCTCCCACTTGCTGGCGTGCCAGTGGTTGCCCTTGGTGACGCCCGGCCTGGCGACGTTCACGGAGACCTGCCCGCAGCCGCGCGTGCGCACGAGCTCGGTGAAGGAGCCGCGGGCGTCGCAGTTCATCTTGAAGGGGTGCCTGAACCCCTCCTCGGGCAGGTACGTGAGGTACAGCGAGAAGAGCTTCTTGGCGAAGGAGCCATCGGGCATCTCGGGCATGAGGAGCGTCTCGGGCTGGGCCTTGAACCCCTGGAGCAGGGAGACGACCTCCCCGAGCGTCACCCTGTGGGCGGCGGGCACGTGGCAGTAGCGCCCCTCGGGGTCGGCGACGGCCTCGACGCCCTCGAAGCGACAGCGCCGCTCCTTGCCCTCGAGGAGGTCGAGCATGCCCTGCACCAGGTCGTCGATGTAGAGGAGCTCGAGCTCGACGGAGGGGTCGCTCACCGTGTAGGGCCGGTCGTTGGCGACCGCCCAGCAGAAGGTGGAGACGGCCGAGTTGTAGTTGGGGCGGGAGTGGCCCATGAGGTTGGGGAAGCGGTAGACGGCCACCTTGGCGCCCGTCTGCTCGCCGTAGCCGAAGAACAGCTCCTCGCCCGCGAGCTTGGAGCGGCCGTACTCGGAGTCGCCGAAGCGCCCCGCGAGCGTCGCCTGCACCGAGGAGGAGAGCATGACGGGGCACGCGTTGCCCGCCGCCTTGAGGGCGTCGAGCAGCTGCGAGGCGAAGCCGAAGTTGCCCGCCATGAAGTCGGCTGGGTCCTTGGGGCGGTTGACGCCCGCGAGGTTGAACACGAAACCCGCCCTGGAGCACCACTCGGCGAGCTCCTCGGGGGTGGACTGCATGTCGTACTCGAAGAC
>ERZ1034980.2053-NODE-2053-length-11210-cov-6.116181_pt1 | contig 11210 bp, 9 predicted proteins | sample MGYA00520622_ERZ1034980 | MGnify/ENA primary metagenome ERZ1034980 (study PRJEB33766, sample SAMN09781791) | gut metagenome | biome: gut microbiome | host: Homo sapiens | place: Madagascar | study: EMG produced TPA metagenomics assembly of the PRJNA485056 data... | reverse complement strand
AGAGCCAGCAATCTTATTGCATATTAATTATGCTTTTCCGTTTTCTTAAATTTTTCGCCAAAAATTGTTGAAAATCATTGAAAACCTTATTGACAATAGTTTTTTCTATGATTATCATTGTTAGAGTGTATCACTTATTTTTTATAAATTTTGGAGGATGAAATGACTTTTTCATTAGCAACAAGACTTGCCGCTGAATTTTTCGGCACGGCTATCATGATTATTTTAGGCAACGGTTCGGTTGCCGACGTTGAGTTAAAGGGGACGAAGGGGACAAAAAGCGGTTGGATCACGATCTCTGTCGGTTACGGTTTTGCCGTTATGATTCCTGCGTTGATGTTCGGCTCTGTTTCAGGCAACCACATCAACCCGGCATTTACTCTTGGCTTGGCTTTTGCGGGCGCATTCCCGTGGCACGAAGTACTTCCATATATCGCAGCTCAATTAATCGGGGCTGCAGTTGGTCAATTGGTCGTATGGATCTGTTTCAAGCCTCACTATGACATGACGGAAAATTCCGATGCCATCTTGGGCACGTTCTCGACGAGCGATGCTACGGGCAACAAGCTCAACGGTTTTGTCAACGAATTCTTTGGAACGTTTACCTTGGTCTTCGGTGCTCTTGCAATCACGCACTCGCCAATCTTCGAACACGGCAACCAAGGCGCCGGCTTCATCGGCATCGGCCTTTTGGTAATGGTTATCGTTACTTCGTTCGGTGGCCCGACAGGTCCTGCGTTGAACCCTGCTCGTGACATTGCGCCGCGTTTGGTTCACCAATTCCTGCCTATTCCGCACAAAGGCAGCTCACAGTGGGATTATTCATGGATTCCGGTCGTTGCGCCTATTTTGGCCGGCATCTGCGGTGCATTGCTTTATAAGGCTATCTTCGGACTTTAATATTAACATTCAGACATTTGGGATCGAGATTTTTTCTCGGTCTCTTTTTTTGTGAAATGCAGTGTTGCCGTTTCTCTGCATTTCAACATGGTGATGATTGGGTTTTGCTATAATTTCTGTTAAAATTCTGCTACAATATTAATATAATTACTGAAAGTGAAGGTGATGACCGTGTCAATTCGTTATGGTATCCTGGGTCCAATTGAATCTTCGAGCTGGTTCGTCAAAGCGGTAGCGTCGAATCCGAACAGTGAAATCGTTGCGCTTGCCTGCGAAAAAACAAAGGAAAAGCAAAATCTCATCAATGTCCCGGTTTTTGAAAGCTATTCGGAACTTTGCCAAAGTCCGGACGTTGATGCAATTTTTGTTCCGACCTCAAACACAAATCACTATGAAGGAGCAAAACTTGCGCTTGAAAACAAAAAGCACGTTTTGATCGATAGCCCATTCACCAAACACAAAGTCGGGGTAAACGAGTTGTTTCTGCTTGCTGAAAGACAGAGCTGCTTTTTGATGGAAGCACAACAGACCGTTTTTCTGTCGGCTTATGACCGCATCAAAAAAATGATTGCAAATGAAGAAATCGGAACAATCTGCTACGTTGAAAGTCGCACCCACCTTCCATATGATGCTGCTTGGACGCGCTCGCTTGAACGGGGAGGCGGAGCATTAAACCTCGGGGGAGCTTATCCGCTCACCTTGATTCCGTTTCTCCTGGAGACTGAACCGACTGACTGGTCAGGACTTGGCGTCAACAAGGTCGGCGAAGCAGATACCCGCTGCACTTTGAACTTTCGTTGCGGAAACGTTTTGGTCAACAACGTCATCAGTCTTGACTTTGACCTTGACGACAAATTGACGATCGTCGGTACAAATGGCAAAATCGTCATTCAAAATTACCTTGATCCGTTTGCCGTCATCGTGATGACGCCAAACGGAACCAAACGCTTGACGAACCAAAATGAGCTTGATGCAGGCACCAACGTGCTTAACCACGTTTCGGACTGCATCTCTTCCCAAAAAACGTCAAGTCCGGTTCTCACGAAAAAAATCACGGTCAAAACCGTTGAAATCATCAGCAGCCTTTATAGCCAATGGTATGGCGATCCGCTTAACTGATCTAAAAAAGGCCCTGTTTTCCGCGTAAATTTAATGAATGCCGAACAAAAGCGGTCGACTTGCGACTGAGTTTTGTCCGGCATTTTTTGATACATGTATTTTGCCAAATGAAGTGCCGCTGAATCAGTGCTCCAAGAGTTTACCGACAGACTCTTTTTAGTTGATTCCATCACGGAAGAAAATTGTCATGCATACGAAAAACCCGGATTGACTTTGCAATTGATTGCAAATCATCCGGGTTTTCAATTTGAGACATAGTTTTTTCAGTCTCTTTTATTTCAGCAGCTGATGCAGACTGGACAACAGAAAAACGACTGACGGAAGCAAATTGTTTAAGAAATGCAGCGAAATATTGGCTGCCAGATTTTTTTCCTTGTTGTACGTTGCCGCCAAAATAATTCCCATCACCACGTACATCAACCAGCTGATGAAATTCGTCGATGCATGAATCGATCCGAAAATCAATCCGCTCAATAAAATTGCAAAGATCGGCTGATCGGTGAAGAAATAATCCATCAAAAATCCCCTGAACACCAATTCTTCAACTACCGGAGCAGCAATGGCAGTCATAAAGACCATCATAAAACTCGTATTCACCGAAATTTTGAATAGCTTTTCAATTGCGGCATCGTTTGCGGTTTGCTGCGTCATAAAAGATCCGATGATCATCTTGGCAGCCATCAGCACGATGAATCCGATGATGATCGTGTTGATTTCTTTTCCCTTTGGCCTCCAAATGATCTTTCTTTCAGGATGTCGCCGTTGCAAATACGTAAACAGGATAAACGTCACTGCGACGTATCCTCCGATAAAAATCATCCAAGTCAAAATATAGACGATTGGCCCATTGACGTATTTAAGCAATAATTTTGGCAAGGAAAGCACAAATTGCGGCAGCTCAATCAGTACTGCCATTAAGCACAGTTTGATTGCGCGCCAACCATAAAGTTCTATTTTAGCCACTGCATTTTTCAATCGCATCACCTTTTTCTGATCAGATTTGATGTTTCTTTAATTATATCATATTGCTTGATCGTAGCGACTATGCTGCCGAATCTACGGAAAATCCCAGTTTTTTCCGGTCTGCCCGTAACCGCGCACAAAACAACAAAAAAAACAACCAAGGTCGAAACCCTGGTTGTTTATTTTAGTCATTTTTGAACAAATGCTTATTTATCCAAACGAGCATTGAGTTCTTCCGTCAATTCTTCATAGCCGGGACGACCGAGCAAAGCAAACATGTTCTTCTTGTATGCTTCAACGCCTGGTTGGTTGAACGGATTGATTCCGTTCAAGTAGCCGGAGATGCCGACAGCAACTTCAAAGAAGTAGATCAAGTAGCCAAGCGTGTAGGCCGTTTGATCAGGAATGTTGACGATCATGTTAGGAACGTTGCCGTCCGTATGTGCCAAAACAACGCCTTGCATAGCTTTATCATTGACAAAGTTCATCGTGCGTCCTTCAAGATACTTCAAGCCGTCAAGGTTTTCTGCTTCTTTTGGAACGTCCGTATCATGCGTCGGGTTGTCAACGTGAATAACAGTTTCCATCAAATTGCGACGGCCTTCCTGGATGTATTGTCCAAGCGAATGAAGGTCCGTTGAGAAGTTTGCTGAAGAAGGATAGATGCCCTTTTGATCCTTGCCTTCTGATTCGCCCATCAATTGCTTCCACCATTCGGAGAAGTATTGCAAAGATGGTTCGTAGTTTTCAAGGATTTCCGTCGTGTAGCCCTTGCGATACAAAATGTTGCGGAATGCGGCATATTGATATGCTTCATTCTTTTCAAGGTCAGCGTCTGAATAATCGGCACGTGCGTCTGCGGCACCTTTCATCAAATCATCAACGTTTGCACCGGAAACAGCAATTGGCAACAAGCCAACCGGCGTAAGCACGGAGAAACGACCGCCAACGTCATCAGGAATTACGAAGCATTCGTAACCTTCTGCGTCTGCTTCCGTCTTAAGAGCACCGCGAGCGCGATCCGTCGTTGCATAGATGCGTTCCTTTGCGCCTTCCTTGCCATACTTTTCAATAAGCTTTTCCTTGAAGACGCGGAATGCGATTGAAGGTTCCGTTGTCGTGCCGGACTTGGAGATAACGTTGACGGAGAAGTCTTGGTCATCAACAAGATCCAGCAAGTCATGAACGTATGAACCGGAGATTGAGTTGCCGACAAAGAAAATTTGCGGTGCGTTGCGCTTTGCAGCAGGAAGCAGGTTATAGAATTGATGATTCAAAAATTCGATTGCGGCACGTGCGCCCAAGTATGAGCCGCCGATGCCGATAACGATCAAAACTTCGGAATCGGATTGAATCTTCTTGGCAGCTTTCTTGATGCGATCGAATTCTTCCTTGTCATAATCAACGGGAAGATCGAGCCAACCGCGAAAATCTGCGCCAGCACCTGTGCCTTTGCGTAATTCTTCGTCACAAGCCGTGACCATTGCCTGCATTTCGCCCAATTCATTATCTTGAACGAACTTCTTCAAATTTGAACTATCAAATGAAATATGTGCCATTATCCAGTCTCTCCTTTTAAATTTTATCTACGCTTACAATTATACTATATTATTCGATTTTTAAAAGTAAAAATCGCCGATATCTTAAGATTTTTACTTAAAAATCCTTATAATTTTTTGTAAAGTTCATGTCAAATTCAGTGTTCGCATATCCAACATAAAATTAAAATGCCATTATTTAAGCATCCCTAAAATGATGCTGCCGATGATTACCAAAATTGATCCGATCGTGACATAAACCATTTCTTTTCTGGTCTTCTTTTCGCCAAGCAGGAAAATCGAGCCGAACGTCGAGATGACGATCCCTGATTGTGCGAGCGAAAAACTGATCGCAAGTCCGACCAGTACCGTTGCCTGGAACATGCAGAAGTTGCCGGCGCCCCAGAAAAGCCCCGTCAGCATGTTTTTGTACATCGGTTTTTCAAATGAGTTCTTGCGATATGAGAAGATGAAGCCGCCAAGAACCATTCCGACCGCTTGCGGCAAAATCATTGCTTTGGTATTGACGCTAAAAAGCGTTACCACAACGGTATAAAGCAAAAAACCGATCGTCGAAACAATCAAGGTCTTTGCCCCTTCCGTTCGATCTTCTTTGATTCCGTCATCGTCAGCTTTGCTCTTGTCGCGCAAAGACGTGAATACGACGCCCGAAACCAGGAACAAAAGCGCCAAAAAACCGAATCCGAGCTGTCTTGTCGTCGTCCATTCATGGAAAAAAACAGCGCCTGCGATTGTCGTCGTCACAAGCTGCGCACCGGTCGAAATCGGAACTGCCTTAGAAACCCCGATGGCCTTCATTGCCTTAAATTGGTTGTTTTGCCCCAAGCACCAGCAAAGTCCGGAAACGATTCCGACGGCCCAAAGCTTAAACGAGTTATATTGCAAAAAATGCTGAAATGAAAAAATCGTCGTGACGATGGCAAAAATCAATGCGCCAAACGTCATTCCAAGCGTCTGCTGATGAGCGTCGCCGCCCATCTTTCCGCTGACAAGTCCTATGCTTCCCCATGCAAGCATGGGAACAAGTGCAATCCACATTATTCTCTTTACCTCTCTTATATAAAAAATTCTCTCTGCTATAACATTCTAACAATAACATCTATTGATTTTCAAGATTATGTTCCTAAAAGTCTATGTGCTTTTGATGAGTTTTCCTATCATCAACTTTTCCCGGCTGATTTTAAAGTTAACTATTTTCTAAGATATCAGCGTTTGATTGACTATCCCGAAATATTAGGAGTAAAATTGTATCTTAGGTTTAGACTCAAAGAAAGGACGGTTTGCGTTTGTGAGCTGGACAAAATTTAGAAATTTCATGAATACGCGCTGGGGCTTTTTTACGCTCTGCGCATTCCTGTTCTGGGCCAAAACAATCTTTGTTTACCTGGTCGACTTCCACTTAGGGGTCAGCGGAATTTATCAATATTTCGTTTTATTGATAAACCCGATTGCGACGACTCTGCTGATTTTTTCGATTGCCCTTTACATTAAACGAACATTGCCGGCATATCTGTGTTTGTTTTTGCTTTATACGGCAAATTCAGTGCTGCTTTTGATTTCCGTTATTTATTACCGTGAATTCACCGATTTCATGACCATCAACGTCATTTTCGGCTACTCATCCGTTTCTCAAGGCTTGAGCACGAGTTCGTTTTCAATGCTTAAACCACAGGATATTGCCATTATCGGGGATCTGATCGTTGTTTTGATCTTGCTCCTGCTTAAAAAAATCAAACTTGACGAGCGCCCGATTGTCCGCAAACAGGCTGTCGCCATGACGTCGTTTTCATTATTCTTCTTGATGCTGAACATTACTCTTGGAGAAATCGATCGTCCGCAGCTTCTGACGAGAACGTTCGACCGCAACTATCTTGTAAAGTATTTGGGAATCGATACGTTTACCGTTTATGACGGACTTAAGACGGCAAAAAACAACCAGGCAAGATCAAATGCTGACAGCTCGGATTTGAACAAGGTGATTTCCTATACGCAAAAAAATTATGCGCAGCCTAACCCAAGCATGTTCGGAATTGCCAAAAACAAAAACATCATCGTGATCCACCTTGAAAGCTTTCAGCAGTTTTTGATCAACTACAAACTCAACGGCAAGTCCGTGACGCCGTTTTTAAACAGTTTGTATAACGGAAAGGAAACCTACAGTTTTTCCAATTTCTTCAACCAGGTCGGTCAAGGAAAAACTTCGGATGCGGAAACGATGCTTGAAACGGGCGCATTCGGGCTGCCGCAAGGATCGCTGTTCTCTGCCTTGGGAACGGACAACACCTTTGAAGCGGCACCAGCCATCTTGAACCAGCAAAGCGGCTATTCCTCCGCTGTATTTCACGGAAATTCAGGCTCGTTTTGGAATCGCGACAACGTTTATAAAAACTTTGGCTACCAAAATTTCTTTGATGCGAGCTATTATGATACCGATTCGGAGAATTTGACCGAGTACGGTGTCAAAGACAAGCTGCTTTTCCGAGATTCCGTTAAATATCTTGAACATCTGCAGCAGCCGTTTTATGCGAAGTTCATTACCGTTTCCAACCACTTTCCGTTCGTGATTGACTCGCAAAACAAAACGTTCAAGGCTGCCGATACCGGTGACAGTTCGGTCGACAATTACTTTGTGACCGCGCATTATCTTGACCAGGCCGTTAAGGAATTCTTCGATTATCTGAAAAAATCAGGCCTGTACGAAAATTCCGTCATCGTCATTTACGGTGACCATTACGGAATCTCCAATTCGCGCAACTTGAAACTTGCTCCTTTGCTTGGAAAATCCAGTTCGACGTGGAGCGACTACGATAATGCTCAGCTTCAGCGCGTGCCGTTTATGATCCACATTCCCGGCATGACGGACGGCAAGGTTCTTGATACCTATGGCGGTGAAATTGATGTTTTGCCGACGCTGCTTCACCTTGTCGGCGTTGACACCAAAAAGTACTTGATGTTTGGTTCTGACCTGTTCTCAACCGATCATAGTCAAACGGTGGCCTTTCGCAATGAAAACTTCATTACTCCACATTATACCGTTATCGGAAATACCATTTACGAAAACGGAACCGGCAACGTCGTCACCCACCCGACTGATGAAGTCAAAGAAAAAATTGACCAAGCTCAAAAGAAAGTCAGCGAAAAACTCGCGCTGTCAGACTCGCTCAACAATCAAAACCTTTTGCGTTTTTACGTTCCTGAAGGTTTCACGCCGGTAAATCCGGCAGACTACAATTACAAAAATTGCTATGGCAAGCTTTTGGATTTGGAAAAGACTCTTGGCAACAATTCCAGGAGCTTATGGCATCAAAACGGTGACAAATCTACTTTAAACGATTATGAAACCGATGCTCCGGAAGTCGATAACAGCGATTTTGAAAAAGACAACCTTGAAAGCGCAAAGAAAAAAGCATCATCTAAGGCTTCGAATTCGGCGGCATCATCTTCGTCGTCCTCGGCATCATCAGACACGAGCGTTGCAACCTCAACCAAATAATTTGACAATAAAATATGCCTCAGTTTAAAAGAGTCTGGGAAAAAAGTCCCGTTTCTTGCTTGAATTAAATGAAATACCGAACGAAGGCGGTCGATTTTCGATTGAATTCGTTCGGTATTTCTTTAATTTTCACGCGTGAAAAAACCATCTTTTTTGAAATACAGTGCTGCTCAACCGGCTTTTTGCCCGTAACCGAGGGCTGGGTTTTACGGGCAGAATTCAAAAAACGGCTTTTTGCCCGTAACCGAGAGCTGCCTTTTACGGGCAAATCTCAAGAATCGGCTTTTTGCCCGTAATCCTGTCTTGGCGTGCTGATCGGGCAGGCGCTTAACAGCACTGCATTTAACAAAAGGATCCTGTTTCCAGATATCAAAATTGAAAAAATGCCGGACAAAAGCAGGCTTGAATCGGCCCTTGTCCGGCATTTAATTTAATAAAGAGGGACTGCCTCAAAATCTCAATCGCATCTGTCAACAACGACGCTGCCGTCATCTTGCGGCTGATCGCTGCCATCGCTTTCAATCGCCTCGCCAGGAAACAGCAAGGTAAACGTTGTTCCCTTGCCCGGTGCGCTGTCAACGCATACTTTGGCATGGTGAAGCTGCAAAAGCTGGTGAACGATGGCCATGCCGATGCCTGATTCGCCATATTTGGCAACCTTTCGCGACGGATCGGCCTTGTAATATCGCTCCCACATATTGCTGACTTCCTCATCGGTCATCCCGATTCCGGTATCAGCGATGCTGATCATCGTATCGTTGCCATGCTTCTCTCCGGAAATCGTAATCGTACCGTCTCTTGTGAACTGCACGGCATTCTTTCCGATGTTCGTGATGATTTGAATGAAACGATCCTTATCGGCATACACGTTAAGCAACGGAGGAAGCTTGACGATGAACCTGTCGCCAACGTCTTCGGCCATTTTATGCAACTGACTGACAACGTCCTTAATGGCTGACGTCGCATCGAAATTGGTCTTGGCCAAAACAAGCTCGCCTGACCTGCTCTTTTCATAATCAAGATTTTCATTCACAAGCCTGATCAAACGCGTCGTTTCTTTTCTCATCAAATTAATGCACTGCTCTTGATCTTCTTCCGGCAATGCACCATATGCCATCCCTTCCAAAAGACCATTGATCGTCGTCAGAGGTGTCCTCATTTCATGAGCTGCATTTGCCATCAGTTCATGTCTTCGTTGTTCCTGACGCTCGATTTCGACTTGAGATTCTTTTAACGACCGGGTCATCAGGTTAAAGTCTTCAGCCAAATCATCCAACTCATCATGATGATATGTATCAATCTGCACATCAAAATCGCCGTTTGCAACCTGTCTTGTGGCTCGTTGAATCTTAGTGATTCTGTTCGTAAAATAATGCGTCAAGACAAAACTGACGATCGTTCCCAACACGACTGCGGTAAAGAACGCATACAACAGATTCTGTTTGATTTCTCTTAAGTTTTCCTCAATGCCGTTCATCACGGTTCCAACCGAAACGACCGCCATCAAATTCCCTTTGATGTCAAGATACGGTTCATAGATATTTGTCAGCTGACGATTTGAGCCCTTGAAAAATCCTTGCGAATCGCTCGTTTTTGCTCGAACGGACTGACCTCTTTTCAATTTGGACCAGCATTGAGAACTGATCTTGGTCGTTGCTTTTTTGGAATCAGGAAAAATGATCTTATCAGGTTTCGTATAGATTCTGATTTTAATGTGACGTCCGGAAAGCATCTGTTCCGTAATCACAAGTTTTTTCTTGTCGACAACGACTTTCGAATCGTTTTCCTGTTCGATGTCCATTGCTTGAGTCTTGACCGCATAAGCATAATCCTGTAATCTGTCCCAAGTGTTCTGATAAAACATGGAACGAGAAAGCCCCAAAAAGGTCATGCCCAAAGTAAGCAGCGTAATGGTAATCATTAAGAAGAATGCCAGGAACTGCTGATAGAACATTTTCATTTATCAGCTACTCCAGAATCATCAAATTTATATCCGACTCCCCATACCGTTTGAATAACTTGCGGACCAGCTTTTTCAATCTTTTGTCTCAGTTTCTTGATATGGGCATCAACCGTTCTTTCATCCCCATAATATTCATAATCCCAAACCAATTGAAGCAGCTGATCCCTTGAAAATACCTGACGCGGCTTTTGCGCAAGCGTCTTGAGCAGATCGAATTCCTTTGGCGTCAAATCGTTGATTGGCTTGCCGGACAGATATGCTTCGCGTGTTTTTGAATTGAGTTTGAAATGAGACGTCACAACATCGTAGCCGTCATTGCTTTCTTCAGCCACGACGCCGTTCTTTCCAAGCGGTGCCATCTCTGCACGACGATGAAGAGCTTTGATTCTTGCAATCAGCGTAATCGGTGAGAACGGCTTGACGATATAGTCATCAGCGCCCATTTCAAGTCCCAGAACCTGATCCGATTCGGAATCCCTGGCGGTTAAAATAATAATCGGAACAGTTGGCGAAATCTTTCGTAATTCGGCATTGACCTGAAGTCCGTCCATTCCTGGCAAATTAAGGTCAAGCGTTATCATATCCCAGCTTTCCGGATCTTTTTTGAAAATGTCAATTGCTTCAAGTCCGTCATAAGCATATTCAACGTCCCACTTCTCCTTTCGGAAAAACATCGACATCATTTCTGACACTGACTTGTTATCTTCTATCATTAACAATTTCATAGATAAAACCGCTCCCCACGTGTAAAAATTTATTATTGCGCATTTTTTAAAATAAAAACGACGACAACATACAATCAGTTGCACATCGTCGACGTTCGTCATATGGAGATGGCGGGAATTGAACCCGCGTCCAAGCATATCGCAACTCAAGCTTCTACGCCCATAGTCACACTATTTAAGTTTCATCAATAGCAAAGCCGCGCAACCAGGCACACACGATTGACTAACCTGATTATTCTCTTCTCTTGGCTTCAGATGGGAGCCTTGAGCGTAAGTCCACTTAATTTAAGACTCGCTGACAGCACATGGACGATGCTGGGCGAATCTACGCCCGCTGTTTTTTAGGCAGCTAAAGCGTAAGAATAGTTGTTATTTTTTGCAGTTATATTTAACTGAGCGTTTTAGGGTAGACGCAACCTACCAGACGCAACTTGAGCCCGACCTATACCTGTCGAATCCTAAACATCCCCATTGATTAACTTCATCAT
>ERZ1034980.2052-NODE-2052-length-11215-cov-28.053226_pt1 | contig 11215 bp, 5 predicted proteins | sample MGYA00520622_ERZ1034980 | MGnify/ENA primary metagenome ERZ1034980 (study PRJEB33766, sample SAMN09781791) | gut metagenome | biome: gut microbiome | host: Homo sapiens | place: Madagascar | study: EMG produced TPA metagenomics assembly of the PRJNA485056 data... | reverse complement strand
AGCTCAACACAACGACATCCATTGTATGCCCGCCGCGCATCCCCTCCCCCAAAATTAGTTGCGGTGGAATAGTTCCTGCTTGGGCCTTCAAATGCCTTAAACAGGAACTATTCCACCGCAACTGATGAGGGAACGTGATTAGGCGACAAGCTTTGCGCGACGGATGGCTGGGAACAGCACGGTGATGGCGAGGATCTTGCCAAATAAATGGTACTGCCGAGATTGCCGCTGAGCGAATAGAGGGGTGTCCGCACGGGCGGCTACCCTATGATAAAGGCGGTATATTCCCGCACCTAATCTACTAAAGGTAGTTGAACGATGGCAGACATTAAAATCAAGATCGTCAGCAATCCATATCAAGAAATTGTCCGGTTCTTCCGATGGGATAACGGCTGGCAAGAAATAACAACCTCCACAAATCCCAACAGCGCGCTCCATAGCACGAAAATCGTTAAAGGATTCTTCCCCTTTAAGGCCGAAGAGATCATCGACATCCTCGCCAAAGAGTTTGGCGGTGGCGACAAAATTGAATTGCATTTTGAAGGAGCAGACGACGAATGGCAGGAGTTGCTCGCCATCTGCACCGAAGGGCCACGTGCCAACACATACGAGGTCATACGAGACGAGCGCTATCTATCAAACGCCCGTGACGTCTTGCCGGAAATTGTCGAAGTCTTCAGAGAAATCCAGGGGCTTGTAGACGAAGCAGTCTCCGAGCGAACAAAAGTCTCTGAGCAAATTAGGAAGTTCACCGATGTCTCGAGCGACATCATCCCGCTGTGTGTGCTCGGCAGCTATAGTGCAGGCAAATCGACGCTCATCAACGCCCTCATTGGCATGGAGATCCTTCCCAGCGGCGACGAGCCTGTAACGGCCCGCATATTTCAAATCAAACGTTCAAAAGACCGAGATCGCGCGATGGTTCAATTCTCCTGTGGCAACAGGCGATTCTTGCTGCGCTTTGACCTTGATGGCCTCATGGAAAACAAAGAGCTTGTGGGGGAGCCCCTATACGACAAGATCGCGGCCAAAGTCGCCGACTCCATGCCCGGCATGGCCTCCCACATGAACAGTGCCCTCAAGGTTCTTAACTCATACCATGCCGATGAAGACAACCGGACCATCTCCGATCTGATCAGAATCGAAGTCCCCTTTAGCGATACCGACCCGTGGCCCCATGACAGGGAGTTTGTCATCTTTGACACCCCGGGCTCAAACTCCGACTCCAACGCCGATCACGCCCGAGTGCTCAAACAGGCAATGGAGGGCCTCTCGAATGGCCTTCCCATTTTCGTTGCGGAGTACAGCTCGCTCGACACGAAGGACAACAAGAACCTCTCTAACGAAATAGAGCAGATTCCCGCAATTGACGAGCGTTTTACCATGATTGTGGTTAACAAGGCCGATTCCGCCGACCTTCCCAAAGGCGGGTTCGACGACGAACGAGTCTCGGACATCATGCGTCAGTCCATTCCATCCAGCCTCTATGGTCAAGGTATCTACTTTGTTTCTTCCATCCTCGGCCTAGGCTCAAAGAACTCCAGCGAGTTTATAAGCGACAACTATGCCGAAAAATTCGAAGACCAGCAGCGTAAATACACCGATCCAACAAGCCGCTTCTACAAAACGCTCTACCGCTACGACATCCTTCCGGGACAGATTTCGCGCAGAACCAACCGCGAATCCGAAGCTTGCAAGGACCTCCTTCTTGCCAACAGCGGACTCTTTTGTATCGAAAATGAAATACGGCTGTTTGCCGAGCGGTACTCTGCCTACAACAAATGCAGCAGGTCGGAATCGCTCCTACAAGAAATTGTCTGCATAACCGAAGAAGAAATTGCCGATAAGAAAACCGACCTCGAACAAAAGAAAGCACAGCGAGAAGCCGAGCTCGAAGAGGATAAGCGCAATCTCATCAACCAACTCGAAGACTGCAGAGAGCATGCAAGGCTGGACTCCTCGGCCAGCTATGCCGGCGCCATCGACAGGAACGTTTCCGCCGAGCAGTGGAAAACCAACCTTGAGACGCTTCAGGCGCGTCAAGGCGTCATTACCGAAGACAAGCGAGAGCGCCTCGGATACTCAAAACGGTCGAACGCAGCCGCGCAAGCGTTTGACTCAATCGCCCCTAACTTTTTCAATAGGCTCGGCGAATCGATAAAAGGAAGCCCGGCCAACACGCAAAAGGGCGTCGACTCCCAGCCAACATTTGGGTTAGCGGAGGTTGGCAAAGGCCTTTGTGATGACATCACCGATGCGCTCCAAAAAAGATCCGACGCAAAGGCTGCCGAAAGAACAGCCGACAAAGATGCCGCCGACCAACTCTTTAACGAGGTCATCAATCACTATGACAAATGTACCGAGCAAATAGCTCAGACCATCGACGAGCTGTCGCAAAGCTATTGGAAGGATCGTGCGGAGCATAGCCGCGATGCCCTCTATCGCATCGCTACCAGCAGCGACAATCCTCTTTCCGAAGAGAAGCGCCAAGAGGTCGGCGATATCATTCTTAAATATCGTGGCCTCGCGCTCGATAAGACAAAGGGCCCCATTTTCAGCAAGGCAGACTTTACCGAACTGAAGCTCATGGACCGTGTCATCTTTAAATCCGACAAGCTTTTGCTTAGGAAAGTCGAAGACAAATTCAACCGCGAAATCTCACGGTGTTTCTGCGAAGCACGCGCCGAAACAGAGCGCGAGCATACCTACGGCTTTACCGAATGGCTCAACGAGCTGCTCGGCCAAATTACGAGCAATATCACCGACTACAACCCGGTGCTCCATGGCCACGTCGAAGACATCAACAGGCAAACCGCGGAGATCAACGCTCTCGAGGCAAAACTCGAGACGCTCAATAATCGAAAAGAGTACATTGCGCGCGTCATTAATTGGAAGGAATAGGCTGATCGCATGGGCATCAAAAACGCGATTATGCGCGCTGCCGATAAAGCCGGCAACGCAGTCGCAACCGTCTCGGTACTCAGCAGCTCCCAACTCGATGAGGTCGACAAAAAGCGAACAGCATACTTGTCAGAAAAGCCGAATCCGGCAGACGAGCAAGCTGTCGAGCTCACCAATCGGCTCCTGGCAACTGCCGCCGTTGAGCTTCACAACGCCTATCTGCCGCAGCTGCGAAATGTATACGCGCCGATTGACCCCTCCATCGAATACCCCACGGGCTTTAGCGCCGACAACAACATCCGCTTCATGAATATCACGAAGTGGATCGTCGACCCCAACGAGGACAGTCTCGAGAAGCTTGTAAATGTATACGACGTTCTTTCTGACGAAGAATGCAACATTGCGCTGGTTTTTAATCGAACCAGCGCAAGCACCGAGGTATTCCTTGCAGTCGTCAATAGCGACAATGCCCGTGACAACATCGACGCCGATAATTTTTCCCGGCGCTTGTCGGATGCCCTGAGGGGCAACTTCCCCGGTTCCGAAGTGGGGCCCGCCAACCGCGGCCCCATTCCGTGTCTAGACAATCGGCGCTCGTCTTCGGTTGCCGCCGTTTCGAATATTCCGGCCGAAAAGAACGAGAAGTTCGTCACGCAAACCATTGAGAAAGTTCTTGACGGCATTGTGCCTGGCAGGCCGAGCGAAGACTACACCATCGTGCTGCTCGCTACCCCAATCCATGATATTGAATCGCGCAAGCTCCGTCTTGCCGAACTCCACTCACTGCTGACGCCCTATGCCTCATGGACGACCAACTATACCTACCACCAAAACGACTCCATCGGATCGTCCGCGACAATTGGCATCAATGCAGGCGTGAGTGCCGGCAGGCAGGTGGGGAGCAATCAGGCTGTTGCTCAAAACTACAACGAAACGGACTCGGCAAACGAGTCGACCTCGGAATCGAGCAACGAGAGCGTAACTGACTCGTCCACATCGACCGAGAGCATCACGGATACGGTCACTGACGGCAGGAATGAGTCCTCGAGCGGAAGCGTTAACTTAATCGTATCCGCAAGCCACTCCGAGAGCTCGTCGCACTCCACGTCCACGGCAACAGGCACAAGCTCATCTACCGGCAAAGCCATATCCAACTCGCTCGGCAAAGCCGTTACCAGCGGCGTTGGCAAGGCCGTCTCTAAGGGAGCGTCCGTAACTTCTGGCGTTTCGCAGGCCGTAAATCTTGGCGCCAACTTTGGCGGATCGTTCGCGCGCTCAAGCACGGTCACCGCTACCATCGGCGCCGACGAAGGCATCACGCAGACGTTTAAGAACTACTCCATCCAACACGCGCTCGAAATCCTTGAGCTGCAAATGAAACGCTACGACCTTGCCTCGGCACTCGGCATGTGGGACTTTTGCGCCTACGTGCTATCAGAAGATCACAACGTCGCGAACAACGTTGCCCACACCTACCTCGCCCTCACCCAGGGCAAAGAGTCCTATATGTCTCGGGCTGCGGTAAACCTCTGGCGCGGAGACCTCGGAGAGCAAAGTGCCGACGCCGCGGCAATCTGCTCCTACCTTCGCGATTTGCGCCATCCTGTTTTTGCCCTCTCCCCCGCCCTGCTCGATCAACATCCGAGCTTTTCGGTCTATCCGGCAACAGTCGATGCAACCGCCGCCCTATCGGGCAAGGAGTTGGCTTATTCGCTCAATTTCCCCACGAAATCCGTCCCAGGGCTGCCCGTTATCGAGTGTGCGTCTTTTGGACGCAATGTCTCAACGTTCGATGGCACGCAGCCCCAACAGGGCCTTTGCATAGGCAAGGTTTTCCATATGCATCGCGAGGAACGCATTAGGACGTTCCTGTCAAAAGACTCACTCGCCTCGCACACCTTTGTTACGGGCAGTACCGGCGCAGGAAAGACCAATACCGTCTGCCGCATCCTCGATCAGGCGCTCGATCAGCAGGTCAACTTCCTTGTCATTGAACCTGCCAAGGGCGAATACAAGGACGTGTACGGGGGCCGCGAAGACGTAAACGTCTTTGGAACCAATCCAGAATTCACGCCGCTCCTGCGCATCAATCCTTTTAGCTTCCCGTCCGGCATCCATGTGCTAGAGCACCTCGATCGACTCGTTGAGATCTTTAATGTTTGCTGGCCCATGTACGCCGCCATGCCCGCCGTTCTTAAAGACGCTGTCGCCAGGTCATACGAAGACTGCGGATGGGATCTTGCCACTTCTGATAACCCGTATGGAGCCGATCTCTTTCCCTGCTTTGCAGATGTTGCCCGCAACGTCCGCGAGATTCTCGACTCCAGCGAGTACGATGCCGAAAATAAGGGCGCCTACAAGGGGTCGCTGCTCACGCGTCTCAACTCGCTCACCAACGGGCTCAACGGCATGATGCTTTCGTCGAACGAAGTCGATGCTAGCGTGCTTTTTGGCGCCAACACAGTCATCGATCTATCGCGCATTGGCTCCGCCGAAACAAAATCCCTACTCATGGGTCTTCTTGTACTCAAACTTCAAGAACATCGCATGGCCGAGAAAAAGGGCATGAACCAGCCGCTTCGCCATCTGACCGTGCTTGAAGAGGCGCACAACCTGCTTAAGCGATCGTCGAGCAGCCAAGGTCCGGAGAGCGGCGACCTGACAGGCAAGAGCGTCGAGATGGTCTCAAATGCCATCGCCGAGATGCGTACATACGGCGAAGGTTTCATCATCGCCGACCAGGCGCCCGGACTTCTCGATATGGCAGCCATTCGCAACACAAATACCAAGATCATCCATCGCCTGCCCGATCTTTCGGACCGCGAGCTCGCCGGTCGCGCTGCCAACCTAAACGACCAACAGATCGTCGAGCTGGCACGCTTGCCCAAGGGCGTTGCGGCCATTTACCAAAACAATTGGGTTGAGCCGGTGCTCTGCAAGATCGCCAAAGCAGAGGATGGCGAACACTTTACATACAGCCGCCCCATCGACAATGTCGCAAGCAACCAGAGCGATGATGCCCTTGCCGTAGCGCGCATGCTGGCCTACGGAATCAGCATCGGAACCAAGGCGGAGCTGCATAGCGTTCGAGAGCGGCTCGATCGCCTCCATATCGACGCGTCTACAAAGGTCAAGATCCTACACACCGTTCAAAACCCACCCGCCGAACCACGCATGACCAAGCTGGGACCCATAATGAGCACACTGTTTCCCAACGTTGCCAAATCGGTCGAGGACGAACGCGAGTGCAGCGATGAAGCCGAACAATGGACAATGGCGGCGGACGCGGCACTCAGGTCCTCCATCGACCGCGATATCGACAGCCGCACCAGGCAGGTCATCATCCAGGGCATCATGACCGATGTCTTGTGTCTGCAAATGCAAGATACCCAAGCATATTCCGATTGGCACAACTGGAACGAGAATAGCGAGGTGAGCTAATGGAGTTCAAGCAAATGAAAGACGGCATAGCCAAGCTAGGCGATAAACTTGGGTTCAATCCCGATAAACTCATCGGCCCCGAATCAAAGGAAACCAAGGCAGAGGTTAAAAATGCCGGCCGTAACGAATCCATCGATCCCGACAAATTGATTAGACCCTCGGTGGAATCGTGTGACTACCCTTCTACTTATGAGGAACGGCTGAACCATACGCCGACCATGGAGAATCCCAATGGCAAATGGTCGGGCGATCGAGGGGAGTCGATGTTTGTTCCCACAGTCGATAGGGTCCGCGAGATTCTTCGAAACAAAGGTCTTGAGGGTATCAATTACAAGGATGGAATTCCTGACTTCAACCCTATCTCTGAAGCGAAAGTAACCATACAAGGCATGAGCCAGCATAGGCTTTCGCTGAGCAGCGAAAACGGCGAGCGCATTGTCGGCAACTATGAAAAAGCAGACATTGAATGCGCAAAAGCCTGGAGCCTCGAGCACCGCGACAGCAAAGATGATTGGACGCACCAGGATGTCAAGAAATGGCGCGAGGCAAATGGATACACCTGGCACGAGCGCAATGATATGAAGACGTGCTCTCTTGTTCCGACCGAGGTTCACAAGGTGTGCAGCCATCTCGGCGGCGTAAGCGAAATCAAAAACATACTGAATCAGATTGGCGGCTTCGATGACTAACGGCATGAATCTGTGGGGCAGGGATTTCTCGCTCCCCGTCTATTACGAGTGCGACTCGGACCAAGACGTCCTCGAGATTCAAAAGGAAGCAAAGGACGCCCTGCTTGCAAGCTGGGATACCGTTGAGGACAGCAAGGAAGCGATCGAAGATTATTGCCTCGAAAGAGACGGTGATCAGATCGAGAGTCCCATTACGAACATTTTTAGATACGTTATTCCGACCAGCATCGTGGCACTTCGAAGCGACGATGCTCGCAAAGCGGCGCTCATGTGCAACTATCGCTTTGACCCCGAACACGGACTTGCCGCGGTATTTGAGAACGAGCAACTTACGGCTGTTATCCCCCAAGACGAGCTCTAGGTCGATCATACGCAGACAGAAAAACGAAAACCGAGGCCGCTCCAGCACACACCGGAGCGGCCTCAGCCTCTTTTATGTATGCTCAGCGAGGTAGCTAAAATAGCCCCGTCCCAAATTAGCTACCCCAGCCCCTTCTGAGTTGTAGCTAGACGACAGGCTTTGCGCGACGGATGGCTGGGAACATCACCGTGATGGCGAGGATGACGCCCACGACGGCAATCGCCCCGCCCGCGAAGCCGATCCAGGCGATGCCGGGACCCGACACCACGGCGCCGCCGATCGCCGTACCGGTGCCGATCCCCAGGTTGAACAGGCCCGAGAAGATCGACATGGCGACGGCCGACGAATCCGCCGGCGTGTACTTGATGAGCTCGGCCTGAAACGCCACGTTAAAGGCCGTGGAGCAGCAGCCCCATAGCGCGCAGACGGCAAGCACCGCCGCGAGCGACGATGCGGCCGGACCCATGAGCAGCAGAGCCACCGGCACGCCGGAGAGCGTGATCGCGAGAAACGGGAACCGGTGCCCGTCGAACAGGCGACCAAACAGCCAGCTGCCCACCAGGCCGGAACAGCCAAACGCCGTCAACGTCATGGTAATAGCGCTTGCGTCGACGTGCGCGACCTGTGCCAGGAACGGCTCGATATAGCTGTAACCCGCGTAGTAGCCGGTCGCCATAAAAACCGTGACCGCGTAGAGCGCGATCAGGAACGGGTTCTTGAGCAGCTCGGGCAGCTGTTTGACGGTAAAGCGCTCGCCCACCGGCATGGCCGGGAACACGGCGGCCTGGTACACCACCGCGAAGGCAGAAAAAGCCCCGACCACGGCAAACGTCATGCGCCAGCCCACGGCCAGGCCGATGGCGCGGCCGATCGGCAGGCCAAAAATCTGCGCGATGGACGAGCCCGTGGCGATCATGCTGATGGCGAGCGCCCCGTGACGGGTGTCGACCAGGCGCGAGGCCATAATCGAGGCGACCGACCAGAACACGGCATGTGCGCAAGCGACCACCAGGCGCGCGCAGACCAGGATGGGATAAGTCGGCGCCACGGCGGACAGGAACTGGCCGAGCGAGAACACGGCAAGCACGCCCAGCAGCATCCGCTTGAACTCGAAACGCGAAGCGAACACCATGAGCGGCAACGACAGCAGCATGACGCCCCAGGCATAGACCGAGATCATGATGCCCGCCTGGGCCTCGGTGAGCGAGAACGACGCGGCGATATCAGTCAAAAGGCCGATGGGCATAAACTCCGACGTGTTGAACACAAACGCACAGCAGGTGAGCCCGACGAGCGGGAGCCACTGCCTGAGCGTGATGCCGTCTTGCCTTGCCTGACTCATATATAACGTCTCCAATCATTTTGAGCGGAGGCGATTATATAGCAACGGCCCCGCATCCGTCAGCAACAGATGCAGGGCTGAAAACAATTCGATACACAGAGGTCGCGCCGTCAATAAATAGCTAAGCCAACCCCAGCAATATGCCCGCCGAATGCACGACAAACGCCACGATCCAGGCGACCGTCACCTGAAACGCGAACACCGCCACGGCGTAGCGTCCACCCAGTTCACTCTTGACGGCGCCGATGGCCGCCACGCAGGGCGGGTACAGCAGCGTAAAGACCAGGAACACATAGGCAGTAAACGGCGAAAACATGGTCGACAGTGCCGCGGGCGAGGTTGCGCCCAAAAGCACCGTGAGGGTCGAGATGACACTCTCCTTGGCGATAAGTCCGGTGACGAGCGCCGTGGATGCACGCCAATCGCCAAACCCAAGCGGCGCCAGCGCCGGCGCGATGATGCTGCCGAGACCCGCAAGCAGGCTTTGCGACTGATCGGCGACCACATTAAAGCGAATGTCGAACGTCTGAAGGAACCAGATGACCACGGTAGCGGCAAAGATAATGGTAAAGGCCTTGGTAATAAAGTCCTTGGCCTTATCCCATGCCAGCATCACCGTCGTCTTGACGCTCGGCAGGCGGTAATTGGGAAGCTCCATGATAAACGGCACCGGGTCGCCCTTAAATGCCGTGCGGTTGAGCACCAAAGCCGCGATGCAACCGACCGCAATGCCAATCAGGTAGAGCGAGACCATGGCGGGAACTGTCGCCTGCGGGAAAAACGTCCCGCACAGCAGACCGTAGACCGGCAGCTTGGCCGAGCAGCTCATAAACGGCGTGAGCATGACCGTCATCTTGCGGTCGTGCTCGGATGGGAGCGTACGGGTCGACATGATAGCCGGCACGGTGCAGCCAAAACCGACGAGCATGGGCACAAAGCTGCGGCCCGACAGGCCAAAGCGACGCAGCACCTTATCCATGACAAAGGCCACGCGCGCCATGTAGCCCGAGTCCTCCAGAATGGAGAGGAACAAAAAGAGCACGACGATAATCGGCAGGAAGGTCAACACACTGCCCACGCCCGTAAGCACGCCGTCGACAGCCAGCGAGCGCACCACGTCGTTGGTGCCGAATGCCTTGAGGCCCGCATCGGCCGAGGCGATGATGGCAGCGATGCCGTCCTCCATGAGTCCCTGCAACGCCGCGCCGATCACGCCAAACGTCAGCCAAAAGACGAGGCCCATGATCACCAGGAACGCCGGAATGGCTGTGTAACGACCCGTCAGGATGCGGTCAATCTTGACGGAGCGCACGTGCTCGCGGCTCTCGTGCGGCTTGACGACGCAGCGCCCGCACACGTCGCCGATAAAGCCGAAGCGCATGTCGGCCAGCGCAGATAGACGGTCGGTGCCGGCCTCGCCCTCCATCTGGGTAATGATGTGCTCGATGGCGTCAAGCTCGTTGCGGTCCAGGTGAAGGGCCTCGGTTACCAGCTCGTCACCCTCAACCAGCTTGGTCGCCGCAAAGCGCACGGGAATGCGCGCCGTTGCGGCATGGTCCTCGATAAGGTTGGCGATGCCGTGGATGCAGCGGTGCAGTGCGCCGTTGTCCGGACCGTCGGGCGCGCAAAAGTCCAAGCGGCCGGGGCGCTCGCGGAATCGCGCCACGTGCAAGGCATGGTCCACCAGCTCACCGATGCCCTCGTTGCGCGCAGCGCTAATGGGAACGACCGGCACGCCCAGTAAGCTCTCGAGCAGATTGACGTCCACGGCACCACCGTTTGCCGTCACCTCGTCCATCATGTTGAGCGCGATGACCATGGGGCGGTCGAGCTCCATAAGCTGCAGCGTCAGGTACAGGTTGCGTTCGATGTTAGTAGCGTCGATGATGTCGATGATGGCGTCGGGGTTTTCGTCCAAGATGAATTGGCGGCTGACGATCTCTTCGCCCGTGTACGGCGACAGCGAATAGATGCCAGGCAGGTCGGTAACGCCCGCCTCGGGATGGTTACGGATAGTGCCGTCCTTGCGGTCGACCGTCACGCCGGGAAAGTTACCGACGTGCTGGTTAGAACCCGTCAGCTGGTTGAACAGCGTGGTCTTGCCGCAGTTTTGGTTGCCGGCAAGGGCGAAATGCAGCGGCGCACCCTCGGGCACGGCCGTTTTTGCCGCACGGGGCGAATACGTCCCCTCGCCCAGTGCCGGGTGCTCCGTCGTGCCGATTGCGGCGTTAGCGCGCGGACCCGTATCTGTGTCGTGAACACCCACGAGCTCGATGCGAGCGGCATCGTCCTTGCGCAGCGTCAACTCGTAGCCACGCAGGCGAATCTCGAGCGGGTCGCCCATAGGGGCGTACTTCATCATGGTGACTTCGGTGCCCGGTGTTAGGCCCATGTCCAAAATATGCTGTCGGAGCGCCTGATCGTCGGATGTCACCGATGCGACAACGGCGTCCTTTCCAATCTCGAGCGTATCGAGCTTCA
>ERZ1034980.2050-NODE-2050-length-11225-cov-6.285139_pt1 | contig 11225 bp, 13 predicted proteins | sample MGYA00520622_ERZ1034980 | MGnify/ENA primary metagenome ERZ1034980 (study PRJEB33766, sample SAMN09781791) | gut metagenome | biome: gut microbiome | host: Homo sapiens | place: Madagascar | study: EMG produced TPA metagenomics assembly of the PRJNA485056 data... | reverse complement strand
GCCCCGTCACCCGCGTGGTGGCGGGGCCCTCTTGCGTATGGCGGGGCACTTTGATCGTTCCCGGGTGTCGGCGGGCCCTTCCTCGTTCATGAGCGCGTTGGTTGTTATTTGAAAGCCTCTCAGGCCACCTCTTATACCGTTGTAAAAGGCCAAATTTATGGCATCTGTCCAAGGCGAATCGTAACCACATTATTTGAGCGGTCTATTTGAATTGCTTTGTGCTTTCTCGTGTGAAATTCTGCTGTCTTCCGTTGGCTGCTGGCCATTGACCTCCGTGCTTTCTAGATCAGGCCCAGAACGATATAGGAAGCTACTCCGGCGATGCAGCACCAAATCATCGAGCGTGTCTTCTTGGCTACAAGAAGACACGCCATCGATGCGATCAGCGGCATAACGTTTGCCCAGAGCCCGATTGCCGATGCTTGCGCTGAGTACAGGTCGTTTGCGATTAAGGCGGCAAAAGCTGCTGGCGGTATATAGCCAAGAGCCTCCGTGATTCGATTGCTAAGTGGGCGGCCCCTAAGAACGAGGGCAGGGAGAACCCTGCAGGTTGCTATTTCGGCGCTACTCACGACCCATATAAGGAGAAACTCGTTGATGGTCATATTCGTCATCTTTCGGCGTTTTCATCGGCGTGATGCGTCCGATTCATTCCTAGTGGCTGATCAGGTATCAATGCTGATACGACTCCGCAAATTGCTGCAAGGGGAACGGCCACTCCCGAGGCACCTATGTTCTTGCAGATAATCACGGTTGCTGCGGCCGCAGCAATTGCTACAAGGTTTCCCTTGGTGTGATTCTGCGCGTATAGCAGGTATATGAACATGGAAGTCATTGCAAAGCTGGCTATTGACGTCGGCACGTTCAATGCATTTCCCAGCAATGTTCCTGCTCCACAACTCAATGCCCACGTGATTTGAAGCATCGTCGATAGGGCAAATGAATGCCTTGTTGTCCATGTTGGATCGGCGGCGAACTTGGAGAGCGTGATGCCATAGGACTCTTCGGTGAAATTGTAGGTTGCGAGGATCGTCTCCCTTTTCGGCTTGTTATTAAGGAAGGGCGCGAGAGATGCCGAATAGAGGGCGAAGCGTGAGGTGATGGCCGCAGTGGATGCGAGGATGGATAGCATGGGCGTGCCTGCGATCCAAAGATTGCTGACCATGAATTGACCGCCGCCCGAGAGGTAGGTAAAACCCAGCAGGGTGCTCATCCATGGGGTCATTCCCGCCTTGGCGGCTAATACGCCGCAGGCCAAACCAACGGTGACATAGGAGAGCATGAGTGGCCATGCGGCTTCGAATGCGGTTGTGACCGTGCCTTTGTCTCTCATGCTGTTCTTTCGGTTTTGGATGTGTGCCTGCGTTATTGGCGGGATACCTCGAGATCGAACGCTTTGCAGGACTTTAAACGCACAATCGGCATGTGTGGAGGCTCCGGATGCCGAAATTAATGAACAGCTAACGAATTGTTGGTCGCTAAGCTTCACAATGATTTGATACTGATTCTGCTGGTTTAGGTTCGAACGCTCTTGGGGTTCGCGACGGCAGAGGCCGTGCGTTGCGGCGCGTGCGCGCGGGTTTGGAGGACGCATGGCAGGCACGAGGATCACCGTAAAGGACATCGCGCAAATGGCCGGCGTTTCGGTTGCGACGGTGTCTCGTGTAATCAATCAAAATGGAAGGTTCTCTGCTGAGACCGAGCGCCGCGTGCGCAAGATCATCGAAGAGTACGACTATCAGCCTAATCAGCTGGCCAAGGGCCTGCGCCAGAGGCATAACTCCGCGGTTGGCATCATCGTCCCCAATATCGCCAACGAGTTCTTCTCGTCAATGATTCTCGCGATGCAAACGAAGCTGTTCGAGAGTGGCTACGCCACCGTGATTTACAACACGAACGCTTCCCTTGATCTCGAGAGGCAGTGCCAGGCGCTGCTCGCGGCTCAAAGCGTCTCAGGAGTTATCGCCGTAAACAGCCTTGATGATGTGCGCTCGGCTCTCAAGAGGTCCGTGCCTACGGTTTACGTAGATCGCTTCGTGAACGAGGAGGCGAACGCCGGCAAGGTCGCCTGCATTTCGTCTGACAACGAGCGAAGCGGACGACTCGCGGCGCGCGAGCTACTGAGTGGCGGATGCGTCAGTCCGGCGTTGATTCAGGCGCGCGAGGACTCTCCCATCACCAAGATTCGTACGCAGGGCTTTGTTGACGAGCTGCGAGTGGTTGGCGTAGAGCTGAGGCCCGAGCTAGTGCGTTCCTCTGCCGTGACTTCGTTCGACCGAGGCTATGAGCTTATGTGTGACCTCATTGACTCCGGACACAAATTCGATGGCGTGTTCTGTCAGGCGGACTGGCTGGCGATGGGTGCCCTTGAGGCGTTGCGTGGACGGGGCATGAGCGTCCCCGCTGATGTTTGTGTCGTTGGACATGACGATATCTCGATCGCTCGCTTTGGACGGCCTCCTCTGACGACGATTCGCCAGGAGCCGCGTGTTCTCGGGGAGAAGGCGGCGGCTGCTCTTCTCGGGATGATGAATGACGAGACGCCGGACCAGTTGGTTACGTATGTTCCGGTCGAGATCGTTCGGAGGGAATCGACTCAGCGGGCATAGGTGCGCACTGACGCGGCTTTGGCACCAAGCTCGTGTAAACACAGGTGTGGGTTGTCGCGACTATGGTATCGGGTACGCGCGAGCGCGGGTCAGCGCGGCCGTAGTGCTTGGCGCGTGTAGGTGCGGACTGGCGCGGCTTTGGCGCCGAGCGCGCATGAGCATGAGTGGGTTGGATTGTGGCGCCGGGTGCTCATAAGTGTGGCGAAGGCATGAGTGAAACCTTATGAGCGCAAACGTTTACCCAAACGGTTACCCACAAATAATGAACCGCTAGCCGAGCGATCTCGGCGGTGGGCACAAGTTTCTTGGCCTGAATTGAGTAAACGATTACGCTATAAGCAGTTAGAAAGTTTCTCGAGCTTGGCTGTCATGAGTAAACGTTTACTTAATGCTCTGCTGTAAACGAACGAAGTGATGTCGACAAGCCTTTGACGGAATGTGCGCGAGAAGGAGAGAAGAATGAACAAGCCCCTTATGGCTCCGTCCCTTATGTGCATGGACCCGATGAACGTCGCTCGTGATATCAGTGTCATGGACGAGCATTTTGACCTCTATCATGTCGACGTCATGGACTCTCACTTCTGTCCCAACATGGCTTTGACGCCGCAGTTTGCCAACACGCTGCGCAAGCACAGCTCGCTTCCCATGGATGTCCACCTCATGGTCGAGGACCCTGTGATGTTCACGGAGATGTTTGAGCTTGGCCCCGATGATTGCCTGTCATACCAGGCAGAGACCGTCGAGCGCAATGCCTTTCGCCTCTATGAGCGTACTCGTCAACTTGGCGTGAAGTTTGGAATCGTGCTCAGCCCGATGACTCCGCTTTCTGCGATCGAGACGATTTGCGAACGCATCGATATCCTTACGATCATGACTATCGACACGGGCTTTGCGGGGCAGAAGGTCATTCCGGAGACGCTCGCCAAGATCGAGGCGGCCCGCAAGCTTCGCGAGAATCGAGGCTGCCACTTTAAGATTCAGGTTGACGGCGGAGTTAAGCAGGCCACTTTCAAGACGTTCCAGCAGGCCGGCGCCGACATCCTCATCGTGGGCAACTCGGGCCTGTTCTCGCTCGACCCGAGCCTTCCGCTTGCTATTGAGAAGTACAAGTTGGCGTTCAAGGCAGAGACGGGCATTGACCTCGACGGTCCGGACGAGCCGGAGTCTCTTCGCTTCTGCGCATAAATCTCCTTGGAATAGATGAGTGGCCCGACGCCGGCTAACGTGCTAGCGTCGGGCCGCATTCGTTTTGCCGTCTGGGGCGGGTGAGCAAGTGGGTCTACGGCGATATGGGATTCCAGTTGCTTGTCTCGCCATGGGGCCGTGGCGTGGTTAAGTGTCCGCATGGGAGAGGATAATGGCCAAAAGGAGGCCACATGATCTACTTCACCTCGGATACGCACTTCGGCCATGAGAACGTTATTAGATTCACCGGTCGTCCCTATGAGACGGTCGCGCAGATGAACCATGCGCTTGTGGCAAACATTAACGCGCGAGTCCTACCCAGGGATGAGCTATACATCCTGGGGGACTTTTCGTTTCGGATCACGGCCGAGGATGCCAAGGCGATTCGCGAGCAGATTAGGTGCGAGCGCGTCCATCTTATCCCGGGCAATCATGACAAGGATTGGGACTCAAAGGGGCTGGCGGGCACATTTGACGTGATGCCGCCAATCTCGCGCCTCAAGGTGAATGGCCATAAATACATCCTTTCGCACTATCCGTTGGTGGATTGGGAGGCTATGGAGCGCGGCTCGATGATGCTGCACGGACACATCCACAGCCGGGGCTCAGACTACAACGAGTTGAATCGTATGCAGGGCATCTATCGCTATGACGTGGGCATGGACGCGAACGGGCTTAGACCGGTTTCGATTGAGGAGATCGACGCATGGTTTGCCGGCGTCGAGAACGCGGGCATAGCTCGTTGGCAAAGTTGGGCTGCGCCCAATCCGGGGCCTGCGCGAGACATCGCGCGGTCTCTGCTCGTCGATGAGCTGGAGAGGGAGCCGGACAGGCATTCGGCGAACGGGAAAGGAGCGGCATGGCCGTCTTTGTAACGGGAGATATCCACGGTGGATGCGACATGCAGAAGCTCTATGACTGGGATTCGACGGTGGGCGAGTCCCTCGATGCGGATGATTACCTCATTGTCGCCGGGGACTTCGGATATCCGTGGGATTACTCTCGCGGCGAGTGCGATGAAATTGCCTGGCTCGAGGCGCGCCCCTACAACGTGCTGTTTGTTGACGGCAACCACGAGCAGTTCGCCCATTGGGAGACGCGTCCGCTTGAGATGTGGCGCGGCGGCCTTACGCAGCGTCTCTCGGAGGACTCGCCGATTCGCAGGCTTTGTCGTGGTGAACTGTTTGAACTCGGCGGCTCGCGTGTCTTCGTGTTGGGCGGGGCCGCAAGTACGGATATGGACTGGCGCACGCCTGGCATCGACTGGTGGCCCCAGGAGCTACCCTCTGAGGAGGAGCTAGCGCATGCGGATGAGGTGCTTGCGGGTTGTGGCTGGAAAGTTGACTACGTAATCACGCATACATGTTCGAATCGGATGCTGTCACATGCGCTCTACCCGGATAAGACCTGGCAGACTCCGGAGCGCGATCGCTTCACGGGGTATCTCGACACCCTTGAAGACCGGCTGTCGTTTAAGCGTTGGTATTTTGGCCACTTCCATCGAGATCGCGACTTGGACGATGTGCATACTGTGCTTTATAACGAGGTGGTGCGCTTGGGTGACGGCGTGTTCGGGTAGAACTCCACGTATATGCGTCGAAGGGAGCTTTTATGTGCACGAGCGTTAGGTTTACCAGCAAGAACGGTTCCATGTACCTCGGCCGCAATCTCGATTGGAGCTGCGGCTATGGCGAGCGCGTGCGCGTGATGCCCAAGGGGTTTCCCGTGCGTTATCGCTTCCTTGACGATGCGCCTTCTGCGCACGCGGTAATTGGTATGTGCGTTGACTTCCAGAACCTGCCGATGTTCTTTGATTGCGGCAACGATGCCGGCCTTGCTGTTGCCGGTCTTAACTTCCCCGGCTTTGCGGAATACGCCGAGGGCCCCGCGGAGACGGGGAGAAACGTCTGCGCCTACGAGCTCCCGATGTGGATCGCCGCGAACTTCTCGAGCGTGGACGAGGTCGTTGTCGCGCTTGAGGGCACCACGGTCGTCGGCGTGCCTGCGGGCGAGGGGCTCGGCGTCTCTTACCTTCACTGGATCGTGGGAGACGCGACCCGCAGTATCGTCATCGAATGCCGTGCGGATGGCATGCACGTGCTTGACGATTCCGTTGACGTTCTTGCGAATCAGCCCTCGCTTGAGTGGCACCTCGAGAACCTCCGCAGCTATATCACCGCGACGAGCGATGCTCCCGCTCCCGCGAAGTGGCGTCGTGCCGAGCTTGCCCCCTATGGTGCCGGTGCCGGCATGCGTGGAATCCCTGGCGACTCGTATTCTCCCTCGCGCTTCGTGAAGGCCGCTTTCCTCAATGCCAACTATCCCGATAAAGAGAGCGAACACGATAACGTCATCCGCATGTTTCGCACGCTCGAGGGTGTGGCCATGGTCGAGGGTTCGGCGCGCATGACGAACGGTGACCTGGAGAAGACTCTCTATACCAGCTGCTTCTCTGCCGAGACGGGCTGCTATTACTACAACACGTACGAGGACCTCGCGATTCGTTGCGTGAGCCTCGCGGATGCCGAGGGAGCGCCCGTGGATAAGCTCGTCTGTCCGGATCCTATCAGGATTGATGGCTAAGCGCGGCGCTGGGCCGGGCACCTTTCGGGGCGTGGGCGGATCGAATGGTGGAGGCGGGCGGACGTCGCCTCGCATGAAGGCTCTCGCGAGCCTGCTTGTCCTTGCGGTTGCCGCGCTGCTCTCCATTGCGGGCGTTGGCGAAGGCTCGGGGCTTGGCGGCTCGGGCATACAGCCCGATGCGGCCGCGAGGACGGAAATCGCGTCCACCGCGTTGCCCTCGTCCGTTGCGGACCAGCTGACGGATGCCCCTGCGAGCCAGGTCCAGGCCGCGCGGGCGGGCGAGTTGCGCTTCCGCGGGACGGATCGGCTCTCCTCGCACTTTGAGAAGCACGGGGCGGAGGTCGGGTGTTCTACGGAGCCGGAATATGTCGCCGCAGCCAATGCCGTGGTGGCGAATGATGCCGCCCTCCATAAGGAGGAGGCGGACGGTGACGATATCTACTATCTTGAGGAGACGGGTGAGCTCGTCGTCGTTTCGACGAAAGGGTATATTCGCACCTACTTCATTTCTGACCTCGACTATTTTGGACGACAGTGAGCGTGGACACCGTGATGAATGAGATGGCGGGCGCCGCGGCACCGGGCGAGGCGGGCTTGACGCTTCCCGAGGGGGTTGAGCTTCGCCGCGTCGACGGGCGGCTCACGCTTATGGCGGGCGGGATGGAGCTCGCGGAGGACTTCCGCGAGATGCTTCCGCGCCTGCGTCCCGACCGCCTTGGTCGTGAGCTTCTCGTAAAGGCCGTGCGCGTGCGCGGCGTCGAGGAGATTCGCGTCTTTGATGCGACGGCGGGCCTGGGCGAGGATTCGATGCTGCTCGCTGCTGCTGGCTTTTCCGTGACGATGTGCGAGGGTGACCCCGTTATCGCCGCGCTCCTTGGCGACGGGCTTAGGCGCGCGGTGGATGATCCCGAGTTGTCGGGTATCGTGGGGCGCATGAGCCTCGTTGAGGGCGATTCCATCGAGATTCTCCCCTCGCTTACGGAGGCGCCCGACGTGGTCTATCTCGATCCGATGTTCCCGGCGCGCACGAAGAGCGCCGCGGTGAAGAAGAAGTTCCAGCTCTTGCATCGGCTTGAGTCTCCCTGTGCGGACGAGGCTTCCCTCATGGACGCGGCGTTGGCCGCGCACCCGCGAAAGATCGTCGTCAAGCGGCCGATTAAGGCGCCGGTGCTGGCCGGGGTTCGCCCGAGCCACAGCATCTCCGGCAAGGCGGTTAGGTATGACGTCATCGTGCCGGCATAGCGCGAAAACCAGAAAAAGGGACAGTCCCTTTTTCTGGTTTGCTGGCCTTCCGTTCGCGTAGGGTGCGTGGCCTCCTGTCGAGTGGGCGGCGCGCGCCCTTTACATAACATGTAGGCTTGTCTTCACGGAAGCGGGAGAAGGGGAGCTAATGGCTAAATCCGACGTAACGGTATTCCTGAATGCGACGGTCCTCGATGGCACCGAGCATATGGAGCCGCAGCGTGGCATGGCGGTAACGGTCGAGGGTGGCAAGATCGCCCGCATCGAGCCATCCGCCGTGGCTCGTGTTGCCGAGGGTGCGAAAACGATCGATCTCGATGGCGCATTTTTGTTGCCTGGCCTCATCAACATGCATGTGCATTTTTGCGGCTCTGGCAAGCCCGTGAGCTCGGGAGATGCCGGCAGTCTGATGTCGAAGCTGGACAATCCGGTGGGGCGCGCGATTTTGCGACGCATCATCAAGGGTTCTGCGCAGCAGCAGCTTGCCAGCGGCGTCACCACGGTGCGCGGCGCCGGAGACCCGCTCTTTGCAGACGTCGCTGTTCGTGACGCTATCGAGGCTGGTCGCTACGTTGGCCCTCGCATCGTCGCTCCCGGTACGGGCGTTACCGTTCCGGGCGGCCACGGCGCCGGCCTCTTCGCCATGGTGGCGGATACTCCCGAGCAAGCTGCCCAGCAGGTGCATGACATCGCCGCGCATGGTGCTGACGTAATCAAGCTCTTCGTGACGGGCGGTGTGTTTGACGCCACCGAGCCGGGTGAGCCCGGCGTGCTGCGCATGTCTCCCGAGATCGCGGCGGCGAGTTGCAAGGCGGCTCACGAGCTGGGCCTTCCCGTCATGGCACACGTCGAGAGCAGCGAGGGCGTACGTGTGGCTCTTGCCGCCGGCGTTGACACCATCGAGCATGGCGCCGAGATGGATGATGAAATCCGCGAGCTCTATAAGGGGGCCGCCGGGACGCAGCTGGCGGGTCGCCCGGCGTCTGTCACTTGCACGATCTCGCCGGCTCTGCCCTTTGTTCTGCTTGCGCCTGAGAAGACGCACTCGACGGAAGTGCAGAAGGTCAACGGCGACATCGTCTGCAACGGCATCATCAACAGCGCTCGCGAGGCGCTGGAGGCCGGCATTCCCGTTGGCCTTGGTACGGATTCGAGCTGTCCATACGTCACGCAGTATGACATGTGGCGCGAGGTTGCCTACTTCGCCAAGTATGCTGGCGTCTCCAATGCCTTCGCGCTTCACACGGCAACGCAGGTCAATGCCGAGCTTTTGGGTCTTGGCGACGTGACGGGCACCGTCGAGGTGGGCAAGGATGCCGATCTTCTCGTCGTCGCAGGCGACCCGCTCGTCGACCTTTCGGCTCTGCGCGCCCCGCTGCACGTGATGGCTCGCGGCAGGCTTGCGGATAAGCTCAAGGTCAAGCACGTCGCCGAGCTTGATCGGGAACTTGACTGGATTCTCGACCAGCCTGTTGAGCGTTAGGTTCTCATCGATTGCCCGCAGCGTAGTCGCGGGTTGATAGGGCGGCCCGTCGAGCGCGGGCCGCTTTTTTGTATCGGATGCGAGCTTCCGCCTTGTGCCGCGGGCGGGCGGTTGCTTGCGACGCGGGCGGTTGCTTGCGACGCGGGCGGGCCCCGTCTTGCATCACGAGCGAGCTATTCGCGAGTGTGCGACTATTTGTGCCGCGAGCAGGGCTGCTTGTTTCGTGCGCGAGCCCCGTCTTATGCCGGGCGTGCAGCTCTTTGGATGGAGTTCCGCAGCTCATTTTGCTCTGCGCGGTCAACCTTTTCCTCGAGTGCTCGAGAGCTTTCAACACGAGACACGAGGCTTGTACCTGCGGTGTCGGCGTTTGTTTGACGCGTCTTGGCATGTTTTTGCGTTTTCCGGTTTGGAACGTGTCTGATGCGGGTTTGAGCGCGTGGGACTTTCTTGACACGGAGGCCTTCGAGTCCTCCTCTTCCCCGTACTCTCGGGATGAGCGGAGGGCGTGTGTTCATGGTGGCGCGCACGCCCTCCGCTTCATTCGAAGGGAGGAATATGAGCACGTATGATCTGGTCCAGGAGGACGTCGCGGATGTGTTCGAGCGCTGGGCGGATAGGGACGCCCCGTATTTCGAGACCTCACGACTCTTGTTCGAGTACCTCGTGATGCCCGCGGCGGAGTATCTGGAGAGCCCGCCGGAGTCGCTTCTCGAGCAGACGAGCCTCGCCTATACGGAGTGGCTGCTGTTCGAGTATCCCATTGACGGCCTACATACGCCCATTGAGCTCTACGCGATGATGCCGTCAGGCATGGTGTCGGAAAGCCGAGCGGGACGCATCGAGCAAGTGGCGCGAACGCAGCGCTTCTCCCAGTTTGCTCTGGGGGAGAAGAACCCGAGGGAGGGAACGGTTCGCGTGCGAGATGTGAATACGGGAGATGAGCTCGAGCTGTGCTGCCCCGATGCGGCAACGCGCCACAGATGGAAGAGGGGGCTTCTGGGGACTCGGATTGCACTGGTGAACGGCTCGTGGGTCTGCGTTGGGGGTGTGAAGTTCTATGACCGTGCGCCGGATGCGGACCCGAGCCTCAGGGATAGGCCGACGGACATCGATTGTGTTACGGGTAGCTTTTACCTCGATCTTCTGCGAGAGACCATCGGAATTGACGGGTCGTATTTCGACAGCTTGAACCTGGTGTGCCTGGGATAGACGTGCTGTTCGCAAGGAAATGGACCTCCCGAGGATGCGCTGTTCGCGAGGAATTGGACCTCCCGCGGGGCCGCGCCTGAGGTAGCTTGCCCGCTCCGGTGCGTCCAAGAGCGCCGAAACAATCGCACCTAGTGCGCGTGGGATGAAGGGAGATGCTGCCGCTGCCGCACGGGCGGGTAATCCCGTATCATCGTGACGATGAAAAGGCCGCGCTTGCCCGCGGGGACGGGCCGCGCGCTTCGATGAAAGGGAACCACATGATTAAGGACATCGTGAAGGACGAGGAGTTCCTCTCCAAGCCGGCGGAGCCCGCCACTCCCGAGGATGCGAATGTTGCCCAGGACCTGCTTGATACCATGGCTGCCAACGAGGATTGTGCTGGTCTCGCCGCCAACCAGATTGGCTCGACCAAGGCCATCATCGCCTTCCTTGGTGCCCATGGTCCGCAGGTTATGTATAACCCCAAGATTGTTGCCACGATGGTGCCGTACAAGGTCAGCGAGGGTTGTCTCTCGCTCGATTGCGAGACCGTGGTCCAGCGTTTCCAGCTGATTCGCGTCCAGTTTGACGCCCTGGTCGACGGCAAGTTCGAGTCCCGCACGCGCAAGCTCACCGGCTGGGTCGCCGAGGTTGTCCAGCATGGCGTCGACCACTGCGCTGGCAAGCTGGTCTAACTGGCGGGCTGGTCTAACTGGCGGGCTGGGCTGGCTGGTACGCCGGACAAGCTGGTACGCCGGACAAGCCGGGCAAACTGGCTAGCTGGGCAAGCTAGCCAAGCCGGCAGCTGGTCTAGCGCCTAGTGCGTCTGATCGCGTAGATGATGACGAGGGGCGGTTCCTTATGGAGCCGCCCCTCTTTCTGTTCAAGGCTTTAGTCTGCTGGGCGCGCAGCGGCCAGCTCTAAACCACCCGCTA
>ERZ1034980.2049-NODE-2049-length-11227-cov-6.308539_pt1 | contig 11227 bp, 19 predicted proteins | sample MGYA00520622_ERZ1034980 | MGnify/ENA primary metagenome ERZ1034980 (study PRJEB33766, sample SAMN09781791) | gut metagenome | biome: gut microbiome | host: Homo sapiens | place: Madagascar | study: EMG produced TPA metagenomics assembly of the PRJNA485056 data... | reverse complement strand
AACATGATGTACTCGGATTATTGTCAGGTTGCAAAGCGTCAGTCTGTTGACACTCCGGGCTTCTACGCTGACATGGCAAAGGCGTTCCTTGAGGACACGGATGCCGTAGATGGCAAGGCGTATCTCTACTGGGATTGCATTGCTGATAAGTAAAGCAAAGCCCCTGTGTAGTCGTTAAAAACTACACAGGGGTTTACTATTGAAAAAGCTAGGTGGGGTGACGATTCCCACATCTCCTAACGATGGGCGATAGCTGCCTGTTCTATCCTCTAGCTTTTTTCGGGGTTATCCTAAGTCAATCTGGTCTTTCGATGCTGCAACGGACAGGTTGTAGATGTATTCCCCTGCCGTGAATCCATGCTTGCGGGCTTCTCTCGTAACAAACGTCCGCTCGCTGTCACTCATAAGAATTGTGATTCGCTTGCTACGCTTACCGTCACCCTTCTGCCCCTGATGGGAAGTGTAAGGCTGAATCTCCATCGTGCGCTTTGCATCGTTGACAGACAGGTTGGTAAGAGCAATCATAATCTGCTGGTTCTGCTGAACGATTGCTTGCAAGACTTCCGTGTTCTTCATCAGCACTTGCAAGATTGCGTTGTCCTGCGTGTCGGGCTTGTTCTCCTGCGGTGCAAGGCTGTAATAACCATCCTTGCGGAGAGACGGCAGAACATCGTCAAACACCCAACTCTCAAACTTTTCTGCACTAGGGAGTCTGCTACCAACGATAAGTCTATAAACATCGCCCTCTGGAATGAATTTCACTTCCTGTTCGCCACCTTTTGTAAGGACTCGGCGTTTCACCGACCCCTTGCAGTGCTGCGTAATAGCATCTGCGGGGCGAACGTACCCAAGAGCCTTTGCCACGTCAGAAGCGCAAAAAAGAATTTTTCCATCTTCTTCAATCGTGCGAAGCTGACCAAAGGTCTTGTTTTTGAAAACGTGAAGTGCGTTACATCTCTTATTATCCATCATATCCTCCATATTCAACTGTTTAGCATCTTCCATTCCGACCTCATACGCCTTGTAAGTGATTCGAGATAACGCTTCCGCAATCTCGTAATCATCCTTATTGAGCGGACGACCGTTGCTGTTTTTCTTGAAATTTTCGAGAATCTCTTCTTTCGTTGCTGGAATGTTCATTGGCTTTACCACAAAAATCTTGCTTGTAATGCAACTATGAAGATGATATAATGGATTTATCACCCATAATCGCATGGAGTGTAATCCCTTAAACTGCCGGTGACCGCCAAGTTACGAACAGTTTAGGGGATTTTTTATTTTTGATGTTCAAGCCATTGCTGGACAGCTTCACGAACGGCTTCTCCCTTAGAAATGCCGTTTTTTTCGCAATAATCCGAAAGCTGTTTGTCAGTATTCACGTCCAAACGGACGCTTGTGCGAACACTGTTCGGGTTTTCCAGCTTTGGTCTTCCCATTTTTGCACTCATGCGTTCACCTCCACTTTTGAGCGCACATTAAGTATACTATTTGTGCGCTTAAAAGTCAATACTTGATACCGGGAAATACAGTTTGCAGGTATATCTCGTTTCACGACATACCTCAGTCCTCCAAGAAATCCTCCAACTCAATCTTTCCCTCTGCCGCCGCAGCAGCCAGAGCGTAAACGAACTGTCCAATCGTCATTCCGTGCCGTCTGGCTTCACGGTTGATGTACTTGCGTTCTTCCTCGCTCATAAGGATGGTAATGCGCTTAGAACGCTTTCCGTCACCGCTTGCAATCCCTTGATGCGATTTCGGCATCGGGATTTTTTTCTTTGTCAAACCAGCTTCGGCAAGTGCGCCGGATACATCGCCTTGTTCGATAAGACGTTGAACTTCTTTCGCCTGTTTCAGTTTCTTTGGCTTGCTTTCGCTTACTACGGCGTTATTTGGCTGTGTTCCGCTGTCTTTGGCTTGCTTCGGCTTAATATCGCTTAACTGTGCTTCATTAGGCTGTGTATGGCTGCCTGTGGCTTCACTTGGCTTAATCTGTGTTTGTTCGGCTTCGTTCGGCTTTGCTTGGCTTACTTCTTCTTCCTTTGGCTCACTTTGGCTTAATGCCTGTTCCGAAAAAATAGGCTGAAAATCAAACCCGCCAAGCAAACCTGTTGATTTTTTGCTGGTTGATTTCATTTCACTTCATCCTCCATCTTCGCTCCGCAACAAGCACAAAATCTTGTCTCACGGTACATTTTCGGATAACGTGCAATTTTATAATGGCAGTTTGAGCATTCTAGCCAATCCCAATGCACTCCATTCTCGTCCACTCGATGATGAACTTCCCACTTTGCCGTTTCTTTCGGCTGAATTTCATCCATCAATTTTACGTGGCAAATCACGCTTTCTAAAACATCACATACGCTTGCCGTTTCGCTACGAAATCTTGCATTGTTGGCTTGGTTCTGCAAATAGTAATTTACAAGTTCATCAGAATCAATCAGTCGCATTGTTATCTCCCTCCATAATTACCTTCGCCAACGCCTTAAAATCCTCTGCGCTGGTACTCTTTGCCGTTTCACCGATAAACAAGCTGTGACGCTCTGCCTGCGCCTTACGAACGCCCATAGACGGTCTAATCTTCACATCCAGCAGGGTTGTGCCCATGTTCTGTGCAATTACAGGAAGCCGCTCTACAACCTCTTTGGACAGGTTCTCACGGCTCTTGTACTGGTTCAAGAGCAATCCTTCAATCTTCAATGTCGGGTTGAAATATCTGCGAACATCGCCAATGGTCTGCGAAAGCTGGCTCAAACCAGCCAGTGCGTATCGGTCTGCCGTTATGGGTACGATGATGCTGTTGGCGGCGATCAGCGCGTTTACAAGCGCAAGACCAAGCTGCGGGGGAGTATCCAGCACAATGTAATCGTACTGCTTGGACACGCTTTCAAGAGCTTCTCGCAGCCGGAAGTTTTTGCCCATGTCCCGGACGAGCTGCTCGTCAATGTCCTTCAATGCGTTGTCAGAGGGGAGAATGTCACCAGCATCACAGTGCTGGATTCCTTCCTCTGCTGTTCCTTGCCGGGTCATCACATCAAACAGAGTGCATACGTCCTCTGTCTGTGCGCCGTAGGTGTCCGTTGCGTTGCACTGGGCATCACAGTCCACTAGCAAGACTTTCTTGCCAAGCAACTGCAACGCGCCAGCCAGACAGGTGCTTGTGGTGGTCTTTCCTGTGCCGCCCTTCTGGTTGGCGATAGCTATGATTTTTGCCATTTTATCACTCTTTCTTTACTCAAGATAATCAAACCCGAATGTCGCAAACTTGCTTAGTTGCGAATCTTTGATAACCGTCCGCAGGTAAGCTTCTGGCACTTCAACATCCGGTTTGCCCTTTACGGCTTGCTCGTATGCGCCCCGCACAATGTTCACAACAGCATCCTTCTTCTTGTCTTTGCGAATATTCGGGTACTCAGATTTTATTCGCCTTGCCACAGACCTTGCAATGCTTGCACACTGCTTTTCGTCAACGCCTGGTATCAGACTTGCCCAGTCAACATCTTCGTATGCACCGTTTCTAGGGCTTTTAACGGGTTTTTCGCTATCAGAAACATTTCTCAAGGGTGTTGTTTCAATCTCGCTGGATTCGGCATCTATGACCGGCTCAGAGCGTTTTATCTTTACGTCAAAGATAATCGATACTATTCTGTGCCCAACAGTCCGTTTTTTATACGACACCGAAATATCAGAGATTTCATTGATTTCATCAACGGCAGCGTCCAAAACTTTTACTCTGAAAAATTTGAACTGGTCATAACTGCTTGCCGTTGCACCGAGCTGCTCTCTTAACTTCTTAATGCTGATTTCGTGAGCCTTTGAACCCATGTTCATCCAATCACGAAGAATCGAATACAACAGGATGCTATACTGTGATTTCATACTTGCCGTGTATCGTAGCCGATACCGAACATAGCCTTTCTCGGCAATGTCAAAGAACACAGGCTGAAGTAGCGGGTTACATCTGATTGAGACCATATAGGTGAAACATTCCGGGTCAAATCGAATCTGCGCCATAGCAAAGAGCGTGTATAGCGTATATTCGTCTTTTCCCTCAAGCGGAACTGCCACAGTGTTTTCAATGAAATGCCTAAGCTGTTGCTTCAAATCTTTGCTGTTCAGACGAATTCCTAAAAAGTCACAGTATTCTTTCAACGTGAACTGAACAGTTGCGCTTTCAGGGTCACGAGGATTGATTCTTGACAGGTATACTTCCAGCAGACGAAGTTCTCCAGCGGTATAGTCCCTGAACTTTGCCCACACAAGAGCCTTGCTCTTCTCAACGAGATTGTTCATCGACAAATCTCCCAAGCTCTCACATCCTTTCCATTTGCTGATACCAGTATATCACAGCATGGTTGAAATATCAAGCGCAAGTTTCAACCTTTATGCAGATTTGGTATACCTGTCCGTGCAGATTTTGTATACCTCTATGCAGTTTTAGTATACCTTCGTGCAGATTTGGTATACCTCCTTACATATATTAAACAAGATACTAAACAAGAGAGATAAATAACATCTACTAAATAGCAAAGAAGCAGACACTTTTCAACACACACTTCTTGAATTTTCAAATCTTGTTGAAAACAGCAACGTCTAAATCCGATAAATGCAAGTTTGAAATGGGACGGAATGTGCATTGCGACAAGTTAGCCGTATTAAACGAGGACAAAAAGTGGATGGAAAGGTATACCTAATCTGCACGATGGGGGACGGATTGACGAGTTGCTCAATCGCAAACAGCATATTAACGCTAATTCGTTATTTATTCCGCGCGAATCCTGCCGATTTTTGGCGCATGGGGGACAAAATGACAAGGCAAAGGTATACTTAATCTGCATGAAACGTGTACAAAAAGTGGATAAACGTGGACAAAATGTTCATCATAAACAACGATAATTCGACAATCAGCCGGTTATATTATTTGGATTCACCGTATAAGAATCGTTGGACTTCATGGCTGCTTCCGTTCCGGCATCCTGCGCCTGATAGAGGACTTCCATCTTCGGCTGCGTTCCGTCCGGGTCTGGGTCTGTTCCGGTAGCCTGTGCCATCTCATGGTTGCCAGAAATCATCCGGCAGACGGCAACCCTGTCCTTCAGCGGCGTGTGAAGGTTTGCCAGAACCTCCGTCAGCACGCCGATGTGGTCTGAACCGTGATCGCCGTAACGGATATACAGAAGGGCGTCCACCTCATAGGCGGAGCACTCCTTGATGCCCTCCATCAATATTTGGCGCTTCTCGATGCCAGTCAAGTCATCCTCTAGGTGTTCCAGCAAGCCGGGATGGATGCAAGCATCCATGTACCGAACCGCTGATACGCCGCAGCAGGTGAACCAGCGCATAGCCATCGGCAGGGAGATAGCCGCAAGACCTTGCTCCCAGTTGGCAATTGTCCCACGATTTACGCCCATCCGTGCCGCCAATTTCTGCTGGCTCAGACCGGAGCACGTTCGTGCCATCTCTAATGCTTTAGCTGTTCTCAACAAATATTCATCCATAATCCTCACCCCATCGACAAAAATTTACAAAACTGCTGGATTCGACAAGCCAGAAAATGGAAAAAGCTGCTATGGAGAACCAACAGCAGCCTGTGTTATAACTGTACCATCGAAAAAACAATCAAACAGGAGGTAACAACATGATTATGATTGACGGAATGCCCGCATCTGAACCGAACGAAAACAAAACGCCGAAACCGTGGGAGGGTTAGTGTATGAACCAGATTGACACCATGCTCATTCCCTATGCCCGCCAGACCGCCTTAAAGCTGGTCTACAACCTCGCAAACAATGATGCTGATAAGTTTGCTTACGAAGAAGCTAAAAACGTTCTGGAACGCGCCATAGCCGCCTTAGACGATGGGCGAGACCCGGCAGACAGCATCGAACGCATTGACGGACAGCTTGTAGAGCTGTGATTGGAGGAAAGATGGATAGGCGTTGTCCCTTTTGACTTGAACGCTCGTGGATTCCCCGATGTAAAGTAATGGATGCGCAGAAAACATTCGATTTTTACGAAGTTGTTAAAATGATATTGACAGTACAACGGAAAGATGTATAATCATATCAAATGAACATCCGTACTTACCGATCGGGAGGATATGCCACGATGAGCGAACAGGAAAGAGCCAAGATTGACCGATTTATAGCATGGCTGCTGGAGCATCCTGAAAAGATTCCGGCAGCAGAGAAAGCCTTAGACTTGGAATAACAGAAAATCCCTTGCGCAGAGCTACACCAGCCCGGCACAAGGGATTTTTATTTTACCGGGTCAGAACCATTTCTTCTTTCGGTTTCTACGGTAACGATATTTTCTGCTGTTGCCATACAATGCGCGGTCATTGCCTTTTAACAAGGCCTGCATGAACCAGAAGCAAAAGGCACAGCCGCATAACAAATAATACACAGGCTCTCCTTACATTGTCTCGATTAGGTTCATCAATGCTTCGCGTTTCTCTGTCGGCATAGATTCAAGTTTTCTTCTAATCCGCTCCACTGCTGCATCGACTTCGCTTTGCGACTGCTGGAGCGGGTTTTCTTTTTGTTCACCAGAAACCAATGTATCCACGCTTGTTCCGAAATAAGAAGCTATCTTGTCAAGCGTCTCATATTTCAAGGTCTGCTTTCTACCGTTTTTCAAATCGGTCAAAGACCCACGGCTTGCGCCCGATTCCTTGCACATAGTGGTCACGTTTACTCCGCGCTGCTTGCAGAGTTTTTCAATATTTTCGTACAAGTTTGCCATAATTCCAGTCCTCGCATTGTAAGGTTTGCTGAAATTACGCGAACGCTTAAAAAAGCCTTGCATTTTACGCGAAAGCGTATTATACTAAGACCGTACCGCGAAGGCGTAATGAATGATTTCTAGCAGCTTCATTATATTACACTTATGCGTAAAAATCAATAGCCGGAGGTGAAATAATGGCTGAAAAAAAACCTCTGTGTGACTTTGGCAAACAAATCGAGATTGCTCTTATCCAAAAAGACAAGACCAACGACTGGTTGATTGAAAAAGTCAAGGAGGATACTGGACGATATTTTGACCGTTCTTACCTCTTCAAGGTTAAGACCGGAAAGCTTGAAACGCCCGGAATCAAGAAAAGCATCTGCCGGATTTTGAATATTCAAGATTCGAGCGAGTAAGAAAGGAGCAAAAATGAACGACATCATCTTATCCACCCAGAACGGCGAACCGGTGGCATCCAGCCGCCAGATCGCTGAGAGCTTTGAAAAGAACCACCGTGACGTTCTCAGAGCTGTGGACAACCTCAAAGAAGATGTGCGCAATTTTGCGCAGATGTTCTTTGAAATCACCGCGCCGGACAGCTACGGCAGGGAACAGAGGGCTTACCTGATGAACCGTGACGGTTTCACCTTGCTGGCTATGGGCTTTACCGGCAAGGCGGCTCTTGAGTGGAAGCTCAAGTACATTGCAGCGTTCAACGAGATGGAAAAGAAACTGACCGAACAGCCGAAGCTCACCCGCTCACAGCTCCTTGCAACTGCGCTGATCGCAGCGCATGAAGAGCTGGAAGAGAAGGACAAGAGGATTGAACTTTTGACAGCCGACACTGAACGGATGAAGCCAAAAGAGATTTTCAGCGATGCAGTAAGCACCAGTCAAAACATTATCCTGGTCGGTGAGCTGGCTAAACTGCTCAAGCAGAACGGCATCGAAATCGGCGAGAAACGGTTGTATGCCTGGATGCGTGAGAATGGTTATCTCATCAAGCGCAAGGGTGCTGATTGGAACAAGCCAACGCAGCGCAGCATGGAGATGAAGCTGTTCACCATCAAGGAAACGGTCATCTGCCACTCGGACGGACATACCAGTGTGAACACCACCACAAAGGTGACTGGCATCGGTCAGGTCTATTTCGTTAATCTCTTCTTAAAGACGAAGAAGAACAAGAAAGCGGAGGGATGAACATGGAACAGATCATCACCTTAAAGGTAGACCTTGAATACCCGGAAGAGGCGCACCACGCCATTGACGAGGCAACAAAGGCCTACGAAGCGGACAAGCTGAAGTGGACAGAAGCGGAAATCGAAAGAGCACAGCACTTGGCGATGCGCATTATGAGCCGATTGTGTTTGGATGGGTATAGCATCGAATGGTTTGGCTCAGATGGCTATATTGTAGCTTACATTAGGGCGTATGGAGAAGCAGAGTCAAAGAAATCAGATTGTGCATTTTATGCACCGGATTGGAACATCTGGATTGCCAAGTGTGTCTGCCTGTGTCGGGCTACCGGCAGGGACGTGCCCGCTTTCATCATCAAAAAGGCTGGTGAGTGCTGGTGACGTACTTTTACAAAGCACCGAGCCGGAAGCGCAGATTAAAGCTTGCAATGGCGGAGGGCGTGTCCCGGAACGAAGCCAACAATGTACTGTGGATGGAAAAGATGCTGAACCAGTGCTTTGAACGCCACAATCGGGAAGCCAGAGAGAAAGACGGTGAACGCGATGAATAAATTCTGCGTCCGCTGTGGAGCGTTTCTTGAAGCTCCGAACGCAAACCAGAAGTATTGTGTCGTATGTGCACACAACGTCCAGCTTGAACAAAGGCAAAACCGAACGAGTGATGGGTCTCTGTGCGTGGTGCGGTAAGACGATGGTGAAGAAAACACCGGACCAGAAATACCACAAAGACTGTGCCAGAAAGGCCGAAAGGTCATGCGCACCGGCTGGATATCAATTCAAGCTGCCAGAAAGACAAAGGCCGACTCCACCTAGATACAGCATCAAGCAAATAAACGACAAAGCAAAGTCGCTCGGAATGAACTATGGGCATTACAGCACGTTGCTTAGTCAGGGGAAGGTGGAGCCGCCTGATGAACGGTAAATATTACGGTCAGCGGGAAATCCGCTGGCACAGCCGTGAGAAGGAGCGGCTGGAACGCATTCGAAGAAAGGATAAAGATGAAAGCACTTGTGGAAATTGTCCTAATCTGGGGCATCGTCCTGGCATTGATTCTGGCAACGTTCCTGTTGAACTTCTGGTTGGTGCATCACATCGAGATTTTGGTCGGAGCTAAGGCGACATGGTACATTATCGGCGTTGGCGCTCTGATGGCAACCATCTGGATTTTCGGCGTTGGTAAAAAGGCATGACGCTGGAAGATGCAATGAAAGCCAGGTGTTTCAACATCAACGACCTTAGCCGTAGATCTGGGATATCAAGACCAACGATTTACAGCATCTTGGGCAAGCGAAAGAAGCAGAAAAGCTCCGTTCGGGTCGATACGCTTCTAAAAATCGCAAAGGCGTTAAATGCAAAAATAGTCATCAACGAAAAAAAGACGAACGGATTTGACATTATTTTGAAAGAGGTGAAGAGAGATGAAAACAGTTAAAGGCACGGTGCTGTGCTGTATGAGCATTTCGCTTGCTATCGTAGCTCTTGGGTGCGGAAACGCCATTGAAGGTGCTGCGGGCGGATGGGCGATGCTCGGATATGCGTTCCTTGCTTTGGCGATGCTTTTTGCAGCTCTTATTTTGGCCGCAATTGGCGTAAGCGCCGAAAACGAGCGCATGGAACAAGAGAGCCGGAAGATTAAGCGCATCCCGCATCACACAAACGAGTGGAGGGATGCCAAGTGAAGTGCCCGACATGCGGAAGCGAGAAAATCAAAATCTATCGCAGCACATCACGTGAAGACAACATCATCCGACGGAGACTCTGCGAAAACTGCGGTCATACATGGAATACAGTCGAAATAGATATGGACCAGTGGAACTCCGTAACGAGGAGCTTCAGCAAAATGAAATATATCATATCTCAGTTGGAAGCCCTTGTGGAAGAGATGAAGGCAAAAATCCTGAAACTTGGAGGCACGGTATGAACGAGATGTACGATTGTTCCGGTTGTTTTGATCGGTTTGGTGGCGTGGTTGAGCCGCCCGATGACTACTACTTCGCGCCCAGGACGAACGAAGAGCCTGAATGGCAGCGGCCAGATGAAGCGGATTCCGTGTGCTGGGGAAATTGATTTTTGTACAGCCAAGTTAAGCCAAAGTAAGAACAATGAAGCCTAATGAAGCCGAAGAAAGGAGGGCGATTTTATGACCGATAAGGAACTTGTCGAGTATCTTTGCAAATGGTTTTACGTTGATTCTGACGGTACGTTACACAGAAAAGATAGGAAAAACAGCGCAGGAAGCTACGATAAAGACGGTTATTTGATTGTAAAAATCAAAGGAAAACAATACAAAGCACACCGCCTTGTGTACGCACTTCATTATGGGCTAATGCCTATTGGAGTAATCGATCATATCAATGGAATCAGGACAGACAACAGGATTGAGAATCTTCGCTGCGTAACCCAAGCTGATAATGTTGCAAATACTGTTCAGGCCAGAAACACTTTAACTGGCGAGTACGGAATCTACGAAGACCGTTCAACGAAAGGTTTGAAACGCATATATTCGTTCCACTTTAGCGGCAAAACATACCGATTCAAAACCATAGAAGAAGCTAAGAAAGCAAAAGATGCTTTATGGAAGGAGAAATATGGAAACACTTGTGAAGCTTTCCAAAATTCAAGGCGAGCTGAAAGCCCCAAAAAGCCAGCGCAATTCTTTTGGTAAGTACAATTACCGCAGTTGCGAGGACATTCTGGAAGCAGTAAAACCCCTCCTTGCGAAATACGGAGCCTGTCTTGTTCTTGAAGACGAGCCCGTACAGAGTGGCGAGTACCACTATATCAAAGCGACTGCAACAATCTACGATTCGGAGACCGGAGACAAAATATCTAACACGGCATACGCCAGAGAGCCAAAGCAGCAATCTGGTATGTCAGATTCCCAGATTACCGGCACAGCAAGTAGCTACGCCAGAAAGTACGCCTTGAACGGTTTGTTCTGCATTGACGATACGAAGGACGCTGACACGGACGAGTACCAGAAGCAGACCACAAGCAAAGCAAACAAGCCTGCGCAGAAGCAAACGGAATCGGAAACCATCCCCACATGCGCTTGCTGCGGAAAGCAGTTGCAACCTATTCAGTACAGCAACCGCACCGTCACCCCGTTGGAAACTGCAAGAAGCACGAAAAAACGCTTTGGGCGCGTCCTGTGTTGGGACTGTGCTCAGAAACAACCGAAGGAGGGCTAAACAATGCTCAACTCTATCGCAATTCAAGGGCGTCTGGTTCACACGCCTGAAGCTAAGGTCACGAAGTCCGGGAAGGATGGTTGCACGTTCAGCATTGCTTGTGACCGTCAGAGCGG
>ERZ1034980.2047-NODE-2047-length-11232-cov-11.712087_pt1 | contig 11232 bp, 10 predicted proteins | sample MGYA00520622_ERZ1034980 | MGnify/ENA primary metagenome ERZ1034980 (study PRJEB33766, sample SAMN09781791) | gut metagenome | biome: gut microbiome | host: Homo sapiens | place: Madagascar | study: EMG produced TPA metagenomics assembly of the PRJNA485056 data... | reverse complement strand
CCCCCAACTCCACCCTCTCACCGACAAATTGGGGTTTGTTAGTCATTCTGACCACCACCGAGCATGCGGCGGAGCTCTGCAAGGCTTTCGGCCATCTGCTTGTTGAGTTCGTCGAGTTCAGCGAGAATCTCCTCGGTCGGCGGGTACTCAATGCGTTCGTAGACGGTTTCGGTGTACTTGTTGAAGCTGAAGTCGTATCCGTTGTCTTCAATCTCGCTTCTGGGCACGAGGAAGCTCTTGTCGGTTCGCGCGCGGTCCTTTTCCGCGTCAAGGTTCGCCCAGCGGTTGAGGATATCGGGTATGTCGTTGTGGGTGGCGTCTTCGTCGCGCTTGTCGTCGAGCGTGAAGCCGTCGCCTTCCATGTTGTAGAGCCACACTTTATCGGTGCCGCCGGCGTCTGTCTTAGTAAACACGAGAATGGCAGTGCTTACGCCGGAGTACGGCTTGAATACGCCGCTCGGCATGTAGATGATGGCCTCGAGCTTCTGTCGTTCAACTAACTCGCGGCGAAGCTGCTCGTATGCTTTTGAGTTGCTGCGGAACAGGACGCCGTTGGGGACGATGCAGGCGCAGCGTCCGCCGGTCTTGAGCATGCGCAGGAACAGCGCCACAAAAAGGAGCTCCGTTTGCTTGGAGTCCACGATGGCGCGCAGGCTCTTGTCGATGTCCTCTACGTCAACGGAGCCGGTAAAGGGTGGGTTTGCAAGCACGACGTCGTACTTGTTCGACACGGTATTGTTTTTCGAGATGCTGTCCAGGTAGCGCACGTCGGGGGCGTCGACGCCGTGAAGCATGAGGTTCATGGTCGAGATGCGCAGCATGGTCTGGTCCATCTCGAAGCCGCTGAACTGAGGCTGCGCGCCGTTGGTGCCCGTATAGCAATCCCATTCTTCGCCGGTCATGCTGCTCTCATGGTGCTTGCGAATATGTTCGGCGGCAGAGATGAGGAAGCCCGCCGTTCCGCAGGCGGGGTCACAGATAAGCTCGTCAGGCTTGGGGTCGAGCATGGCAACCATCATGTTGCGGATGTGCTGCGGCGTTCGGAACTGTCCGTTTGTGCCTGCGGTCGACAATTTCGACAGCATGTATTCGTACAGGTCTCCCAGGTCGCCGATATGATCGTCAAACTCGGAGAGCAGCCCCTCAACGCCGTCGACGGCTTTTTCGAGAAGAGAGGGCTTGCCTGCAGGAAAGCCAAACGTTGCGCTTTCCATAGCCTTTGAGAAGGCCGAGCCGTCGCCGAGCTGCTTGATGAACGGGAAAACAAACTCGCTCACCACGCGGAACATTTCCTGAGCGGGCATGTCTTTGAAGCGGCTCCAGCGAAGCTGGTCGCCGGCGATTTCTGCTCCATAGGCGTTGCGGTATGTCTTGGGGAAGATGTGGTCAAGCTCGGTTCCGAGAGCCTGTTCCATGGTCTCGGTTTGAAGTTCTTTTTCATCAAGCGAGCGGATGAACATGAGATAGGTGAGCTGGCTGATGACCTCGATGGGGTTGGTGATGCCGCCTTCCCACATCTTCTGCCAAATGGCGTCGACTTTTCCTTTAGTTGCACCGGTAATCATGGCTACAGCCCTTTCTTTGCAAGTTCTTCGATCATGCACGTGCGCACGAACGCGCTAAAGCTCATGCCACGAAGGGCTGCTGCATCTTTGGCGGCGTCGCGAAGAGTGTCGGGAATGCGGAGCGTGACGGAAACCTGGTTGCCATCGACGAGGTAGCTGCGAATTTCCGTTTCGCTCGGACTGCCCTCGATGAGGTCTTTGTACGATTGCATCAACGCTCCCGTCAGTCAAAATGCAATACAAATGCGTTTAGAGGCAGTATATGCCATAGTTTTCACCTCATGCTGAGATTCTGGTGCAATGGATGGGAATCTTGCCGCTGGGTGCGCTAAGTGGGCATCAGGCACGCGATGAATACCCTGCAATGACGCTGATGGGCAGGGGATGTGGCCGCCAGGTTACGGGGTCTGTGCAGACAGGATTGGCCGGCGCTGCATGTGGCATCAAACATTGGCGCGGGTTCCTGTGGAGTGCGATAATGCGAGTATTGATGGCCGGGAGAGACGGATGCACTATGGGTGCTTGGATAATTCGGGCGGGTCGCGGTGGCGTGTATGCCGCCGATTGGCTTGAGCAGGGCATGATTGGCATTGGCTGGGACTTCAATGGCGCTGACATCGCCTCTATGAATCGCGACCAAATTCGCGGCGTATATGCGGCCGGGCATCCCAACGAGAGCAAAGCCAAGGTTGCTGCGGCTGTTGGTCAGGTCTATCGGTTCGCCCATAATATGGCCGCAGGCGAGACGGTGGTTATGTATGACCCTGCAAACCGCCTTTACCATCTCGGTTTCATTAAGGGTCCTTGCACGCCTGTGAGTGATGTCGATGGCATTACGTATACGCGTGCAGTTAAGTGGGCTAAGACTGCGCCGCGTGATGTTCTCACTCCTTCGTCCAAAAACTCCCTGGGTGGCATTCAAACCATCTTTGTTGTGTCCGGCGAGGTTCTGGCCGACCTTCAGGCAGCGGCATCTGCAAAACAGCCGCAGACAGTAAACATCATTGAAGGGGACGCTTCGTCTGATAACGAAGAGGCTCTTGCTGCTACCTATGACAACGGCATCGAGCTCGTCAAAGACCGTGTGAACCAGCTTGAATGGGAGGACATGGAACGACTTGTCGCAGGCCTCCTTAAGGCCATGGGCTATTGCGCGCGCGTTATGCCCAAGGGTCCTGATGGCGGCCGAGACGTCGTGGCGTCACCTGATGCGTTGGGGCTCGAGTCTCCGCGCATTGTTGCCGAGGTCAAGCACCGCAAGGGTGCTATGGGCGCACCCGAGATTCGGTCCTTTATCGGTGGTCTCAGGGCGGGTGACCGCGGGCTCTATGTTTCTACAGGCGGCTTCACCAAGGAGGCGCGCTATGAGGCGGACCGTGCAAACGTGCCCATCCGGCTGCTCGACCTTGACGGTTTCGTTCGACATTACTTCGACGTGTACGACAGGGCCGATGACGAGACGCGCGGTATCTTGCCCCTTACCCGCATCTGGTGGCCTGCATAGGGAGGCATTCGCATGGGAGGAGAGATTACAAGCGAGTCTCAGAAGTTGCTGATGGCTGTTTATGCTCACAATCTTATGCTTGCTGGCGCAGGATGATCTTTGAGAAAGGCGTCAATGGGTGTCCGTCCTTCGGCTCCATATAGATGTTCTGCGGCTTGAGGGCACAGTTGCCATAGCAATTGAGCTGCGTCATCATTGGCTCGCCGGGGTGAAAGCTGTTCTTGTGCGGGATTGAACAGACGTTCACCGTGGGCAGAACGGTTCCGAACGCGAAGAATGCCCATGAGACGCTTCTGGAGCTCCGTGCGGTTGGTTCCTTTTGGCCATGCTCGATAAAGCCCGGTGCGCCAGATGACGGCCTCTCGGCTTCGATCTGATAGATGAACCCAGAAGCCTAGAGTTAGATTTGAAACGATATCTCCTATTGTGGAAGAGTCAGGCAACGTGCTTACGACAGCATCGATTGCTATGCGATTGATGCGATTTGAGTCAAGCATGCCTTTTGCCGCTTTTCGCATGATGGGCTGACGTGCTGGCGAGGCGTCATCGAGTAGCCAGTGTTTTTGCCCGTGCCAACATGATTCCATTGCTGAATTGACTGCGTTGCGGAGGGCAATTTCAAAATGGGAGATGCCCTGCATGACGACTTGTGAAAGAGCGGCATTCCAGAGATAAAGCTCAAGGGCTTTGCGCGCATTGCCTTCGCTAGAATCAAGGTAAGGCTGAAAGCGCTCAATAGAAAGCCACTTGCCAATCCATGTATAGGATTCATCCAGAAAAAGAATTGAGCCCCGGTGACTTGAATCAGAGGTCATTCCCGGGCCATCGCTACGTAGTTTATCTGTTCGTGTCGATCAAGGGAAGGGTAACCAGTCCTCGTCTTTGATGCCTTCATTCTTTCTCCAAATCATAAAATGAAATCAATTCCATTTTGTGATAGATTATAAGAGACAAAAAGGAGATTGAAAGGCTAATTATGCCAAGTAGTTTGCAAGAATTGAGAAAACAGGCAGGTTATAAGACCGCGAAGGAGTTTGCCGAGGAGATGAGCATTCCGCTGGCCACGTACTCGCGCTATGAGTCCAGTCCCGAGAAGATTCCCCTGGGTGCCGCATGGTCTCTTGCGGACAAGTTGGGCGCCTCGATTGACGTTGTGGTGGGCCGCTTGCAAGAGCCCGTCGCCTCCCTCCGCGGAAACGTGCAGCTTGCCTATGATGAACTCTCACCCAGGCTCAGGGACGCGCTTGACGAGTACCTGGGGTATCTCAGTGCCAAGAATGCTGAAGAGCGCAAACGCCTTGCTGAGCAGGAGGCTTACAACTGTGGGGTGGTTTGCTCACGGTTGGAGCGCGTCTTTCTTGCCAAGCTCGAAGCGCAGGGTTCGGATCTTGTCGAATTCGGCACGGAAGAACAGATGCGCGCTGCGTTTCAGGAGTTTCTCGAAGGGCGTGCGCAAGAGAGGCGGGGGCCCGGGGTTCGCGTGCCGCTTGACAAGATCATGGACGCATATGACCGGCTGCACGGTTCATTCGACCTCAGTGACGAGTGGGATGGAAGCTACCGTATAGCCACCTTGACCGGGTCTCAGCTTGAGCGCGGGAAGAGGAGTAGGACATGATGTCTACTGATGTGGCATCTTCGTGCGCCCGGCCCAGTCGTGGGGGCGGCAAGCGAACGTTGCAGCGACTGCGTCGCGACGCGGGATATCGTTGCGCCAAGGAGTTTGCCGAGGTTTTGAACATCCCCAACTCCACGTACTCGCGCTATGAGCGCGCCCCAGAGGGCCCCGATTGTGGCATCCCGCTGCCGGCGGCGTGGGCAATGGCCGACAAGCTGGGCTGTTCCATCGATCTGGTCGTCGGCCGCGAGGATATCGATGCACCCCGGGAAGCCACGCTCGATGCCCGCGCAGGCAAGCTCAGCCGTTCCAGTCGAGAGATGCTCGATGATTTCCTGCGCTACCTCGAGTTTCGCGACGCTGCCGTAGCTGCGCAGGACTGGAGGTGGCCCCTCGCGTGAGGGCCGGTGGCCGTCTCAGGCGCGAGCAATCCCGCAGCCCAGGATAGCCTCTCGTGCACGGGGGATCAGCGGGGCCCAGTCGATCTGCCTCCGCTATCCGATTGCTGCTCCTTCGCTCTCCGCGCGCTTTTTCTTGATGCGCTCGATCTCCTCCTCGATGAGGTCGCCCAGTGTCGTCTCGTCAAGCTCGGCAGATTTCTCCGCGGCTACCGATATATCGGCGAAGGCGTCAAATTCTCGTTGTTTCTCCGCAAGGCGGTCCATCATTCGCGCGTCTATTGAGTCGGGGCATAGCAGGCGATGTACCAGGACATTTCTTGCTTGGCCCATGCGGTAGGCGCGAGATATCGCCTGGTTCTCGATGGAGGGCTTGAGCTGGGGTTCGCAGATTACCACGACGCTTGCCGACTGGATGTTCAGACCAGTGCCGCCGGCCTGAATCTGTAGGGCCAGCGCGGTGCCCGCCTGCGCCTCGTCGAACTCGTCGATGATTTCCTGGCGGTGTTGCGGGCTGACGGATCCCGTGATTGTTTCCATGCAGGTGGACCCGAGCGTCCTGCGCACCATCTCCAAGGTATCGAGGAAAAACGAGAAGACAATCACTTTCCGCCCGTCTTCTGCCGCCTCGGCCACGATTTCCTTCAGTCTTTGCGCCTTGCTGGAGAGTTTGGGGTCGCCCACGTTCCAGGACACCCTCCTTATCAACGCATGCTTTCTGGCAAACGCGGCCTCCTCATACACGGCGGTTTCCTCGGTGTCCATCTGGCACCATTCTTCGTTCTCGATAAGTTCGGGTAGCTCTGCGAGCACGTCCGCGCGGCGCCTTCGGTAATAGACCGGCGCCGCCTTGAGCCTGAAGGCCGGGGCCGAGGCCATGAAGGAGAGGGGCTTGAGTTCCTGGGCTATTTTTGGCCGAAGCAGTCCGATGAGGTCAATCATCTCTTCGACTTTGTTCTCCAGGGCGGTGCCCGTCATGAAGAGGACTCGTTGTGTTCGCGTGCAGAGCTTTGCGACGTTTTTGGCGCGTATCGCCTCGTGATTCTTCACGTAGTGGGCTTCGTCCACGACAAGAAAGTCGAGGGGACAAGTATTGGACAGACCGATTGATCCAAGCGTTTCGTATGTGGTTACAGCTACGCCGCCCATCTCCTCCCAGGCGGCCACTGAGTAATCTCGGTCCCGTCCATGCACTTTGATGGCGCGAAGTGTGCTGTGCTTTTCGATTTCGCGGCACCAATTGGCAACTACGCTTGCCGGACACACCACCATGAAGTGCGTGGCTCCCGTGTTGCGCAGAGACACCATTGTTGCAATGGCCTGGACGGTTTTGCCCAGACCCATCTCGTCGCCAAGCAAGACTCGCTCCTGGTGAAGGATGTATTTGACACCCCATTCCTGGTAGCGGCGCAGGGTACACAGAAGTCCCTCGGGGTAGAAGCACTCGTTCTGAACCGCAGCGGCCAGGTCTTCCGGCAAGCCATAGAACTTGTCGCTGCCTGCGGTCGCGCCCGGGACAATTTCCTCAAGGGTGTTTATAAAAGCGATGCTGTTGTGGGCAAAGTCCTCCCAAGCATCTTCAGGCTTCATGTTCGCTAAAGCCTTAAGCCTATCGAACAGATGCTCGGCCGCTTTCCCGTAGTCGCCGTAGAGCGAGGATGCAAGACGTCGGTATGCCCCCGTTATCGAGGCTTTTCCGTTCGCATCGAGAACGGGCCAGAGTATCCACCCTTCAAAGGCCTGCAACGTATGGACATCGGTGGACACGGCATCGTAGGCTTGCTCAAATACCGCGCCGCACTTCTCATCGATGGCATTGAGTTCCCTGTATTTGGCGATGGCCGTCACCAGGCGAGTAGATTCTGGGTCCCTATTGTCTGCGCTCAGGCGGATTCTGGTGGAATTCCTCGTTTCGGCTTTGAGCTCACGCGCCATATCCTCGATGCTTTTGGCGGTGGAGGTTCCGATGCCCTTGCATGAAGTAACCCGTTTTCCCCAAGGACCACAGAGGTCTGCAACTGTTTTGAAGCCGCCGTCACGTAGAGCGCTCACCCTGATATTGCGCCCGCCGCGCCCGATATCCTCTATCGGGATGCCTGCGAGTGTTCGCATGACTGCGCTGTCGATGCAGGCGCCGGTTGACTCCTGGATGTCATGCACTGCTATGCTGATCATTCCTTGGAGAGCGGCGGCTTTATCCTGGATTGCGACGTGCCTTCTGATTACGTCTTCGGCTATGGCGGGCCTGTCCATATGAAGCCTAGTCGACCATTTGTGCAGAGCCTTAATAAAGGACGTTCGATCTTGGGAAAGGGCGTCGAGGGCATCGGCGGTTTCGGATTGTCCTATTGCCCAGAGGCGTCTGATAGCCTCTCTCGTCGTTGAGGCATAGTCGCCGCCAAGCAAGGAGGAGAGATAATCGAACGCTTCGTCGGCAGTGTTTTTGACTTTCTTGCTGGTGAAGAGGCGCTTGAGCGTACCACCCTGGGCAGCGTCCATCATCTCAATGGCAGGGAGAACGTTAGTCCTTCCGAAATCGCGGGCTCTTAGCAAATGGTCGATGGGGGCTGCGCTGGCTTTTTGCCTTGCGATGGCGATAATGAGCGGAAGGTTGTACGGCCTGACTCCGCCCGTGGGGTTGCCGGATGATAGGTCTCTTGCTATTTCATCGGCGAGCTGGCCGCTGTAAAGAAGTGTGCTCAGTTCGTTGGCGATTTCCTGCTCGTAGTTAGGTGAGGAGTCGAGCGCGGTATCGATTTGCGCCAGAAGTGCCCTGTGGGTTCTTTCAAGCCTGGCCGCTTCTTCCGACGTGTAGCTTCGTGCCATGAGTCTGCTCCCATGCCTCATTCGCCAATGTGTTGCCCGGTCACTTCCAAGGAGAATCAGTCCAGGCGAATGAAAGTATATAACTAAAGGCGTGTTCGCCGGCCACGTTCAGCACTCCTCCGCGCCGGGGATACGGAAGACTGACGGTTCCGTTGCTGGCGGCTGACTGGCTGCGCCTCTCGCCCGAGATTCGAACTGCGCTTATACTTGGTGAGAAACATCATGAGAGGCCATGCTATGCCGCAGGTAATTGACATCAATGAGGTGCTCGCGCCTTCCGGGAAACGCTATGCAGTCGCCTGGCTCGATGAGCCGTTGGATGCTTGCGGCAAGGTGGTTCTTGTTGGTTTGTGGCCCATATTGACTCTTTGCGCGAGCGCTTGTCTTATGAATCCAGCTAACAGGGGCAATCGCCCTTTTGTCGGGCTCGATCTCACTGGTGCCAGGGTAACGCTGGCAGACCTTTTAGCGGAGGAGGTTCGGACGCTTCCTTTGATACGGCCGAGTGGAAGAACGGAGCCAACGAGCCTTTTGGCGATGGTGCCGATTCAAACCCGCGTCATGCTGAAGCGGGAGGAACGCTTTGATGACGACAGTGAATGGCGCGATATGCGATCGCGAATTATCAGGTCTATGACTCCTGATCGTGCAAAGATTTGGTCGGCGGAGACAGAGCTCGTATATGTGGGCAATCTTGGCAATCATCGCATACCTATGGAAGACGAAGAGGCGTATTTGGAAATCGCGGGGCTGGAACCTAACCAGTGGACAGGTACATTTGTCGACAATCTCATTCCGCCCGAAGCAAAGTGGTATCGCTGGTAGGGGCTGTCGTGGGAAAAGACGCACATTTGCCGGTGATGCTTTTCTGCAACCTGGGCAAATTATGGGGAGGAAGCAACAATGAACACCGCAAGGATTCAAAAAGCCATCTCTCTGTTAGACCAGCGTTGACATGGTGGCCCGCCCCTCCCAATAGTCCCAGAAGGGTTGGGGCGCGGAGGCGAGCATGGCCCACGTGTTCTCATAGCGCCCCGCGGCGGCCTGCCCCGACATCACCCCCGCCGGCCTCGAGCCCGACCGCCTGACCTGCTCGGACCACTGGAACCAGGCCAGGTAGTGCCCGAGGCGCCTGGTGGACACGCCCGCGAAGCGGCCCAGGAAGCGCTTGAGGCGCTGGTGCAGGGCGTTGACCATGCCCAGCGAGGGGCCGGCCTCGGAGGCGGGGGCCGCCTCGTGGGCGCCGGCGCCCAGGCCGGGCAGCACGCGCGCGTAGCCCGCGTGCCCGTCGGTGGAGACGCGCTCGCAGGGCCCCAGGCCCTCAAGCGACGCCGCGAGCCCCGCGTCGGTGGGCCTGCCGCGCCCGGCGAGCCTGCAGAACGAGTCGCCCAGGTCGTTGGCGCCGCAGACGACGCACACCTTGAGGGACGATATGCCGCGCTCGTGCACCGCCCCGCCGTGCCTGTGGGCGCCCCTGGGCATCCCGAGCGCCGAGCGCGAGCGGTTGCCCTTGAGCGACTCCGACAGGTAGGTGCCGTCCACCTGCCAGGACACCGACTCGCCCGTGCGGAAGGGCTGGGTGGCGCGCGCCATCACCTCGCACAGGCGCATGCGCATGAACCAGGACGTCTTGAGCGAGACGCCGCACAGCTCGGCGCACGCCCTGAGGGAGGCGCCCGACAGCATGTCGGACACGTAGCCGAGCCACACCTCCGGCTTGAGCTTTGAGTAGCCCAGCAGCGACATGGTCTTCGAGGAGAACGTCGACCCGCACCCCCTGCAGAGCCAGCGCTGCGAGCCGTCGCGGCCATGGCCCTTGCGCACGAACGAGGGGCACCCGCAGCGCGGGCACGACTCGGGCGCGCCCGCCCCCTGGGCCCCCAGCTCGCGCGCCACCGCGGCCCGCGCGGCCTCCTCGACGGCGCGCTTCTCCTCGAGCGTGAGCGATTCCAGCTGGTCCAGCACGTCCTTGAGCATCCCAAACCCCGTTCCGCCGCCTGTTGGGTGACGGGGGCATCCTACCGGCGGGGGCGGACAACTTATGTCAACGGTGGTCTAACAGAGAGATAGATTATAATGATGAGACATGCCGGTATGCGTATGATGATATACATACCAGCATATTTATTGGGGTGTCTTTCTCCCCCTTCCGAGCCATCCGACGCGAACTCAGCTTCTTGCAAACGGCCTTTTGGGAGGCGCACGATGCCGCGGCTGTATGCTGGTCTTCTCCCGTGTGTTTGCTATGCCGAAGGCTGCCGGGGAGCATGTGCGTGCGTTGCAGCGGGTATCGTAGCCTAACTGCAACCGGCCGCCCAGGCGAGCCCTTCTTAGAAAGCCCTGCACATGAGCGTGAAACTGATGGTCGATTCAGCCTGCGACATTGCCCGCGACGAGGTGGTTGCGGCGGGAGCGGCGTTTTTGCCGCTGCATGTGCGCATGGGTGACTACGAGTACCTCGACGGCGTCGACCTCACGCATGAGGAGTTTTACAACAGGCTTACCCAGGGCAAGGAGCAGCCTACGACGAGCCAGATTTCGCCGGGTTTCTTCGAGGAGGCGTTCAGGCGCTCGCTCGCAAAGGATGAGGAGGTCGTGTGCCTCACCGTGTCGTCGGGCCTGTCGGGCACATGCGTGAGCGCGCTCATGGCCCGAGACCAGCTCCCGCTGCATGAGCGGGGCCGCGTGCACATTGTGGACTCGGAAAACGTGAGCATTGGCGAGCAGGTCTTGTTCAGGCACGCCCAGCGCTGTCTGGTGCAGGGCATGGGCGCCGCCGAGCTCGTGGAGGAGCTCAATATGCGCAAGCAGGACATTCGAGTGTTTGCCCTGCTCGACACGCTCGAGTACCTGCGTCGTGGCGGCCGCATCTCGGCGGTGAGTGCTGCGGCGGGCACGCTGCTCAACGTGAAGCCGATCGTGGCGGTGCAGGCTGGGGCAATCGTGGCGGTTGGCAAGGCGCGCGGTGCGAAGGCTGGCCGCGCTCAGCTGGCGCACCTGGTAGAGGGGGAGGGCGGCATCGATTGGGCGATGCCCCATGTGGCCGCCTACTCGGGCATCGATGACTCCACCATGAGGGATTTCCTGCGCGGGAGCGCCGGTCTCTTTGGCGTTGACCCGGCAGATGAGGCAGGGCTCGCGTCCATCCCCACCAGCGGCATCGGCGCAACAATCGGCACCCACGTGGGCCCCGGCGCCATCGGCGTGGCGTTCTTCGCGAAGCATTAGGGGCGCGCGTGCGGAGTTGAGGGGGTCGCGCGGGGTGTTTTTTTTAAGCCGCCCTTCCGTGTCCATGCTTATAAGGACCGGCCAGTTTCCTCG
>ERZ1034980.2044-NODE-2044-length-11248-cov-4.456267_pt1 | contig 11248 bp, 7 predicted proteins | sample MGYA00520622_ERZ1034980 | MGnify/ENA primary metagenome ERZ1034980 (study PRJEB33766, sample SAMN09781791) | gut metagenome | biome: gut microbiome | host: Homo sapiens | place: Madagascar | study: EMG produced TPA metagenomics assembly of the PRJNA485056 data... | reverse complement strand
GTAGATGTTCAAGCCTGCTGCTGCCGCGGGTTACAAACCCGCCCCCCAATTAGGCCGACAAATTGCAGTTTATGGATAGTAATCTGCATAAAAAAATAACTTCTGCAAGTCTTCACTTGCAGAAGTTATTTTTTATGCGTCGTATGCCTTGCTTAGTCGTTGCTTAGCAAGCTATTGTCCCAGATAGGATTTCCACGTTTGTTAGAGAGCGCGTCAGAGCCACCCGTTGTGCCGTTAGGGTCGCTTTCATAGGTGCCAACCTTACCTCCATTTGAGAGGGCTAATACGCTTTCAGCGTAGAAAGCGTAGGTTTGAGTGGTGGGAGTGATATATTTCTTTTTCATAATGTGATGATGCGTAATAATTATTTGATGTAAACTTTTTGACCATTGCCCTTTACAAAGATGCCGTGAACGGGATAAAGCACACGGCGGCCGTTGAGGTCGTAGTAAGTGTTGTTTTCGCCCTTTTGGCCTTGAATGGCAGTAATGCCTGTTACGTTGCCAAAGTTAAAGCTAAGCATTTGTGGTGCATTACCATCACTTGCGTCAGTAGTAGCATAAGCTTTGTTGGCACCAATGGTGCGGTCAGATGTAGAGTCAATCTTATACAAGCCAATGCCTTGACCGCCATTCTTCAATACGTAGGCGGTAGCATCGTCGGCAATGGTAACGGGGGTAAGTGTTCCCTTCAGACCAGTGGCATCGTTCGTTTCGGTATTGCCGTATGCAATGGCAAATTGATGCACCTTTCCTTCGCCTTCAATGATAACAGGCGTGTTGGCAGGAATCGTACCCGTAATCTCACTGAGTGTAATCTCATTGTTATTCTTCGTACCCGTATAAGCCTTTACGCCTTCAGGAATGGTAACAGCGAAAGGCAAGTTCAAGGTAGCAACACCAGCACTCGAAATGGTAACAGGAATTTCTGTCACTTCGTTGATGATGAAGTTATTGCCGGTAACTGACTCATTCCAAGAATGGAGTTTGCCTTCAGTATGGTCGTTCTCAATTCTTACAGTGCCTCGGTCAGAACGAGCATCGTCTTTATAATAAACGAAAGTAACAGCGTTGTCTTTATTCACGTGATCTTTGTTAAAAATGTCGTATGCACCGCATTCACTGTTGCTTTTATCAACTAAGCTAAGATATCTGTTGTTATTGGTTTGCCAATATACACTGCTAAAATACTTACCCGAATTTGCAGCCTTAATGTAGTAAAGGTCCGTCTTACCACTTATAGTGCAAGGTTCGAATTGCCAAAGCGAGGGCACGTTGTTAGCAGCTAAACTTTGTGCGTAAACAGCGTTGGTATTTTCAAAATAACCTGCTTCATCGTACTTTTCGCACAAATAGATATTCGTATTTGTGGCGTTATGAATGGTGTAGTACTTGTTAGCGTCAGGAGTGATACGTTCGGTAGTGAGGGCGGTCTCAAGTTGTTTGTAAGCTTTTGCCTTCGTAGCATTTTCGGTGGCATTGCTAAATGCGTCAGCATAACCCGTAATGGTGCTTTTATAATAGCCAATAGCTGTACCTACGGCATTCTTTGCCATATTAGCTTTGCTTGAAAGTGCCGCGTCCCAAGCAGCTTCTTCGCTCGAAACGTTGGTAATTAATTTAAAGTTTGAAGCGTCTGCATCTGATGTCCAACGAACAATGCCAGAACCTCCCATGTGTAGGTAAGAACGGTTAGCGTTAATTCCTGATTGGGTGGTCTTAAAAGTAACATACCCCAATTGTTTGCCAGCTGCAATGGTATAGTCTTGTGCTGCGTCAGCATCGACCATTGTAATCAATACGTCATCACCATTGCTATTCCAACCGCCAGTAGTAGGAATAGAACCTACATATTTATCTGTGTAAGCGTTGTACAACTTAAAGTTGCCATTAGGTTGCTTTTTCAGCGTCCATTCATACTTATAGCTATCTTTAGTCGTACTACGTCCCACTTGGTCGCCATTAGCGAACACATAGTCGTTTGTGTGAAGTTTGTTGCCCAAAAGAACAAAGGCTCCGTCTGTCAGTTCTACGTCTACGGGAGTAGAACTTAAGAAATTGCTTTTTGCTGCTTTCATGGCAATAAGGCTTTCTGAATTAATAGTGGTGATGTCTTTATATTGGTTATAAGTGTTTACTAAAGCATCATAACTGGCTTGTGTACAACTAAAGGGGGTACCAACTATTGAAGCGTAGTTATCAACAACAGATTTGAGCTGATTGTTTGCAATAAGATCTCTTTCAGAAACCTCTTCGATTTCAAATAGAGAGCCTCCATCGATTTCATAATAATCAATTCTATTTTCACTATCGCGGCTATTCCAACATTGATTAGTTCCAAATTGTTCACTTGTGGAGAAGGCAATACCAGTTGAAGTTACGTTATTCTTAGTATAACTTGCCGCTTTAACATACCAATTTGCTCCAGCATCAGTCCATGAACTAAAGTTAGCCATTAAGGCATTGGTCGTTAAATTATGAATTTTAATAGAAGTTACGCCTTCGGCCGTGGCAGCATTATCGCCAGCAGTGAAATAGAAAAAACAGTCAAAGTTGCGTGAAGCATCTTGACGAATAAAGTCGCTGTTGTTGTTCCAATACAGGTACTTGTGAGTACGCGTGTTCTTGATGGCATAGTAGTGATACTCACTTCTCGTACTCAATGTGGGAATGGTTTGTGATCCAGCCCACATGACGCAGCACATTATGAAAACGCTAAGGAGAGATAAAATCCTTTTCATGTGTTAAGTTTTAATTTATGTAATATTAATTTTAAAAACGTGTTATGTGCTGCAAAGGTAGGTACTAAATGTTAAGATAGCAAATGGGGGGGTAAAAGATGTTAAATCTCTTAGAAAATGCGAAAGTATTGTAGAAAGATAAAAAAACGACGAGTCAATTTTTCTTTGCTTCGTACTATTGAAGTGGGGAATACGGAGGCTTTGCTATCTATTTTGTGGGCTTCAGTCGTTAAAATATGCACGTTCGGTTGTCGTCCACTGGCCAGTGGACGACAACTGATCGAGCAAGTTTGATTAGTTGCTTAGCTGCAATTTATCGGCAGCAGCATGTTGCTTATAGTCGCTTAGCGACTGTAAGTAGATGTTCAAGCCGCTGCTGCTGCGGGTTAAAAACCCGCCCCCCAATTAGACCGCCCCCCAATTGGGCAGATAAATTGCGGTTTATATTTGTCTTTAATTTCGTTTAGATCCAAAGTTAACGGGTTGACAAGTTAGTTATTCACTTACTTGTCAACCCGTTAACTATTTATTGATTTTGGTCTAAATTACTGTAACTTTTGCTTGATTTCAACCTCTTGGAAGGTTTCGATGATGTCGCCCTCCTTGATGTCGTTGCAGTTGGTGAGTGAGATACCACACTCAAAGTTGGTGCTAACCTCCTTCACATCGTCCTTGAAGCGCTTGAGGGCATTGATCTCGCCCGTGAAGATAACGATACCGTCACGAATGAGGCGTGCCTTGTCGCTGCGTTTCACCTTACCGTCAATTACGTAGCAACCTGCCACATAACCTACCTTCGAGATGTGGTAAACCTGACGTACCTCAACATTGGCAGTTACCTCTTCCTTGATAACGGGTTCGAGCATACCTTCCATAGCTACCTTAACGTCCTCAATAGCATCGTAGATGACTGAGTACTGACGGATTTCAACACCGTCTCGTTCGGCCAACTTGCGTGCTTGTTGTGACGGACGTACTTGGAAACCGATGATAATGGCTTCAGAAGCGGCAGCGAGCGTAACGTCGTTTTCGCTAATCTGACCTACACCCTTGTTAATTACCTTCACTACGATATTCTCAGTAGAAAGCTTGATGAACGAGTCAGCCAAGGCTTCCACAGAACCGTCAACGTCGGCCTTAACAATGATGTTAAGTTCGTGATAAGAACCCATCTTGAGTCGCTTACCAATCTTTTCGAGGGTGAGGACTTCGCGTGTACGGAGGTCTTGTTCGCGCTGTAACTGTTCGCGCTTGTTGGCAATTTCGCGTGCCTCTTGTTCCGTCTCCATTACGTGGAATTGGTCACCAGCTTGAGGTGCACCATTGAAGCCGAGTAATGTAGCGGCCATTGAGGGACCTACATTGTCGATGCGTGCGCCACGCTCGTTGAACAATGCCTTGACGCGGCCATAGTTGGTACCAGCCAATACGATGTCGCCTTGGTGGAGCGTACCATTCGAAACGAGGATAGTAGCTACATAACCACGACCCTTGTCGAGTGATGACTCGATGACCGTACCCGTAGCCTTGCGGTTGGGGTTGGCCTTGAGTTCGAGCATATCAGCCTCGAGCAATACCTTCTCGAGCAATTCCTTCACACCCGTACCCTTCTTGGCACTAATGTCTTGGCTCTGGTACTTACCGCCCCATTCTTCAACTAAGAAGTTCATGGCTGCCAGTCCTTCCTTAATCTTGTCGGGGTTAGCGTGAGGCTTATCTACCTTATTGATAGCGAATACGATAGGCACGTTGGCTGCTGTGGCGTGAGCAATGGCCTCTTTTGTCTGAGGCATGATGTCGTCGTCGGCAGCGATGATGATGATAGCGATATCGGTCACCTGTGCACCACGTGCACGCATAGCGGTGAAGGCTTCGTGACCCGGCGTATCGAGGAAGGTTATGTGACGACCATTCTCAAGCGTTACGTTGTAAGCACCGATGTGCTGCGTAATACCACCAGCTTCACCTGCGATAACGTTTGACTTACGTACGTAGTCGAGTAATGAAGTCTTACCGTGGTCGACGTGTCCCATTACGGTAACAATCGGAGCTCGCGGTTCGAGATCTTCAGGCGCATCTACCTCTTCGGCAATGGCCTCTTGTACGTCGGCTGCAACGTATTCTGTCTTATAGCCAAACTCTTCGGCTACGAGGTCAATCGTCTCAGCGTCCATGCGTTGGTTGATGCTGACCATGATACCGATGCTCATACACGTACCAATAACCTTCGTTACGGGAACGTCCATCATCTGTGCCAATTCGTTAGCAGTAACGAACTCGGTGAGCTTCAATACTTTGCTTTCAGCCTTTGCCTCGCGACGTTCTTCTTCAGCACGTGCGTGTTGCTGTTCGCGCTTTTCCTTACGATACTTAGCACCTTTACTGCCCTTTTGCTTGCTGGTGAGGCGTGCCAACGTTTCCTTTACTTGCTTAGCAACGTCTTCTTCCGTTACCTCAGGCTTTTGTTGCTCCTTGGCACGGCGATTGCGATTCTTGTTGTTGCTCTTGCTATTGTTGCCTTGGCCATTTTGGTTGTTGCGGTTTTGGTTATTGCCGCCTCCATTGTTGCCATTATTGTTGTTACGCTTCTTGCCGTTGTTGTTGCCATTCTGCTTAGGCTGATTAGCGGCACTGTTAACGTCGACACGCTCCGTGCCGATGCGGTTGCGCTTCTTGCGTTGGCCGTTGCCATTGCCTTGAGCCTGACCGCCACCATTCTGACCGCCACCGTTGTTATTCTTATTACGGTCGCGACGGCGCTCGTCCTTCGACTTCTTTTTCGGACGTGTGGTTGAGTTAATAGCGCTGAGGTCAATGGTGCCAAGCACCTTGGGACCAGAGATTTCGGTTTGTGTGCGGAGTTTAAATACACCGTTTTCTTCTTCGCCAATAGCCTTAGCGCGTTCTTCAACTGAGGGGCGAGTGTTTTTGGGTTGATTGCCGTTCTTGTCTTGGGTCATAAGTGGGTTGTTGGAAGGAGTTGAGTCGTTGGCAGATGCCTTCACTGCTTCCTCTGTCTCGGCTTTAGTGTTAGTTGCTTGAGATGTTTTGGCAGCGGCTGCGTCAGCCTGGGGCTTCTTTTTATTGTCTTTTTTATTATTGTCAGATTTTTGAGACTTTGCATTGTTGGCTGCAGAAGTTTGTTCTGCTGCATCGAGGTCGATGTGTCCTACAATGTGTGGCCCTTTCACTTCGGGCACAACCGTTTCAACCATTTGGCTTTCGGCCTTGCGCGCTGTTTTGGCTGAGCGTTTTTTCTCTTGACGGTCTTGCAACTGTTCTTCAGCCTTGCTGCGTAAACTCTTGTCAGCGCTGAAGGCACTCTTCAAGAGTTCGTATTGCTTATCGTCAAGCTTTTGATTAGGGTCGTTGGTTGCCACTGGTGCACCTTTCTCTTTTAGGAGATCGGTGATAGACTGTAGTCCAACGCCAAATTCTTTAATTGCTTTATTTAATCTGATACTCATGCAATGTGATTAATGGTGGCTAATGTTTCTTTTAGGGTTAGGAGGTTAAGTTGGGGTTAGGAGGTTAAAAATGTTAGTATTGTTAATTTCATTGTAATCAACATTGTAATCAACGAAAGGTAACATTATAACCTCATAACCTAAAAACCTTCTTTTAAGGGAGTGAGTCCGAAGGAGCCAACACTCATTTAGGGAACATTAGCTTTCGGCACCTGCCTCTTCAGACGCAGGCTGGTTGGTAGGCTCAGCAACTTCAGCTTCGGGAGCTTCAGGAGCTTCGGGTGCAGCAGGAGCGGGGGCGTTGTTGTCGCTCTCGAACTCAGCACGGAGTACGCGCAAGAGTTCGTCGACAGTATCCTCTTCGAGGTCGGCCTTTTCGATAAGCATCTCGCGTGGAGCATTGAGTACGTCCTTGGCTGTTTCGAGGCCAATAGACTTGATGGCATCGATTACCCACTGGTCTATTTCGTCAGCGAACTCGTCGAGGTAGATGTCTTCTTCGGTATTCTCTTCACCCTCCACTTCACGGAATACGTCGATGGTGTACTCTGTAAGCATAGATGCGAGTTTGATATTCATACCTCCCTTACCAATAGCGAGGCTAACTTCTTCAGGGCGGAGATAAACTTCGGCCTTCTTCTCTTCTTCGTGTAGTACGATGCGTGACACCTGTGCGGGGTTTAACGCACGTTGAATGAAGAGAGACGTATTGGTAGTGAAGGGAATCACGTCAATGTTTTCGTTATGCAACTCACGCACGACACCATGAATACGGCTACCCTTAACACCTACGCAAGCGCCTACGGGGTCGATGCGGTCGTCGTAGCTTTGAACGGCAATCTTGGCACGTTCGCCTGGAATGCGTGCTACGCGGCAAAGGCGGATAAGGCCTTCAGCAATCTCAGGAATTTCATTCTCGAGCAGACGCTGCAAGAAGGCAGGAGCTGTACGTGAAAGGTAAATCTTAGGATTGCCGTTAGAATTGTCTACGCGGTCAATAACGGCTGTTACGGCATCACCTTTGTGGAAGAAGTCGCGGGGTATCTGTTGTGACTTGGGCAGGTAGAGTTCGTTCTTCTCTTCGTCCATGAGTAAGGTTTCGCTCTTCCATGTCTGGTAAACCTCGGCAGTGATGAGTTCGCCCACGCGGTCTTTGTATTTATTATATAAGGCGTCGTGTTCGAGCTCGAGGATTTTGCTAGCCAAAGTTTGACGAAGTGTAAGAATGGCGCGGCGACCAAAGTCTGCGAAGTGGATTTCTTCAGAAACGTCTTCACCCACTTCATAGGTGGCGTCAATCTGTTGTGCTTCGCTCAGTGATATTTGCTTATTGGGGTCTTCTACCTCGTCGTCGTTAACGACAACGCGGTTGCGATAGATCTCGCAGTCTCCCTTTTCGGGGTTAACAATTACGTCGAAGTTTTCGTCCGAACCAAAGATTTTGGCTATAACGCTACGGAAGCTTTCTTCGAGCACACCCACCATGGTAGTGAGGTCGATATTTTTATTTTGCTTAAACTCAGCAAAGGTTTCGATGAGACTTGCTGTCTCTTGCTTTTTCTTAGCCATGCTTGATGCTTATATTTTTTTGTTAACAGGTTAAGTTGACAAGTTAACGAGTTGACGAGTTAACGGGTAGGTTAGTCCTATCAGTTAACGAGTTGACAGGTAAAATGTTTTAAATGGTAACTTACTTGTTAACTTGTCAACTTGTTAACTAAAAAGTCTACTTAAAATCGATTACGTACTTAGTTTGTTTCACTTGGTCGAAGCTGAAGTGAACGGTGCGCTCGACGAGTTTAGGACGCTTTGCGCCCTCTTCTCTTACTTTCTCTTCGAAGGTGAGTGAGAAGCCTTCGGGTGTAACATCGCCAAGTGTTCCTTGTAGTTTTTTCCCCTCTGTAGTGAGCACTTCGACGCATTCACCCTGATGAATTTCATACTGTTTGAGTACTTTGAAGGGCTGTCCGATGCCAGCGCTGCCTACTTCGAGTTCAAAGTCCTCTTCTTCACGATCAAGGTGGCTTTCGATAAACCGGCTGAGTTCAACGCAGTCTTCAATCCAAACGCCCTCTTCGTGGTCAATTTCTACTACGATGCGGTCGTCTGCACTAATGGTTAGATCAGTAAGGAAGTATTCTTTCCCCTCCAACCACTGTTCCACCAAATTCTTTACAAAGTTCTTGTCAATCATTCGTTGTTGTTGAGTGGTAAAATAATGAGTGAGGAACTTTTTAGAAAGCCCCTCACTCAATCTTGTTTGCAAAGATACGCATATTTTATCATTCATGCCAACAATCAGTATAACATTTTTAGAACTCTGTAACGAATTGTGTGGGCAAAATGCTTTACTGACGTGTGAACTACCGCTAAATCTTTAGTTTAGTGGGAGTTCACTGTGCTTTCTTATATTCGTTAGGGGTGACTCCCATGATGCGCTTAAACATGCGTGTGAAGTGTTGTGGATATTGAAAACCTAAGTTGTAGGCCACTTGGCTAATGCTCTGTGTGGGGTCGAGAATGAGTTCTTTGCTTTGATTGATGAGATAATTTTGAATGTGTTCAGTAGCAGTCAGGCCCGTCTCTTTTTTGATGAGGTCGCCAAAGTAGTTGGGTGAGAGGCGTAACTTGTTGGCACAGTATTTTACGCTTGGTAGTCCTTCCTGGCGAGCTTGTCCAGAGGTGTAGTAAGTGTCGAGCAGGTGTTCGAATTGCGTAAGAATGTCGTGGTTCACATGCTCACGAGTAATGAACTGGCGTTCGTAAAAGCGTAGGCAGTAGTCGAGGAATAGTTCTATGTTTTTGGTGATGAGGCGTTTACTCATGCGGTCGATGTTGTGTTCGATCTCTTGCTTAATTTGCACCAAGCAATCGTCAATGACGTGGCGCTCGCGTTCAGAGATGTGGAGTGCTTCGTGTACGTCGTAAGAGAAGAAGGTGTACTCTCTGATGTGACGCCCTAATGAAGTGCCGTGAATAAGGTCGGGGTGAAAACACAAGGCATAGCCTTTAGGTTGGAACATCTCGCCATTGTCTACAATGCCTATAACTTGTCCAGGTCCCAAGGTGACGATGGTGCCTTCTTGATAGTCGTAAGTCTGTTTGCCGTAGATGAAGTCGCCACACTTGGTGTCTTTTAAGAAGATGACGTAGAAATCGAACATAACGCGGTGGTGGCGCACGAGGGGGCACTTTGAAAAGTCAATCACTGTGACCAGTGGGTGGAGCGTCTCAATGCCAAAAAGGTCATTATACTCTGATATGCTTCGAATGCGTGTGATAGGTTCAGTCTTTTCCATGAAGTATGTTTTTTATAAGTAGGTGTTCAAAATTAGTTGATATGAATTGGTGCAGTATTTCGTTCAGAAACATAGGTTGAAGAGGGAGCGTAGCGGGCTACGTGACCGATGAAACCTATGTTTCTGGGCGAAAGAATGCGCCAAGGCATATCGACTAATTCTGAACATGATTATATAAACTAATTTTGAATACCTACTTATTAGCAAATGTACGACATCTTAATCAAACGCGCCACGCTGAGCCGTAAAATCGTGAATAGATAGAGATTTGGGGTAGGTGATAGAGTTACATTTCGTCTTTCTGCAGACAAAAAAAGTACTGCAAGTACTCAATGAATGAGTACTTGCAGTACACGTGTATTATAGGTCTTTAATTAAGTAGAACTTACTTAGACTCATTGATAGTACAGATGCTGACGCGGTTCCAGTCAGACTCAGAGAACATATTGCCTACGCCTTGACCTTCAGCGTTGATGCGGTTAGCAGCAATCTTGTATTTGTTAACCAAGATAGTCTTAACAGCTTCAGCACGTGCCTTAGCAATCTTGGCATTGATTTCAGCACTACCCTCGGGTGATGCGTAACCCTTGATGTCAACAGTGCTATTCTTGTGATTCTTCAAGAAAGTAGCAACGCGCTCAACGTTGGGGAGCTGTGAAGCGTCAACGATGCTCTTGCCTTGACGGAAGGTAACTGTCTGCTCGAGTGAGTTAGTGCTATTAGTGATAGTCTTTGTCTCAATAATGGGCTTCTGATTGCGAGCGTCGTTGAGTTGCTTCTGGAGGTCGCGCTTGTCAGCAGCGAGCTTAGCCAATTGAGCGTCCTTGTCGTTAACTTGTGAACGGAGGTCGTTTATCTTAGCATTCAAGCCATCAACTTCAGCTTGGTCGTAAGCCTTGAGGAAGCTCATGTAGTGCTTGCCATTGCTCTTGTTCTTGAAGTGATAAGCAACGCCAGCCATGAGTTCGAAGGCAGCCATGTCCTTGTGGGTAAAGCCAGGTTCGATGGGATTGAAGCTCTTGTCATCAGTCATGTTGAGAACGATAGAGGGCTTGATACCGATAGTCCAAGCCTTCTTTTGGCCCAGATTGAAGTTGAAGTTTACGCCATACTTGCTGGTGAGGTAGTCATGGTCTTCACCAGGATAGTAATTACGACCCCAACCGATGCCCACTGCGAGTTCAGTTTCGAACAAACGGGGCTCGCCTTTGTAGCCGCAGAAGATATTAGAGAGGTTCAAACGACCCATTAATGTGAGGTTGTGAGCATCGAATATGTTCTTGCTAGGAGTAATGTTGTTAGCTGCTGTGAGTTGTGCACCTAAACCAAAGATAGGAGTGATTTGCTTATTAATCTCAACACCATAGGTAGCACGAACGTCCTTGATGTAGTCAGACTGCGTGAGGGGTACGATGCCACCGCCTACGAGACCTACTGACCAATTGTCAAAGAAACGTGAACCTTGTACGCTCTTTTGAGCACTTGCAGTGAGCATAGCTAAGCTCATTGCTGCAATAGTAAAGAACTTTTTCATTGTGGTTGTTATATAAAAATGTTTTGTTGATATGCGATTATCATAAGCGGAACAGCGTGCTTTGCTATATGTGTATATATAGATAAGTGTATTGCGCGCATCGTATTGCGCTATTATACCCACTCAAGCAGTGGGGTATATAATCGTAATGAGTGTGTGTTTCCGCTTCTGGGGAACAAAAATACATAAAGAAACAAAAAATGCAACG
>ERZ1034980.2040-NODE-2040-length-11262-cov-6.564112_pt1 | contig 11262 bp, 11 predicted proteins | sample MGYA00520622_ERZ1034980 | MGnify/ENA primary metagenome ERZ1034980 (study PRJEB33766, sample SAMN09781791) | gut metagenome | biome: gut microbiome | host: Homo sapiens | place: Madagascar | study: EMG produced TPA metagenomics assembly of the PRJNA485056 data... | reverse complement strand
AGTCGTCGCTCGTCAGGCTTTCCCCAAGATCCCAATCGCGCAGCTTTTGCATGTCGATGCCACCGTGGACATCGCCCGTCACATAGACCGTCATCGGATCACCACTTCCCTCTTATAGGTTTCGAGATCGCACTCGACCCGCTCGTTGCCCGTGGCGTTGACCCACCACGGCCACTTAACGCAACACACCGGCTCGTCGACCTGCGCAAACCACGATTTGAGCTCCTCCAGGCTCACCGGGGCGTAGCCGTTGGCGTCCACGCCCACGTCATAGCGCAGCAGCCCCTGCCGAAGGTTGAACTTGTTGTACGTGCCGCCGCAGCTGTGGATATGCCCGTGAAGATGCCAGCCGCCGTGCGACATGCCCTGCCAGTCGACCATGGGATAGTGGCTCAGCACGATTTTCTGACGGTCGATCTTGAGCACGCAAATGGGCAGCTCGACGATAAAAGCACCCGCTACGGCAGGCTGCGTCCAATCTTTGTCGTGGTTGCCGGGCAGTAGGTGGACGCGCTTGCAGGCAATGCTTTTGCGCAGCTCATAGGCATCTTGGACCGTCATCTTAAAGCTAAAGTCACCCAAGATGTAGAGCTCGTCATCCGCAGCAACCTTGCTGTTAATGTTAGCGACCATGGCGTCGTTCATCTGCGCTACAGTCGACCAAGGCCTATCGCTAAGCCGTAGCATGTTCTCGTGGCCAAAGTGAGTATCGCTGGTAAACCAGATCACGGGGTTCTCCTGTTGCTGCGGGGCATCCATCCCTTAGGACTTACCCTGCGTTCTTCCATCCAAACGGGTCAAGCACCCAAAAAATCAGATCGAGCACGCCGCCGGTCATCATGGCGCCGGCAAGGGCTATGCAAACGTGCAGGGAACTGGCACTTCGAGGCACGTCGAATGGCCCCAGAACAGCCAGCAACGCGACCGCTGCGCCGGCAAGGCACAACGCGAGGCACGGCCCCGCGTCCTTGACGCACTTCTTTGCGAGATGCTTGGTGTTGTCACTCATCAATATCGAACTCCTCAGAGGGTCGTTGTTCAGATGCATGCCGCCGTGGCAGAGCAGAGCGGCAGGGTAAGTGTCACATGCCGTGCGGACACGTTTTTAAACCCGTGTGTCCGCAGGGACCCATGTCCTTGCAGAACAGCCCTGAAGAACCGTCTAAACCGCTGACGGGCAACATGCTGAACAGGGGATCTTTCCTCGTTTGAGCGCGGTCGCCAAAGGCACGCTTGTTCTGATGGCGTTTTGAGGAAGGTTCTTGCATCCCGCAGAGCGGTGATAGATCTTTCTGTGCCACCTTCGAGGATGATCTACTTGCCTGGTTTGTCCTGGCATATCTGTCGTCTGACGAGGGTCAGAAAGAACTTGCGGACACTTCGCACGGAGATGCGCTTGTGCAACTTGCCCCAAAGACCTCCGAAGCATGACCGTGCCCGTTCCCAAGCAAGCGGAACAGGAACGCTACGCGCAAGAGTACGAAGCAAAACAGCGCGCCTACGAGGATGCCCTCAGGCAGGCGGAACATTACGCCGCGAGCAAGGGAACGATGTAGCGGCTGAGGCAGGCAGGCTGTCCGGACTTTCGCCGACCGCCTGCCGATCAGGCGCGCCGCCCAGCGCAGCGGCTAAAGATTGCCATCAGACTTTGCACTGGCCCTGGCTGCATCTTCGTTCTCAATCAAATTCTTGACCGCTGTATAGGCGTCATACGTAGCATCTTCGATCTTATCCAGGGCATCCGGGTCATGCATACCCCCGCCCTCTTGGAGTTTCTGGATCAAAAACCATGCAGCAGTGAGCAGGTTGTCAACATCCTCAACATCCAACTGATCAATTGAATACGCCTTATCGTCGAGTCCCACCAAATATGAACTGGCGACGCGGATGGCCTTACTTACATATGGCTCAAGATCGTATTGAGGGTAGCGGGCATCGAGGGCCGTTAACGGATCGGTCGGCTCAACCCAATAGAGCATCGTTGCGCTCTCGCGCTTCTCTAGCGGATACTGCTTGACCGCCTTTTCCCAACTTTCACACCAGAGATTGTCGTCATCGTCTGCAAGCGATTTGCAGTAATAAATTGCCGTAGCAGCACTTGCGCAAGAATAGTAATGGCGCGCCCTGCTCTTCTTGAACTCATCTTCAGCTCATCGTTGTAAAACAGCTCCGCCTCCATGACCAGGAACGGACCATCGTCATCCGTAATGCTCATGGGATAGTTGTTGCACTCGTAGTCCGGATACATTTTGTCTCCAATCAACCCTTCGGACACATTAACAAGCAATATCGAAACCACGCTCACGCAGAGAGTTGTCGCCCTCAATCCATTCGAGCCCGACGTACTCATCAGTCCCCACGCCGGGGACTGACGACCATCTGAACTCGAAACCAAGCTGGTCAAGCTCATCGGCTCGCTCACGGATCACTCCGTAGGCATCCAACGCATTCTCGAAATCCTCCGAAGACGCGTAGCCGCGCTCGCACTGCTTGCGCATCTGATGCAAGCGACCCATGGCGGCAGCGATAATCTCTCGAAGAGCGATAGCCTCGCGCTCGCATACATCGATGTTTCCTTCGTTGAGCTTGATGCGATCGGACATAACGGCCTCCCTGGTTTTAAGCCTTTTCGCTTGACTCCATTGAACGGCCGCAAACAGCCGCGTATTATGACTTTTATCGTGTTTTAAATTTTGGCTGTTTGGAGCATCGATGCCTGAGTCCGAAAAAGAGTCATTTAGCTGGGGTTTTGAGGCGGGCTTTCTTCGCTCTCCCGTCAATCCCCGCATGCTTCTTCTTAACAGAACGCCAGAGATTGATTGTGCTGGTGACGGAAACGCCTCCGGCAATGCAAGCGCATGGAGCCTCGTCTCCATAGCCAACGACCTATTGCGCGTCGACCTGAGTTCGTTTTTCAACGAAATCGGGGACCGATTTTACAAGCAAGCACACCAACACCCTTATATCGAGTTGCAGAGTATCGCTCACCAAGATTCCGCTTTTCCCTGCCGCGTGCCAAACACTTCACTGGACTGGGCAACCGAACCAGATAATGATGACCGATTCGATCCAAACGATCCCGACCAGGAGTCCACACACGAAGAATTGAGCAAAGAAGAGATCGCAGATCTCCTACAGAGACAAAAGGAGCACGACCTCAATTTCTTTGCCTCGATATTCGACAAAGCCATTACACGCCATGTGCACGGAGAGATTTCAGATGAAACAAGGCTTCTCCTTAGGGACGTCTGCAAACGGTGCGTAATGTACTTCACAGAGATCCCCGATTATCGCTATTACGATTGTTGGATAAACAACAACGCCATCGAATGCGACGAGATCAATCACCTGTACCGCGCGGTCATCACCACATCGGGTCAGCTCAACAGCCAAGAAATAGCTGCTCTGTTTAGTTCCTACCTCAAGCTCGAATCGAACAGCGTGCGCATAAACGCAGAAAACGGCTCAACTCATTTAACGAGACCGGTGCCATACGACCACAATAATCCAAGACACAACTTTCCCAAGGTGAGATCCCAAGCAGAGACCGCATGCGTCTGCACTAACATCGAGTTCCTTCGAGCGCTTCTCATTGTTATTTATCAGAAATGTTTGGAGCTTGTCCCACTTCTTAAAAATACCGTAGCGCCCGAACTCCTCGCACAAAACGAGGAACTCTTCCCAGCCGCAATCAAAAATAGCGAAGTGAATTACTTCCGGATACATGCTAAATTTCGGGCACTTGACGACCAGCTGGCGAGCATCATCGTTTTTGGCGCTAGATTTCTAGACATAGCCAAAAGACATTTGCCGGGAAACGAATCGGTCCAGAGACTCGAAAAACACTTGAGCGATATAAAAGAGATCAATAACATTGAGCTCATGCATTTGCTGCGCAACGACTACATCCATACGATACAAAATGGCAGCATATTTGTAACCAACAATATTAACAAGCACGCCGAGCTCAACAACCAAGAAGAACTCAATAAGCTCGTGAATCGCCAAGCGATTATCGCAAAGGCTGGAGAGTTGTATTTCACCGAGGAGGAATGTTCCTTCGCCAGCCTATACGCCCGCATCCTTCACGAGCTGCTGCTGTGCGGCATTATGCCGATAACATGCCAAACCTGTGGCTCGCTCTTTTTCCCGACCGGCCCCAACAGCAAGTACTGTGACCGATACAACGATAAGACCAAACTCTATTGCAACCCGCGCTTTAACGCCGAAAAGCATCTTGGTCGTAAATCGCCCCGCGATGTCGCGCTTAATATACAGAGAAAGACCGAAACGGCATATGAAAAGGGCCTAACGGATTGTGCCCACTATTTTGAGCGCCTCGGCAGCTTTGTCCTCGATGGTCTTGGCCCAGCATACCAAGCGAACGACCTCATTTCCGATGAGCTCTATAGGACGTGGCTGTCTATCGTCAACCAGCCCAATTGTAGAGCGAAAATCAAGCGGCCGGATAGGCTCGAGTATCCATACCCCGTGTTGTGGTACGGATTTGTCCGCGATGGCAATCGGTATGTACAAATCGAGTTTCCTGGAGCCGAGTACCCGACGCTTTTTGAATGTTTGAGCCAGCTCGCCGAAAGCCCACAATCAAAGTGCACACTGGATTACAAGGGGCCAGGTGAGCATCCATACAGCTCATGGCATGTAAAACTGCACATGTTGTTGGAGATCATTGTACAGATAAACAACGCCGACCACGCGGCGAGGCCCATTCCATTGCTTGGAATCGATGGGCCCGAATATGTCTGGAATGACCCGACCGTCCAAGACACATGGAGCACGCCCGACGCATGCATCTACAGCACCGGCACGATTGATGACCTCAGCTTTACCGTGTATACAAAGGGATATGACCCGGAAAAGCAGGGCTGAGGTTGATGTCGTGGCTTACAGACAACTAAATGAGTTTATGCGCTACGGGCAGTGCGAGACCCACCTCCACGCACTGAACCTATATTCGGATTAAGTCCATACGGTTTCATTTAAACTGCGAGTTCCATACGACTAGCGCCTTTCGATGTCAGCATGGCAGACAGCATCTCCTCGCCGACAAAATAGACCACAAAGCAGCGACGCCATCCTCCTGTCGAAATGATACAAATCGAGTACGTCAAAGAAAGTCATAACGCCAACCGCACGGGGCCATAATTATGTCCGAACGAGGTTTTATGCTAACAACCTTCCGCGTGCCACATGAAGCGAACAATGCACACTATAATTTCTGAGAAACGAAGGAGAACTGATGCCGAGCAAGAATTTACTACTCAAGCCTGTCCTCAAATGGGTCGGCGGCAAGCGCCAACTTCTTGATGACATACTCCCCTTGATCCCCCCCTCGCCTACGCTCTATGTTGAGCCATTTCTCGGCGGTGGCGCAGTTCTTCTTGCCAGCCAACCCCAAAAAGCTCGAGTCAACGACTACAACGCAGAGCTAATAAACGCATATACGGTAATTCGAGATCAACCCGATGAGCTGATCGCCCTGCTTAAAAAGCACAGCGAGAATAATACAAGTGATTACTACTACAAGATCAGAGCGCTAGACCGTTCTGAATCTTTCCTCTCAACCGATGTCGTCACTCGCGCCGCTCGGATCATATATCTGAACAAGACATGCTTTAACGGCCTCTATCGGGTTAACTCATCTGGTCAAGTCAACTCACCCTATGGGCGATACAAGAAGCCAAACATCATCAATGAGGCAGGTATTCGAGCCCTCTCGAACTATCTGCAGGGAGATATTGAACTCATGTGCGGAGATTACTCCCTTGCATTGCGGAACCTCCCTACGGGAGCCTTTGTCTACCTCGATCCGCCCTATATGCCCCTCAACCAAACATCATCCTTCACGGGCTACACCGAAGGAGGTTTCTCATATGATGAGCAGGTACGCCTTCGCGACGAGTGCCTCGCTCTAAAAGAGCAGGGAATTCATTTCATACAATCCAATAGCGACTGTTCGAGCATCAGAGAGCTTTATAAGGATTTCGATATCACTACCGTACGAGCCAAGCGATACATCAACTCAAAAGTGACAGGGCGTGGAGCAGTGAACGAGGTATTGATCCGTGGCTGACAAGACGAATACGGCATGGGCTAATTATCTAAAATCAAACCCACAAGTCGAACAGGCAATCGCAAAGAACGGTTTTTGCGAGGTGAACGCCAACAGTATTAAAGAGTTTCGAGAGCCCCGTCTCATGACAAAGCACGATTCCTCTGATGGCGTCCCAAAAGCTCTCGCAGAAAGAGGGCTCAACGTCCTCTCCGCGTCTCGCCACTCATATTACCTCGGAGACTTCAACGTCTTCGAAAAATTTCCCCAAACATTAGAGCTCAAACCAGAGTTTTGCGATCTCCCCGCCTATGAAACATTAGATATTGAGCACATCAGCAGTGAGTCAAACGCAATCAACGCCCTCGTCATTGGAGGGATACTTGACAAGTTTCTCGGCGAGTATGACACGACTCAGACATTTAATGGCCGCATGGGCACTGGGATGTTCGGCTTTGAAATTGACCGAGGCCGTGGCAATCCTTTGCATCTTGACGTAAGCAACGCACAGCTTGAAATCGACGGAGGTTTTGAAAATGACACATCGGTCATTATCCTAGAGGCAAAGAATGTCATCCATTCCGATTTCAACATACGGCAGCTCTATTACCCCTTTCGTAAATATAGGGACCTTGTCACCAAGCCTGTCAGACTTGTTTTCTCCCAGTATACAAATCTCACCTACAACCTCTTTGAATACGAATTTGCCGACCCCAAGGACTTCAGTTCTATCCAGCTCGTTAAAATGGGAGCATATACATTCGAGGAAGACCATATAACGGCAGACGACATGTGTTGGATCTGGAACAGCACAAAGGTAATCCATAATGATTACTTCGCCGACAATCAGATCCCGTTCCCACAGGCAGACAGGATAGACCGTATTTTTGCGCTCATCGAGTTTCTTTCCGGTCGCCCAAACGGAGCGTCTACGGATGAAATCACCGAGTTCATGGGCACGGTAGAAAGGCAAGCCGCATACTATCCTTCAGCCGGCATTTATCTTGGCCTTTTCGAGAAGCCCCGCCGGGGAGTTACGACACTCACAGCACGCGCCCTCGAACTACTCACCTTCAAGCGAAGAAGCGAACGACTTCTCAAGTTTTCCTCTTATATATTTGAGCACAAGATATTTCATGATCTGTACGGTGAGGCAATTGCAAACGGCTTGATGCCAGACAGACAAACCATCATGCGCATGATGTCAGAACTTCACGTAATTGAAGGTGAATCGGAGTCGATGCGCTACAGGCGCGCGTCAACGGTATACGCATGGCTGAAATGGCTCCTTGAGCTGCCGGACGATGATTAGGATGGCGCCGAAAGACATTCGTTAAACGTCAGCAGTGTTCTTCAAACGGAAAACGCCACAAGATCGGACTGCATATGAAGAAGGGGAAGAAAAAGGAAAGAAAGATTGATTGCGCACGGGCAGCACTCAATAAACGTTACGAAGCAGTTTTTGAGGCCACGCATAAACCCTACTGCTTTATCAGTGCCGAGCAGATCCATGAGGCGAGCTCCGACTATCCGGAAATCAAATTTGAACCGCGGCTTCTCACACATTTTGACACCAGAGAACAGATGCCCGCTCTGTTCACTGAAAACAATCTTAGTGTCCTTCCCAAAGACAACGGATACGTTATTGGCCCATTTGACCCATTCGTAAAACTCTCCAAAAACCCAGACAAGATTAAAGTGAAGAGAGTTCCCCCGCGAACTGACCTTGAGTCTTTAAATTATATTCCCAACGAGGCTATGGGGATCAACTACGCAGAGGCTTACGGCTTCATTGAGGACTTCATTGGCGATGGCACGCTCACACCAACTGTATCCGGGCGCCACGGAGGAGGGAATTGGGAGTACAAAATCCCTTTAAAAAAAGGTGGACTATTGTCTCTCAACTCAGGAAAGCCGCAAATCGAAGTTGACGGCGGCTATGAAAGTAAGCATAGCCTTATCCTCATTGAGGCAAAAAGCCGACTCGTAAGCGAATTTTGTCTTCGCCAGCTCTACTTTCCCTTTCGTGCTTGGAGAGAGCGGGTTACTAAACCTATTCGTACCATTTTTCTCGCAATTTCTGGAAATGACTATTTCTTCTATGAATTCTCCTTTCCCGATCCGCTCATTTTTGATGGAAGGCTTATTCGAGCAACGCACTATATAGTAGATGCAGACGCAATCTCATGTAGTGAGCTGCATGCGCTTTGGCAGAGCGCGCAACCGGAAGAAAGCTTGAAAATCCCTTTTCCACAAGCGAATTCCATAGAAACCGTCTTGGATATCCTTCTTCAAATTGCCGCAAGCGATAAATCCGGCACTACTATCTCAAATTCCGACCTTGCTAGGATATATGGCTTTGCTGACAGACAAGGATCGTACTACGGCAATACGGCGGCTTATTTTGGCTTCGCTAAAATTAGCAGTGGCGATAGCAAGAAGAATTCCAATAGGTATTACTATTCACTCACAGAAAAAGGGGAAAGCTATGTGATGCAAACTACCCGTGATAGGAGGCTATCCTTCTTCAAAGCATTAATGAACAGGCCCGTCTTCTATTATGGGTATAAAGAGCAGTTGGAAACAGGCGCGATTCCCTCCAAAAACAAAATAATGCAGTTAATAACTATTTATCGTCCAGAACTAGGCCCAGGAACTGTCTCAAGAAGAGCCGATACGATAGTCAGCTGGTTTCGCTGGATAGACAGGCTAACAATCTAACAACCGAGTTGTTTACAAGAGGCGACTATTGCTGATAGTACGGCATCGATTCTAAAGGGGCGGCGGCGCCAATAATTATGTCCGCTGTCGCCAATAGGCAGTCTTATGATGCCGCCGCATGCCATCTTATGCCGCGCGAGCTCAGGCAATATTTTCGCAATTTCGCATATAAACCCCACTGGCACGTAAACCAATTCGAGCACAGAACGTCAATCCACCTTCTGAACTAAACCGTGAAATTATCAACGCAGCATCGCATTCAAGCTCTCTGAGATCCTACGGCAACGATTTGCCCCCTAGCCCAGCAAGCAACAGCATGTCAGGCATTAACAACCTTTATGAGTCCTAGACCCTTTCGACCAACCTACATCGCAAATCAGCACTGCCATCTACTTGGTCAAATATTGCCGTTCGGCACTACCATCAAGCATCCTCCCGCTTGCCCTCCCTGCGATCGTGTTGCCTTGTAATCCAGAGAACGATGATCCACGCGGTGAGAAGAATTAGGGCCAGGGAATTTCTGAGGGCGAAATCGGCAAACGAACTGTCACAGAACGCTATCGCCCGTTCGCCGTCCATATCTCGAAACACAGTGGCCAGGACGCGTTCGCGACCGCTAGGAAGCGGAGCTCCTTCCGGGAGGGACGTCGAAATGATTTCCTGGGAGACCGCAGCCCTATGTCACGTTCGCAGAGTCCATGTGATGCGATAATGGTTTGAATCATGCACTAGAACGCGGTCTGGATCGATATTGGACGAAACCAACACGCGGCAACGAGGCGCGACACCGATAGATAGCAACAAATAGGCGCTAGAGCCCATGTCGGCCGCGGCACTAGGTGCAATACAGTGGCGCTGCTTCGCGCTATTCAGTAGTGTTCAAGCGAGCAAAACTCACTTTGCATTTATCGCGCTCAAAGAGTTCTAAATTGCGTGGGGCGCTGCGTGTCACCAATAGGCTCGCACGGTTGTCTGTAAGATAGGTTCGACATCCCAAGCATAGCGATTCAAACCACACTGCAATCTAAGCGCAGCAACATGATGGGAAAGGCCGCTGGCTGATGCCAATCTGAATTCGAATCATGCCGGAAAGGCAGAGGCGCATTCATACGAACAATCGCGAAATGCGCTTCCAATTTGAGCGTTAACCAGCAAAGTCAAACCGTAGAAAACATGCGACTTAAACGCATGTCGCAATGTGATCGTCCATTCTTCTAGCACACGGTCCGTAATCCCCTGATTCTTGTCCCCAGTTCCACATGCCTACGATTTTGCGCTCTCTATATGATTTAAGGCGCACAACAATATTGTCTTTCTCCCTTCAAACCGAATTCGAAACAATGCATACACACCCAAGACAAGCAGAGTCACCATCACCGAAATCACTAACGGCTGGTTGCCCATAAGTCCCTTCAGCACTTGATTGGACACTAGCGTGGCAATCAAGCCGAAAAGAGGGGTGACCGTACTGATAAGAGTGAGCACCCAACTTGTATAATGCGCCTCGGTAACCGCATACTTAATTATCTCGCATTTCTTTTCTAGGCTAATGTCCTCATCAGCTTCACCAAGAGAAAAGTCCATTCCTGATATTAAACCGAGCAATTCAGCCTCACTGTAGTCGCTCTTTTTAAATCTTCTAATAAAGTAGCCAGCAGGGCCAAAACCATAGACCCGGTCCTTTTCACGAAACAGCTCCTTATAGGCAATCCCCATTGTTAACTCCTTACAGTTCAGATACCACCCAACGTTATGGTTCTACCATTCCGTCCGGACAGATTTTTATCGGACCGCTAGCAATCATTCACAAGGACGTTTCGTTCAGCAAATCCTCGTCAAATTGCTCGTCGCGCTCCTCATACCCGCGCTCGAGCTTCTTCCCAAGCTCCGCAGCACAGCGCTTCGTCTCCCCGGCAAACAGGTCATCGATTGCCCTGTCAATTCGCACGCAGGTCTCGAAATGTTCGTCCTTCCAGGGCAGATCGAGCCCCAGGCTCGTAGGCCAATAGCCGCCGAGTTTTGCGTTGATTACCTCCTCGGGGTACAGCACGTCTTGGCAAACACCTTCGATCACCTCATCCTCGTCCATGTCACAGGTTGCATCGTCCTTCTTGAGACACTTGCGCAACTCCTTTTGCTCGCGGATGCGATGCAGCGCGCTGGCGCACACCACAGCCAAAAAGCGATAGCGCTCGCACAGGTCCCATTCGCCGCCGAGCCATACCCGATAGCCCAGAATGACGTTTGCGAGCTCCTCGTTCAGTAGGAACAGTTCCCATGGGTACACCTCAGCACACGCGTCCTCCCCTGACTTTTGCGCGCCACTGCGCGTAAAGGCACACGGCTCTACGTCGTAATAGCCAAAGCCGTGGCCCGCATCACGACGATTGATGACATGCTTGGGCAACAGGACGATCTTGTCGCTGGGCTCGGGATCTATCTTCCGCAGCTTTTTGACCTTGCGGCGG
>ERZ1034980.2038-NODE-2038-length-11275-cov-10.374777_pt1 | contig 11275 bp, 10 predicted proteins | sample MGYA00520622_ERZ1034980 | MGnify/ENA primary metagenome ERZ1034980 (study PRJEB33766, sample SAMN09781791) | gut metagenome | biome: gut microbiome | host: Homo sapiens | place: Madagascar | study: EMG produced TPA metagenomics assembly of the PRJNA485056 data... | reverse complement strand
GAAGTAGTATCATAATACTATAAAATTCTATTTATTAAAAGTAAAATAATGATAATATTATTATGAATAATAAAGGACAACTTACAATAGAATACATTATCTTGTGTAGCATATTGTTAATTACATTAGTACTTACAATAAACACAATCACAAATGAAGTAGAAAAAAACACAATACTATCAGCAGCACAAATAGGAGCACAAAATGGAATAAATAAAAATGGATATGCCACATACTACAACGATACATTCAACAACTACAATCAACATCATCCACAACTTTTAACACCAACAACAATAAAAATAATCAACATAACATTAGATGAGAAAAATAAAACAATATTCATACAAACTACTGTAACTACTAAAACAACACTAGATACACAAGAAAAAAACATCATGGGTTCACGTATAAACTACTACATAAGAAAAAGTATAACAGATACATTTGGAAAAAATCCAACAAACATATATTATGATCCAGCAAAATCAGAAAACTACATAATAAAAACACAACCAGTAATATGGAAATAATATATAAATTATCAAAGTGGGATTAGTCAAGTATAATACCTAGAAATAAAACTAAAATAATCTTGTTTGAAAAAAATAGAAAAATTAGATAATAGCACCTTTACTTACATATGCTATTATAATACCAAGTAAACCAAAAAATATTCCAATACTCCAAATTATATAAACAACTTGTTTTTCCTTCATTGGCCTTTTAAGAATGTATCTTATAAGTGAATTAAAACCACCACTTGGAGCTACAAGCTCACCATTCTCTTTAACCTCTGTTGGCTTAAAATTTTGACGTTCCATAACACCAACACTTCTAAATTTAAGAAAACCATCAATAATATTGGGAATAAGAACAATAAATGCAATGATTTTTACTCTTCCAATAAATGCAATAATTGCAATACATGCACCAATTATTAATGTTCCAACATCACCTGGAAATACATTAGCAGGATATTTATTGTAGAATAAAAAAGCAAGTAATGCACCTAACATTGAAAATGATATGATAGCTACATCATATTTATTCATAATAATACAAGATAATGTTAATGAAGTCATAGCAATAACACCAAGTCCTGTTTCAATACCATTAAATCCAGCTAACATATTTGTTAGATTGGAAGCAATAGATACAGCAATTGGGATGAATATCATGTAAATAATGCCTACATTTGGTGGAGTAACCCACATAATAGGTAATCCTGCAATCCAAAGAAGTAATAATTTTTCCTTTGAAGATAACATTATCAAGTCATCAACCATACCAATAATACCAGTAAGAAGTATTACAATGAGTGTTATTGTAAGTTGTGACTGCCATTGAGGATAGAGATATACTCCAACCATTATAGCAATTGCAAATCCAAGTATGATTCCTATTCCACCCATCTCTGCAACTTCAGGCTTACTTAACTTATGTATATCTCTTCCAACAATATCTGCCTTTTTAAGTCGTTTAATTAAATGGGGCATAACAGTAAATGTTATTATAAACGATATAAATCCACAAATACCAGATGTTAATAGGAGTTGTCCAGTATTCACTTAGTACACTCCCGTCTGTTTAGAATTAATTAATTTTTTTTCTTTTTTTAAGATATAGTAAACAGTTCTAATTGGTATATCAAGCATTCGTGAAATGATTTTTACTGGCGTTCCCTTATTTTTAAGTTCAACAATTTGATTTCTTGTATCTTGAGAATACTTAGATTTGGGACCTTGTTTTAATTTCTTATTTTTAAGATAGTAAACTGTTTTCTGGCTAATATGTAATCTTTTAGCAATTGCTTTAGGATTAAAACCTGAATTTAACATTTCATCAATTGTATCTCTTATTCCTTCATCATATTTCTGTGGACGACCTCTTTGTTCAATAATGGAAATTGTAATTCCTAATTCATTTAATGCATCAAGGTATGTTTGTGATGTTCTTTCATATAAACTTTGAGGACATTCTATTGTTTCAAGGTCAGGGTTTTCATCTAATAATTCAATAATTAATCTTGAGGATAAGGGTTTGTTTACATGTATTTTTGAACTCAAAATACCACCACTCTTTATTTATTTATTATTTCTAAGAATTTTTTTGCTTTATTAGTTGATGGTTTTTCTATTTTTTGCAGTGCTGCTTTTTCTTTTGCAGCTTCATCTTTATCTACATATAAAAGGTCAGCAGCTTTATTTAATGAAATATTAGACTTACTATTTAATGCAATAGCACCATAAGCTGCATGATTTGATTTAAGATGTAGTTTTTTACGTTTTGTTTCAAGATCTAATTTATATTGGATTGTTTCCTTCATATTCGGGATTGTATCAATATTTTCTCCACTATCTTGTAATAATTCTATTACATCCTTTGGAAATATATTTTCAAATACTTTTATTTGATTCGAATCTAATGTTGGTCTAAGGTTAGGAAATGGTCCAGAATAGTTATTACGTCTATTTTCAGATGTTGTTAAGTAATATTTAAAAATATCCCATAGTATTAGTATAAATGGTGTTTCTATGTAGTAATGTTTTTTAATTTCTGATTCTTTATTCAGATCTTCTTTTAATTCTCTATCTAATTTGTGATCCTTCGTAATAAGATTTACTTTTCGAAGTTTAACGTATGTTAATTCTTCTTCTAATTCAATACGTTCTTCTGCTTCTCTTGCAAGTCTTCCAGCATCTTTTCTAGCTTCATTAAGTACACTGTTGTAAGTGTCTATCTTTTTCATATTATGAATATGTTTGGGTATAATCTCATCTATCTTCTTACTAACAATATTTTCTGAATAATGAAGATATGCTATTGCTAGGGCATTTTGAACATATTTATCATTTATTAATGATGGTTTTTTATGATGGAATTGAAGTAATTCAATACGTACATTTGGTCCATAACGTTTACGTAATTCTAATTCATAGTTTGATTCATCAGCATAATCAATATTCATCTTTCTGCTAACCCATTTACCAGTATTTTCATCTTTTATTTTAGCAATTACAGTTATACTTTTTACACGTCCTCTTTTTTCTTGTTTCATAATCTTAATTATTTTACGATATGCTTCAAGACTATAATTTGTTAATTGGGAACGTTTTAGGAGGTATTCTCCTCCTAGTGGTAGGTATTTAATTAATTCTAATCTACAAATTCCACTCATATCTGAATCAAATTTAAATTCAGAACTTCCACATTCACACTTACAACTTTCTACTTCATTCTCATCATATACTAGAATATCTTCAAGTGTATTTTTCTTATATTTTTGACCACATTTTTTACATTCAAGTTCAACATATTCTTCTAAGTGACCTATTGCTATTTTATGAGAAGCAATAGCAGATTTTACCTGATCAAGAATATTTTTCTTATTTGATGCTTTTATACGGAAGTATTGTGCATGTCTAGATTGATCATGCACATCATCAGGGATAATTTCAGAATTACTAGAATTTCCTCCTTTACTATAACGTTTTAAAGCACTATATGGTGAAGTAAATCCTCTGATTTCCATTTTATTACGAATATTTTGTAATTGTTTTAAGTTACTATTAAGGTAGCTATATATTTTTATGAAACTATCAAAATCTTCAATACTTTCAGCAATAACAGGTTTACTTTGTATTGTTTTAAGAAACTTCTCACTTTGTGTCACTAAGATGTCGCTCATTTTATATATTCACCAACATTTCCTTCTGTTGTTAAAAGTTCCATACTATCAGTAGCAAGTAACATACCATTAGATTCTACACCAAATAATTTTGCAGGTTGAAGATTTGCAACTACAATAACCTTTTTATCAATAAGTTCATCTACTTCATATCTTTTAGCTATTCCTGCTACTACTTGTCTTACTTCTTTGCCTAAATCCACTTGTAATTTAAGTAAATTTTTACTTCCATCTATTTTTTGTGCTTCTTTTATTTGTCCAACTACTAATTTTACTTTTCCAAATTCATCTATACTTATTAAATCACTCATATTATCGTCCTCATTTTCTTTATTTTCTTCTTCAAGAGAATATAATTTATCTTTTTCTTCTTTTATTATTTCATCAGGTATTTTAGAAAATAGTGGTTTTGCACTATTGATTTCATATCCTGCAGGTAAGAATTCTTTTGCTTCATCCCATTTTACAAGAGGAGTTCTTTCCTCAAATTTCATAAATCCATCAACATGTTCTGTTGGCATATTTAATACTTTTCTTATTTTCTGAACACTTATTGGAATGTATGGTGTTAATACAATTGATAAAACATGTACTAATTGGTTTGATAAGTTAATACATGTTTTTGCACTTTCAATATCTTCTTTTACACCTTTCCATGGTTTTTTATCATTGAAGTATTTGTTTGCTTCTTTTGTAAGGGACATTATTCCTTGTAATCCTTCTCTAAATTGGAAATTATCAATATAATTAGCAACTACATCGGGTAGTGCTTTGATTTTTTCTTCAAATTCTTTATCTTCATCTGTATAACTTCCCATTTCAGGTATTTTACCATCAAAGAATTTGTTTGTAAATGTAAATGTTCTATGAATGAAATTACCAAGATTGTCTGTTAATTCATTATTTACTCTTCTTTGGAAGTCATCCCATGAAAAGTCAGTATCCTTATTTAATGGTGCATTTATTACCATGTAGTATCTAAGTAAATCACTATCAAATTTTTTAAGGAAATCTTCTACCCATATTACCCATCCTTTACTTGTGGACATTTTACGTCCTTCAAGGGAGAGATATCCTCCACCAACAACGGAATATGGTAGGTTCCATCCACGACCCATTAACATACTAGGCCAGAATAATGTATGATGATAAATAATATCTTTTCCAATAAAATGTACTGTTTTATCATCCCAATATTCTTTCCAGTCAAGATTGTGTTTGTTAGCCCAACTTGCAGCTGAAGACTGGTATCCTTCAAATGCTTCTGCCCATACATAAAGTACTTTTCCTTCAGCATCATCTAAAGGTACTGGAATTCCCCAATTCATATCTCTTGTCATTATCCAATCTTTAAGGCCATCATTCAACCATTCTTTTGCAAAGTTTTTCACATTTTTAGGCAGATGTTCATTTGAATTAATCCATTCTTTCAATGGTTGTTCAAATTCATGTAACTTAAAGTAGTATTGTTTTGATTGTTCAATGTGGGGGGTACTGTCACAGATTAAACAGTGGGGTTCAACTAGATCTGTAGGATTTAGGTGACGACCACATACTTCACACTGATCTCCCCTTGCTCCTTCACTTTCACAGTAGGGACAGGTACCTTCAACATATCTATCAGGTAGGCTACGTTTACATTCATCACAATATAATTGGTCAATTACTTTTTCATAGATGTATCCCTTATTATAAAGGTCTAAGAAGAAGTCTTGTGCCATTTTATAATGTATTTCATCAGTAGTTCTTCTAAAACTATCTAAGGATATGTTACATGATTTTAAATCATTTCCAATTATTTCATGGTATATATCTGTAATATCCTTAGGATTCTTTTTTTCTTGTTCTGCTCTAACGGCAATAGGTGTTCCATGTTCATCAGTAGAACATACCATTAGAGTATCTACTCCAGTCATACGATTATAACGTGCATATATATCTGCAGGAATATATGTGGAACGTAGATGTCCAAGATGACATGGACCATTAGCATATGGAAGTGCACATGATATAAATAATTTACTCATTCTTTTTATTCTCCTTTACATTATTTATCTTAGAATAATGATTTTTATTCCTAATAAAGGTGTATGGTACTTTTTTTTTATTAGTGAGAAGTACTTCCTTTATTTTTTCTTTGTAATATTTTTTTCTAAAAAATAAATCTAATACTCAGAATATCAATTATAATTAATATTTATATATGGTGTTCATGATTTATTTATTTTACTAGGTAAAAGATTATTACATTATAGGTTATAGATATTATATTATCATGATAGAAACTTCATTTATAAATCCATTTAGCTTTGAGGCTAAAGAAATTGTAAGAAAATTAGGACAAATTGAAAATTTAGATAAGAAAAATGATTCATTAATAGATATTATAAAACATACACATTCACAGAAACTTTCATCAATACCTGAAACATTAGAACAATTAGCTCTACATAAATTCCAATGGTACTTAGATAAAAAAACTGATAACTTCGATGATAAGGTTTATGAATATTTATTTAATCCTGAAATTTATGAATATGATGTGCTATCCTTTTATTTTTTATGTCAAGCTGTAGCAATAGGTTTTGGTGAGGATAGTCACGAAGCAAAACAAGTTGTAGAATTAGAAGCTAATCTTATAGATAATAGATTAGAAAGACTAAAAAGTGAACCTAATAATTTTCAGTATAGTTTTCTTAAAGAAGCATTAAATCAACTAATTGATACAAATAATGTCTACTGGAATGACTTAAAAGAAGTTATAGACCTTGGAGTAATCGACTTAAATAAATTATTACTGTCAAATGGTAGGGTTATTATAGAATATGAAGACTTTATAGAAGAATATGGACATTTAATTGAACATAGGAATCCACAAACAATGTATGAGGTAATATGTGGATTAAATCTAAAGAAAACTCTATTAAAAAGTATAATAATGAAAAAAACTAGGGATTATATTGTGAAGGTTGCTGAAAATTCTAGGAGAATGGTTGAACCTGATTCAATTATGAATGAATTATCAGGTAAAATAAGACAAATGGAACAAAAGGCAAGGGAGAGAAGATTTGGTTCATCAAATAGTGGTGCATATAATGATAATGGACCTGCACCATACATACAAGAGGCATTTCCACCATGTGTACGTAAGTGTATGGAGGGAATTAAAAGTGGTGGAAGAAACGATGCAATTGTGTTGTTTTTAACTCCATTTATATCATATGCTAGATTGGCACCAAATGTATTTTCAATGGAATATGATATGAAAGTATCTGATGTGGATCCATCACTTGAAATAACACATAAAGAAGTAATTCCAATGATTTATGAGGCTGCAAATGCTTGTAGACCACCATTATTCAAGGATCAGCCACAAGAAAAGATTAACATCAATTCTAAACTTGGTTTTGGTATGAATTCAGAATTAAAACTATCAGATGAGGGTGAAACTAAGTGGTATACACCTATGAGTTGTGAAAAAATCAAATTACACATGCCAAATTTATGTATTCCTTGTGTTGATTGTAAAAAAATAGGAAATCCATTGATATATTATAATCGTAAGAAAAGATTACTTGAAAAAAATAATTCAAAAACAACAGCAGGTGAAGAAAAATGAGTGTTGAATTAAAACCTGCATCTAAATATGAACGTAAAATCTTTTATAAAGAAGAATGGAATGTGAAAGATGTTCCAGATTTCATAAGAAATTCTCTTACAAGTCGTGAATTTGGTTTTGATCATTATGGTAATGGGCCAAATGATCGTTATAAGGTATTTGTTGATGATTTACGATTAAAACGTTTTATAAAAGTAAAACAACCATTTGCTGCATATTGTTCTGTGGCATTCTATGATAAGCCAAATCAGAGAAAGGGTTGGCAGAAATCAGAATTAGTATTTGATGTAGATGCAAAGGATATTCCAATAAGAACATGTGACTGTGCTGAAGGAGAAGTATGTGAAAAATGCTTAAATCAGGCAAAGGAGATAGTTTTAATGATAAGGGATGTTCTTAGTGGTGATTTTGGACTAACAAATATAAATCTCATATATTCAGGTAGGGGATACCATGTACGTGTTCTTGATGAAGATGTGATGGATGCATCAAGTGAGTTACGTGGGGATATAATACAGTATGTTACTGGTTCAAAACTACCTGATTTATCAAATGAGTATGGATTTAATGATTTACAACCATTTATTATACCATTTGGTTATCCAAAGAACTTTACAAGATGGTCAAAATATACAATTTTACATCTAAGACGATCTTCTAAATTAGATGATGTTAATAATCAATTATTAAGGGATGTTCTAAAACATAGAAATCTATTACAAGAAGATTTATGGGGTATGTTTAGGAGTAATATTGGACCTATACGTTATAAAAAGGTGATGAATGCAATTTCTAGAATTAATATGCAAATTACTGATACTAAGGTATCAATTGACTTAAAACGTATATTAAGACTTCCATCTACATTACATTCAAAGGTAAGTATGAAATCTACTCTAATAAAGAATATAGAAACATTTGATCCCTTTGATGATGCTGTTCCAAAATTTGTTTATGAACGTAATGATTAATGTTCTAATCTATAATTTGGATGTAAATATAGGAATATGTTGTTTAAGTTTTCATCATTTGTATTGTTAATAAATACTTCCATTTTTTCAAAAGAATAGTCCTTTAAAACTTCTTCTTTTATATTTTTTCCAAGTTTCAATATTGACATATTTTCTTCAAGAAGTATGTTTTTAATCATATCTTCTACTGTAATATATTCACGGTTACTAAGACTAATCCATTTATTGTTATGAATATATGCATTAGGATACTTATTTCTAAAATTATCACTATTTTTTGAGTCATATATTACTGGGCCATGATGTATTTTAACATTACTAAGACTTGCTACATCATATTCAAGAATAATATGAGCCACATTACTTGAGTCAATATAGTATCCACTTTCAAGAAGTGAAAAATCATAGATTCCTGAAACCTTCTCTAATGATTTCAATGTCTTATTTACTTGGGGATATATAACATCACTAGGAACATCAGGTACATTACATGATAAAACATAACAATAACTTCCCCTTTGTTTAAATAACTTTACTAATTCAGAAGGTGTTGTTGTAATTGTTTTATCTTGAAAGTAATTAATTGATGGATTTTTAAGATAATTTCGTGAAGCAACAATAAATTCAGAGAATTTCTGCATTGAAAGAGCAGCAGCAACATTTCTATTTTTATCAACAGGATCAATTACTATTACGGCATCATGATAATTACTACAAGTACCATAATTCTCTAAATCTATTTTTAACTGATTTTTCCATTTATTTGCAGCATTTTCTATAACATTTTCAAATGTATGATATTTAAGAATTAATAACTCACAAAGATATCCTGAAAAACCACTAACCTTATAATTTGCACCATATGTATTAACACATGTCATAAACTTCTTAAGTAACAATACTTCATCAGCCTCATCACTTGTCATATGACTTTGAATATAGTTAGTATGGAGAATTGTTCTGTCAACTGCAGATTTAAGGAATGTGGTATCATTAATATTGTAACATGGAACAAAATCAATTTCAAATCCATTAATTAGGCCAGTGATATATGGATGAGATGCATATCTCTTCTCAGATATTCCACCAACAGTATCAATACAGTATTTCCCAAATTCTAATCCATATTTCTTTAAATCTTCCTCTGAATAATCAAGTGGAAATGCCATGAAAATATCAATGTCTGCTTTACCAACAAGTGATGTTTTCTTAGCAACAGAACCTACAAGTTTACATGTAATTTGAATATCTTTACTTTTAGCATAATTAGAAATAATATTCATTAATTTATCTGAAAAAGTAATAATTTTTTCTCTTTGTTTTTCAGTTGGTTTTATTTTTGATAAAATCTCATTATATATAGTATCATCATCCTCAGTATTGATTTAAAAAAAATTCATTATTAATGTTATAAAAAAAGGTATAGGGTGGGAGTTATTATATTTTTCTAGCACTTACAATTGTAATAGGATTTAATGCTTTCATCATTACTCCTCTATCAAGTAACGTTCCTTTGGATACTGATATGTTAACAACTTCAGGTTCTGCTCCAAGTTCTTTAAGCATATGTACACTATCTGTTGCAGTTTCAAGTACAATAGATGTTATAACAATACGTCCTCCTATAGGTAATTTAAGATAACCAGTTTCAATAATATTATCAAGGTTACCTCCACTTCCACCAATCATAAGCTTAGTAAAATCTTCAATATGATCTAATGCTTTTAGACCTTCATCCTCTATTAATTCCACCTTGTTTTGAAGTCCAAATTTTTCAAGATTTGCTCTTGTAGTTTTAATAGCATCAGGATTCATATCTATACTGTAAATTTTTTTAGCTCTTTTTGCAAATTCTAGTGTTAAGCCCCCAGTTCCACATCCAACATCAACAACAACATCTTCATCAGTTAACTTCACTTTACTAATTACTAATGCTCTTATTTCTTCTTTTGTAGGTCCAGGTACTTTTTCTGTTTTGATAAATTCATTATCTGGTGTTATATCAAAGTACATAATAAACATCTCCATATTTATTGTGTCTTATATAATGCTATTGTTTCCATTTAGTAAATAGATTATTATTAATATTCAAAATATCAAAAATCTTTCCAACTATGAAGTTAACTTGTTCATCAATAGTTTGGGGTTTATGATAAAAACCAGGCATAGCTGGAAGAATAATACCTCCTTCACGACTAATATTGGTCATATTTTCTAAATGAATAGTTCTAAGAGGAGTTTCTCGTGGTACTATAATTAAGGTTCTTCTTTCTTTTAGTGTTACATCAGCAACGCGTGTTATAGCATTATCACCATAACCATTACTAATTGCAGATAAGGTTTTCATACTTGAAGGTATTATTATAGTAGCATCAAATTTAAAAGAACCACTATTTATAATAGCATTTAAATCATGTTCATCATATGAATAAGAGGCAAGTTTTTCAACATCACAAACTAAGTAACTAGTTTCATATTCAATAATATCCTTTGCAATATCAGATATTACAAGATATGTTTCAATATCTGCCTTTTTTAATTCTTCAAGTAATCTAATACCATAAATAACACCACTAGCACCAGTTATTCCAACAACAATCTTCATAATAATCATCTCATAAAATAAATTCTTCCACAGTCTCATATATTGGACCAGTAGGTGTGAGTGTACTTGATTTAAGATGTATTTTTTTAATATTCATTTTACCATAATAGGTTTTACTTAATTGTTTTAATATATTGGATAGATTGTTTTTATTATAAACATCCCGCACACGCCCAATAGTGATATGGGGTGTATAATCATGTTCTTTTTTAAATCCTATTTTATTAAACTCATCATCCAGTTCTTTAATAAGATTAATTGTCGTGTCATTGTCTTTTATTCCTGTCCATATAACACGTGGACGATTCATATTTGGAAAAGCACCAACTTTGACTAGTTTCATAGTGTATGTTTCATAATTTTCTGTTGTTTTTTTTATAATTGAAGAT
>ERZ1034980.2035-NODE-2035-length-11285-cov-4.526803_pt1 | contig 11285 bp, 15 predicted proteins | sample MGYA00520622_ERZ1034980 | MGnify/ENA primary metagenome ERZ1034980 (study PRJEB33766, sample SAMN09781791) | gut metagenome | biome: gut microbiome | host: Homo sapiens | place: Madagascar | study: EMG produced TPA metagenomics assembly of the PRJNA485056 data... | reverse complement strand
CATTTTTTTGGATGCACTTTACACTCCCCAAATCAGGAACTTCTACGCCCGGCTAGTAAGTGTAGCCATCTTTCATTACTGCATACTCGTATTTCATTTCTTAGAACCCCCTTTATGTATTAGCAGGAGCGTTGCCGCTCTGCATTCTACTTACGATTTCCTGCGCCTTTTTTTCTTGCTCTTCTACATCATCAATCGTTTTCCACAAATTATCAACGTATGGCTTAGACAGAAGGAAGGTCTTTTCTGCATCCCCCCAAAGCCCTACAGTCTTTATTGCAATAAGCGGATGAATACCGCATTGCAGAAGTTGCGAGAGGGTCTGTGACTTAGTATACATGTTGTCTTGCGGGCTGTGATTAATCTGTACATCAAAATCACGGACAGTAAGGCTCAAACCGTTTCCCGCAACGCGCAGAACGTTCAGAACTACCATTGCAAGCCTTTTCTCTGCCGACTTAACAAGCGGGTCTTTCAGTTTTGCCCTGGTTTTAGAAAAGTCCCATCCATTTCTCAACTGTACCGCCCCTTGTGTATCGCCTCCGGTATTGCTCTGCTTCGTTGGAATAGCCAAAATTGACAACGTATTATCCCACAGATCATCTTTCGCGACTTGGCATTGGGACTGATTCAATTCCTGTGTCATCACATCAACATCAGACTTATTGTCTTTATTAATGGACTTTACTACTAGCGCCCTGTTCATCTTCATTTTTTTAAACTGCTCTTCGTCAATTTCGCAGTTTACAAATTTAATCCATGACTGAATGAACTGTTCGATACCATCCATGCGGTTGGACTGCATGTTATTAATCGCATCCAGCATAGAAATAACCAGTTCAATATCTGAAATTCTTTCATGATTGTTCGGATACTCTACAATCGGGATTCCGCCATAGGTATGCAGTTTTGTTTCAACCACATTGCTGTCAGCAATCTTAAATGACATCGTTTCGGAAAATGCCAGTTTGTAGTATTTTCCGTCCTCATCTTTCAGTTCTTGTACGGCAAGAATCGGTTCTTCTGTGTTCCTGTTATAAATCATGAAAGTATTCATTGGGGTAGGTGCAGTAATCCGAAACGGAACGTCTCCTCGCTTTGGCTGTATAGCTTTGAACGATGTTCCTGTAGCCGACTGCCATTCTCCTGCCTTAATGTCCTTTTCCTGTTTGTTGGCATCTACCATGTAATCATTCAGCTCATCAACAGCCTTGTTAATGGCTTCATCGTCTTTCCGGCTAATGAACTGCACAGGTTCTCCATATGTCTGCCCTACCTTAAACTGGACAATCTCATAAGCATGGTTCTCAACTATTTTGTTTGTGATATCCTCGTTGGTTATTTTCTCCCTGTATAAAGCAGGCTGGTCCCCTTTGTAGTACCTCCACAAATATCTTATCGCTGATTTATTCCCATAAAAAACGCCGATGCAATCACCAATTACCTTCACAACATTTTGTTGCGTGATTTTCTCAACATCCGTATATGCGATTTTCCGTCCATATGTTCCCCGAACTAAATCTTGGAACTTCATTGTGTTTCTCAAATAATCCATCATTACACGCCCTTACTCGATGCCGATTTTGCTCTTAAGTTTTTCAACCTCTTTTACATATCCTACACACTTCATGTTGTCAGCCTCATCAGTAGTTACATGCTGCATGATGGTTAAAAGCAAATCGTTTATAACTTTTGATTGCAATTCAATAATGGTTTGCTGTATATCAAATACTTCGTTTATATTCATTTCCAATTATGCAAGAGAATCTACTATCTCACCTACCACGTCCCGCAGGTTAAAAAGTTTCGGCACCTGTTCTTTTGTGTATGCTCCGCTGAGCACCAGGCTCAACCAAGTCTTAACTAATGCACTGTCCTTCGTAAATACCATAATCATCGCGCCTCCTTATTTTTCGCTCCGTCTAAAATCTTGCCTACTACATCACGCAGATTGCTCAGGTTTGGAATCTGCTCTCTGGTGTACACACCGTCGCCCACCAGTCTTACCCAGGTTTTCACAAGCTGGCTGTCCTCGTCAAACATGTGCTTTTCCTCCTTACCGTTATTCTTCCGGAGTCATCATCGTGGCAAGCACAATGGTAAGTTCCGCGATAGCCATATCATTATCCGTTCTGGCCTGTTTTAATTCCGCTTCAAGCTCAGAAATTCTGGCTGCCTTCTGTTCTTCTTTTGTCATAGGAATCATTGGCTGCCATTTTCCCCATTCATCAATAAGATTATCAATGTTAGACTCGACTTCACCCTGTGTTAAAACGGTTCTGAAAAATATTTCATCATACACATATTCAAAACCATCATCCCAACCATCGAACTCTTTTTTTTGTTTGGTGATATTTTTTCTGATCCAAACATCTGCATAACCATCCGAACGGGCCGTATACTGGATATCCTGCGGCTTCTCCACCGCATGTACGATTGATTTCATCCCATTGTCTCCTCTCTTCGTTTATATGGTTTTGCTGCTCACTATCAAAGGCTGAGATAACCTGACTGGCGGCATGTGCCACCTTTGCAAGACTCAGCCGCCTTGATACCTTGTACGAGTTGCTGTGTTTGAATTTACCTTTACACGACATAAGCTGCCGCGATTCTTTTAGCCCCAGTTCCTGGCCTTTCCTGAGCTTCGCCCGGGCTCTCAGAATCTTCCTGCGGTGCCGCTTAAAGGTCCGGCGGCGGATTGCTATATGGTCGCAGTAAATGCGGTATCCCATCATGTCGATGTCTTTTCCATGATGTTTGCCGTCTGCGCCGATATAGTCAGTGGCATAAATGCGCCACTCCGGCTTTATCGTCAGCCCCAGGCGCTCGCGCATGTAGTCCGTGAGCAGGACCATAGCCTTATACATATCGCGCTCAGACGATCCGATCAGCAGGACATCGTCCATAAACCAGATTTGATGATGCAAGAGCCTGGTCTGTGATATCTCTCCTGATTTCTTGCGCCGCACTTTATGCAGCTGCTCCGCGGCATAGTGATACGCCTGCTAAAGGTAATAATTGCATGCAAATTGGCTAAAATAAGAGCCGATTGACAACCCTTCCTGGAACGAATCAATCAGCTCGTAAATAAGCCACAACAGCTTTTTGTTCTTGATGTCCCGGGCGAACCTGGTTTTGATCCGGTCGTGTGGGATAGATGGGTAGCACCTGCGCACATCCCCTTTTACCCAGTACCTGCAATGCTTTGGGTCCAGTTGGATCCATTTGAGAATCTGTTTTGCCCCCTTCTCCTGCCCGCGTCCCGGGATTGAAGCCATCTGATACGGTCCAATCTTTGCCATGAACATTTCCCGGCAAGCTTCAACCGCGACATAATCAAATATCTGATGGATCGGTTTCTGGATCCCGATGCGCCGCCACTTGCTGCAGACATCGTCATATTTGTCTTTAAATTCTATCGGCGGCAGGTCAAGTTTCTCCTCGATCAGCCGCCGTCTCACATCTTCTGCTACTCTTTTGATACATTCCGGCAGCCAGTCGGTTGCCTTGATCCTCATCATCTTTCGGATCTGACGGTATGTAAGATCTGTGTAATGGGCTAAAAAGCGCTGCACATCCCGGCGGGATCTCTTCTTCTCCAGCCAGAGATAAATGCAGTGCTCAATAAAGCCTGTATCTGTAATGTCGACGTTTTTGCAGTAACGCCTCATTTGTGATCCTTTCTGATCTCAAGGGCTTTCGGTGTGACTACTAACCCCCTGGCATGTCCTCCGCCATGCCGCCGGTCCGTGTCTTTTATTCGGCACAGGCCGATGCCGTCTCGATCAATTTTCAGGGTATCCCCTGCGGTCGCACGATATTCGCGCGAGTCGGTTGCTCGACGCTGCAAGATGCAAAAGCAACTTTCAAATTTGTCAGAAATGCGACGCAGGATGTTCCACCTGGTCCTGTCGACCCTGTTATTCAGGTTCGCGTAACGGAGCCCCGCATTCGACCTGTTGTTCAGATTGCCGAACCAGAGAAAAGGAACAAAACCCCGACGAGAAAGCACCTTGCAGCCCTTGATATCTATCTTATTTTATTTTTGAGGGGCGATCCCCTCTCCGCTGTTCGCGGATTCACCCCCGAGCGGCTGCGCCGCGACGGAGATAGGAAAGGCGACGCAGGATGGCCCACCAGGCCCAGTCGACCCAGTTAAGCAGGCCCGCGCAACGGAGCCCCGCACGCGACCCGTTGTTCAGATTGCCGAACCAGAGAAATTCTCTCAGGCTGGTGTTTTTGGCTCCGGTATGGACTGCATCGGCGAATCCTGTACTGGAAGATCCTTTCGCCTCAATCGGAATCTGCAGCCAGGGTACCTGTGGGTCATATCCCTCTTTGGAGATATACTGCCAGCTGTCATTTGTATCCGGAGTCGTGATTGCGCATTTCACATAATCATCCGTGATCTTGTTGTTTGCGATCTTCCGGGAGTCGTGCACAATATACGGAGTCTGCGTGTAGGTATCCGCATCAGCATCATAGACACCGGACATGATAATATCCGCCAGAACCGTATATCCACCATGCCCAAACTCTACACCGGACAAAACAAATGGTTCCTTGCCACTTGTGCAGTTACTTGGAGAACCGTCCGGTCCAAGTACATCGTCGCAGGCCCCAGACCACCAGTGCATCGTTGACAGATATACCGGAGATGTCAGCGTATCGCTCAGCGTAACAACCGCCGTGCTAAACGCTGCCGGAGCGTCCACGTACACCGCGCTGTTGTTATCGTCATAATCCTCAATCTTGAGAATCTTCACATCGTCAGCATACTTGTGCACGTTATCATTTCCTCGGTCAGTATTCACCGTTCCGTTCTGGATAAATCCATATCCGATTGATGCATAGGAGCCGACAACAAGATTTTTCGCATTATTCTTGCTAATGATGATGCGTTTCGTATCGGCCTCTTCGACTGTAGCTGGATACTGGTTATAATAGCCGGTTGCTCCAGCCATAAATGACTGAGAATTGTGGTTTGCGAACTTCATGTCGTCCATCCACTGTGCCCAGGCCATGTCTGTTGTTGTCATGCCGCAATACTGAGAACCCTTCTTCGCAAACTCAGCAATCTGGTTGTTGTGTGAGGTGTTGCGCAGCAACTTGCAGCCGGATATCGATCCTACCAGACCATCTTTTCCGGTTACACCCGGATACTTGCTCTTAAGGTAAAAGCTCCGCACGCTGCCATCCGGTCTTACACTGTCCGGCCAAGGCACAAGGTCATCAACCTTATGATCTGAAAAGTCCCATCCCTCCTCGGTGTCTGTGCTGATTCGCTTGTAGTACGGTGTTAAATATGCCATCCAGACATCGCCATTCTCTCCGGTGCGCGAGAATTCCGGACTTCCCTTTACCGCGGTAATGTGCGGATCTCCGTCCTCATCAATGTAGCCGTTAACCTCCAGGCCGTTAAACATCAGGTCTGTGACCGGCTTACCCGCATAATCATTGCGGCCCTTTGTGGTGTTGGTCGATGTTTCAGCCACCATATCCGAGTTATCTCCAGTCTTCGTGCCAAGCGCGGACTGAGAGGTTGAAAACTGCGGGAATGTCACGCCACCGTGCCATCCGGTACGATGCAGGTCAAACCACTGTTCCCATGTCATCACGTCAATCTTGTCCATTTTTCTTTCGTTCAGCCAATTAACAGCGCCAGACAAGTCATCCGTACCGCCAGGAAGTGCTTCGCTTCCTATTTTTTTATCAGTTTTATACAGCGCCAACATGCTAGCTATCTTGTTCGCATCTTCCGACACATCATCACTGACAGATTCAACTATCTCTTTCACGGCAACAGAATTATCCTTAATTCCGCTTTCCATATGGTTAAGGTTCTCAGCTGTAATAGGCGTAGCCGTTGATGGCGCATTTTCCCATTTTTTATCGCTATATTCCTTCACGCTATCTAATTTCATGTTTCCTCCACTACATAAAAGTCACTCCAGAAGAGCATTTCCTTTCCGGTTTATCTTTCAATTCAGTATCATCATTGTCTGGATAATAAATAACACGCCTCAAGCATTTCTTGCAAATTCCAATAACTGGTGACGTTGTTTTTCCATCCCATCTTCCAACGCGTATACCGCATCTAGGGCAGTACACTGTTTTTGGTTCATTTTTCATGATTGTATCCTTTTTACGCAAGAAAAGCGCCACCATTGCGGTAGCGCTCATCATATTTGGATGGATTGGATTTTTACAAGTTTATGATACCATATTGTTTTTTCAAAATCTACCAATCCAAATAGGTCATTTGGGGACATTTTGGGACATTTCGACCCATAGTGATCTATTTAGATACTTATTTCCGTACATTTTTTCAAAAGCATCCAACGCGTTGTAATAAATCCGCTTAACCTGCTTCAAGGAAACATCGCCTCTCAGACGAATAGTTTTCAAATCCTTGTCCAGAATAAACCTCTGGCAGAGAACATCATACATATTCGTATCTGGAATGCTTTCTATCTCCTGCACAATCTCATATCGCCTATCAATAATCCCATCAATTTCTCGTTCCATATCAACGATCTTCGAAACATAAGAACTGATTTTATCAGGATTCTTAAATGTCTGAATTCTGTCTCCGCTCTGAATTGCAGACGTACCGCATATGATAGATCGTAAGTTACTAATTTCCTTTAACTTATTCTCAATCATGCGATCATACCTTACTACCAGTGACAAGTAGTCTCTTGTTTCCATCATCCAAACCTCCTAAACGGATTTATTACAGCCTCAACCTTTGCCGTCCTGTTCCCCTGCGTAATCCTAAGCGCAAAGTTCGAGAACACATCCGGAACATCGTCTAATTGCTTCTTTCCAGATACAGAATATTGCTTAAGCAATGTCATCATCACGCCATATGGCTCTTTCGGTGTATACATTGATGCATCTTTAAATATCACATGTTGCAATATCCAGTTTGAGCACTGGAAGATGCGTGCTTCCTTGTTAGTTTCAGTAGGGACATCCGTGATATTGCAAATCCACCCCTTTGCTTCTACTCGCTTATTAACTTCCATCGCTACGCGATCGCCACCAGCATTTCGCTCAAATTCGCACTCAATAACCTCGTTATTGACAAGCATATTTGCCGCATTCTCATACTGCATTTCATAGTCCGCCGTGTTATCGCAAACAGCGTCCACGCAATAATAGTCCTCGCCAAATTTCTGAAATACCGGCATAACAAAATAATCCGTCCCCTTGCCCTTGGTATCGCACTGTCCCGTGATAATCTCGGGTGCACCATGTGGCAGGTTCAAATATCGTCTGATTTTGTCTTCCGGGAATAGCAGGCCCTCACGTTCAATAGGTTCCTGCTTGTACAGGCATTTGTATGAAATATCATCCATCAGTAATTGTTGGTCAATAAAGAAGTCCTCGTCAAATCCTGAGAATTCATAATCAAAATTGCTCTTCCCAGTAACCGGATCAACATCAGGGGCAGCAATAACCTTTACCCTCGGATTACCTTCATACATTTTTTGGATACGCCCTATGACATCCTGGACGCTCCACCTGGTTGCAATGTGTATTTCCTTACAATTCTTGCCATCTGTATCTTTGATTTTTCTTTGGCGCGCATCTACCGAATACTTACTCCACAGCTTTTCAAGTATGGACGGATTCAATGCTTCCTCGATACCACCAATCATATCATCAACCAGCAGGAACTTAGAAGCGCGGACCTTACCTGCATTTTTGCTTCCTACGGATGTGCACTGCACAGATGGGAACGGTTTATATTTTCCTACATTGAACTGCTCGGTTTTTGCGTTTGTACTCGTCACATATAAGTCAGGGAAAATCTCATTCCATGCATATTCGTCAGAATTAGTAACTATATCGTATATGCCGTCATAGTACATTCTGGTAATATCACCACTATGCGAATAAAACAGATTGAAGTCTTTCGGATACCAGCCAATTACCGCAGCGTTAAAAAATTTTTCGATCGTGGTCTTTCCAGCACCAGGGATTAGGCTGATGCACAAAATGTCGTATTTATCATCAATCATGCCCTGCAAAGCATCCACAAGACCGATTTTAAGCAGCTGTTTGCGCCTAGGCATATAAAACCGCTCTTTTGGTTCTCTTTTGTGCTCGATATACCTGAAAAAGCTGTCAACAACTTCATGTTGAGCTTCCAAACGCAAAACCGAATAAAAACAGTCTATCAGCTCCAATATGTTTTTATTGGTAGTCTTATGCTCAAACGCATATTTTTCCAAATCCCATATAGTTCCGCCTGCCTGTTCTATGCAATAGCGCTCTGTCAGCTCCTTAGAGCGCTTAGTGAGCTGTAGGCCATATTGAATATCTTTTTCTCCATTAATGGCTACAGCGCATGCTCTCGCGTATGCCTTAACAACCCGCTCATCAACACCATTGACCTGTATGTAATTTTCGTATTCCCTGATTGTTTGCTTCAGATTTTCGGAAGCCAAAAGAAAAGCACCCCCACTTTCAAAAAGCAAAGGTGCTTGTAAGACCTCTGCCTGTAATTTTTTAGGTTAGCAACCATATCTAACTATGACCGGTAATGTTTTGTGATTTTGTCGGCACTGCATTCTCACACGTTGGGGCGACTAGACCGAAGAAGCTTATCGTAATCGTCAATCACATATTCTGCTCTAGTGTCATAGCATTTGATTCCATACGAGGATGCTACACGGCTCTCAGTTTCACACCCTCTCCAATTCCAGTCATCAGATATTCCGATAAAGACATCTGCTTCGGCCAACATTTCCAACGATTTTGCCAGATACCAAACTCCATTATTCGTGATACTTCCAGGCGGGTTTTCACCAATATAGCTATCAATAAGTTCTAATTCCTCTCCCTCATAAATCTCGGCTATTTTCTTCATTTTCTCAATGCTAACCCTGATTTCATCTTCTGTTCTGCCTCTCATAGGCACACTTACAAATAATTTTTTCATTTTATTCTCCTTTTTATTTGCGAACCTTATCAATCCCAAACATTCCCGCACATCCGTTTCATTAAAAGCCGGCAGAGGGGCTTGAACCCCCGACCTACTGATTGCAGGTCAGTCGCACTACCAACTGCGCTATACCGGCATGTAAAGGGCGTGTCGTTATTGCCCAACGCACGCTCCACTGCTTAAAGGCAGCCGCTCATGAATCGCCCTGTGGGTCTTGCACTCATCCTGCTTGCTTTACGCGCTCCCGCGGGCAATACGGAAGCAATCAAGAAGTGCGGACTCGAACCGCAGACTTGCTCTCTCTGTTTTATGATGCGCATCGCTGCTTTACCACTAAGCTACTTCTGGAAAATGGACCGTCAGGGACTCGAACCCTAGGCCGCCCGGTTATGAGCCGGGTTCTCTAACCAACTGAGTTAACGGTCCGCGGAGATTCCCAAAACTGCATATGCCCCGTGAAAGCATTCTAGGTGATATGCAAGCACCTGGAGGCCTTGTACGTGACCGCCGAACGGATTTTTTCGTCTTTACTGACAACTCAAAGGAGATTTTAGGAAAGAAGTGTGTATGGTGCTGCCTGTAACAGCCATGCGGCAACATGGGATGATTTTCACAAGAACCCACAGGACCTTGTGGCGGTCCTTTAATCAGCCTTCCGCTAGTGGGTTGGGAGGATCCATTGTACAGCAATGAAACTATACAAATGTGGGGAAGGTCAATCCCCAGCTAGGCTACCGGGATTCGAACCCGGGCATGCAGGAGTCAAAGTCCTGCGCCTTAACCCCTTGGCTATAGCCCATCATTTTTTCGCCGTTCTTCATGGCTTATCTGGCAGCGAATCATTTGCACAATACTTTCTCTTTTGCGCCCTATTCCATGACCTTGCCTGCACAACTCACAGGCCAGGATTTCTCCGCAGTATTGGCATTCATCGTTAATCTGCTTGTTGCCTATCTTCATTTTGGGCCTCCTCCAGTTCAATATATTTTTTCAAGTACCAATCAGCTTTTTTGATGTCTTCCAGTCCATTCTTGCGATCGTGCCGATACAGATACTTGAAAGCGTTGCAAACGCAGAAATTTTTCACTGCATCTACGCCTTGTGTCTCTAACATAACCTCGATGCACTCAAACTTACCTGTCTCATAGTGTCCAGGGTGATTGACAGTGTCTATCTCAGACAAATCGATCTGGAAATCTTCAAGTTGAAATTGCAATCCTTCTGATATGCCAAATCCGAATACATCGCATTTATCTATCCTCTCGATGTACTGATCGTAATTATCGCTACTCGAACTCCCGCAAACTAACTTACCGTCACATCTGCGAACTTTACAGCATGTTTCGCATTCTTTCATCCATTCTCCCTCCACTAAACATCGCCAGGTTTCCTATGCATGGATTTCTCTCGATCAAATCCATCCGGGTATCTTGCCCAAAGCTTCTTGTTGTTCGCAATCGCCACCTCTTCAAGCGTGGTCCCAAGAGATTCAGCTACCAGGGCCAGGTAATACAGCACATCTCCACACTCCTTGATGTAGTGTTCGCGATCATGCGGATGACCATGAAACACCTCTTTTTTCAACAGATCCGCTAACTCTCCTGCCTCGCCTACCGCCCCTAAGACACCGTTCAGCAACATGTTGTCTCTCGTTGCCAGTGTTATGCTGCTAGCTGTGCGCAAACAGCCTTTCTGATACTCATTGAATGTCATTTTCGTATCCTTTCCGCATTATCTCTTACAATGTAACGCCTTTTTGTTTTGCGGGGTTATTTGGGGGACTTAGTAGGCCCTCTTCGTGGTGCCCGTCAGACCCCCTCCCTGGCACCGCTCCATCACATTTGCAACTATTCGTTAAACAATGCTTTAACGAATAGTTAGTGCCTATATTTTGTGGTTTCCTCAATCTTTTGCACAAGATATAGATTAATCTTCTTCGTTTTCAACATTTGTGGATAACCTCGGCAACGATTCCGCTGTAAGCACCTGTTTTGGCTGCTCAATATGCACAGGTGCCGTCTCCACCAGTCCATCAACGGCCTTGCACAGGAATATATATCCCACGTTCCCAGCGGCAGCTCCCTTGTATCGCCCAAGCTTACACTCATTGATCCAGTTTAGCACGGTGTCCGAACGTCTAGCACTAAGTTTTTCACTCACATCGTCCCTATGCTCCCCTCTGGCCCATGTATAGATAGTATCTCTTGACATACCCATCATTAATGCAAACTCTTCTATTGTTGGCTTCTGATCGTATTTATAAACAAGATCAACATATGTCTCCCAGATGTTATTTAATAAATCTAAATCGCCATATATAGATTTATTA
>ERZ1034980.2032-NODE-2032-length-11292-cov-9.954970_pt1 | contig 11292 bp, 10 predicted proteins | sample MGYA00520622_ERZ1034980 | MGnify/ENA primary metagenome ERZ1034980 (study PRJEB33766, sample SAMN09781791) | gut metagenome | biome: gut microbiome | host: Homo sapiens | place: Madagascar | study: EMG produced TPA metagenomics assembly of the PRJNA485056 data... | reverse complement strand
CTGAACACCCACAAATATCCGAAAGAGGTTGAAATCATCGCAGACTGCGATGAAGCTGCCACCATGTACCGGGTAGTCTATAACTTCTGGTTTGCCACGGAAAAAGCAACCCGTATGGAAGATAGCAGCTGGGATTAACCCAACTTATTAATCAATCAAAGAGGGAGGCGGATGACTCAGTTTGAGTCACCCGTCTCCCTCTTTTTTATACTCTGTTATGCTCTTCTCATGCCCATTTTTCATCTTTATAATCATACATCTGCTCGATATGATACAGATAGTAATATCCATTTTTCTTTTCCACCAGGCCCCGCTGTTTCAGATCTTTCATCACTCTGACTACGGTTACACGGTTCAGTCCCAGCAGATTGGCAATGTACTCCTGACTCAGCTTTTCCCTGATCATCGTTCCGTCGGAATCAGCCACTCCATACCGGCCGGCATATACCAGAAGCAGATTACAGACTTTCTCGGTAGCACTGTGCTCCTGTTCAAATCTCACCTGCTCTACTACCGACATCAGTTTCATAGACAATGACTGTATAATATCCATGGCGGCTTCGGGATTCTCATAGATGATGGTCTGCAGTTCCTTTCTGGAAATGCAATATAATTCTGTCTCCATGGTCGTCTGAAAATTAATCGGCACCTCACATTCAAGCAGCAGGCAGTCTTCCAACACAAGGGATTCTTTCTCATTTGCGCAGTAGATTCTCTGCTCCCCGCCTTTGGTGTATTCATAGCCAATGACTCTTCCCGTCTTAATCAAATAGCACCGGTCCGTCTTGCATCCCGCTTCCGCGATCACCGTGCCTGCCGGAATCTTTTTTAATGTTCCCAGTTCTTTCAGCCTGTCAATACCTCGCGGAAGATACAGAAACCACGAGACATATTCCTTATGAGCGGTCTGCTGCATCCATTTATTCATAGCTTTATTCATACATTCTCCTTTATGGTCTCATAATCATGATCGTTCCATCTATATCACAAAGAGGTGCAATCAGAAATGCACCATACTTTTCTTCCAGGTCTCTGACTGCCTGACAGACGCTCTGGCTTTTGCCATTGGTATAACCTGACACCAGTATTACGCCGCCTTTGCTCATTCTTGGGAAGAAATACTGTATGCCGGAATACGTCGGCGCATACAGACCTGTATCAATATGAACCATTGCGTATTTTTCATCTTCCAGGTCAAATGCCGTCTCCGGGAACCAGCCCGACCGTATTTCTACCATATCTGCATATGGCATTCTTCCAAGGATTCTCTCATTCAGATGTTCCAGTTCATTACTACTTAAGCTATACGTCCCTGCCTGCGCTTCTGACAGTTGTAATTGCTGTTCTTTTGCAATATCTCTTTCATCATATCCGGTAAATGTATCAAAGAGATACAGCTTTCGCTCCGGCATCATGGCATTTAACTGCCATGAAATGTCTCCCCGATATGCCCCCAGATCTGCTATTGCGCCTTCCACGCCTAGCTCATCGAGTCTTCGCGATACCCTTCTGAGAACCGATGTCTTCAGCGCAAATTCTTCTGAAATATCAAAAAGAGATCGCACCTCTCCCTGATAACCAGTTCGATATACCATATATTTTAAAGCCTCTTCATCTTCCTTATTGCCAGCCACCAGTACCATACAGTCTGATTCATAAGTAACTGCAGTCTCTAATGGCATAATCGGAAGTTCTTTGATCTCCTCCAGCAAAGTTCCATCTTCATCATAGATATTCCATGCTTCCTTGATCTCAGAGGCAATTCCTACCAATTTCATATTCTTCGGATTCAACACATCCGTCATGGCAAATACCAGATTATCCAGTCCTGCCAGTATCACTGTTTTCATCGTATTTCCTCCTACACTGCTGTTCTAACACTATTGATCCTGTTATTCTTATCACCGCAAACGCATCCTTCTGCTTCATCATAATATCTGCAACTGTCACAGGTAACTTCCGTTGTCTTTTGAAATGCGTTGCCGGCAAACAGTTTACATTCCTCGCCATGTGATACAAACACCTGAATGCAGATGCCATTCACAAAATTCACAGATATCATTTTCTTACCACATGATCTGCACTGATAATTCTCACACGCTTTCTCACTCAATGTCACTCCATCTTCTATACTCTGCACTCTCAGTCTGTGTCCCATATTGCCCTCCCATTGCTAACATGCCAGCGCATCCGCCACATATATGCTGATGCAATGCGACGGATAACGTCTGACCTTTCTATCTGCTTATCTTATTTTGAATTTCTATCATCTTTCATGCCATTCAGCTGTCTCCAGATGTGTTCCGGATCCAGCGGAAGCTCCGTAATGTGAAGTCCTGTCGCCGCATTGATGGCATTGGCGATTGCCGGTGCTACCGGTGCTGCTGAACCCTCACCACATTCTTTTGCTCCGAATGGTCCTTCTTCATCCGGTGTAAAGTCGTAGAATGTACGCATCTTCGGCATATCCAGAGCTGTCGGGAATCTGTAATCACGGAAATTCGGATTCAGTACACGACCTTCTTTCGTAATGCTGTGCTCAAAACATGCATATCCTACGCCCATTCCGATCGAACCTTCCAGCTGTCCTTCTACTGCACGCCTGTTCAGTGCACGTCCGCAGTCATGTGCAAATACGAAATCATCAATATCGATAACACCTGTCTCTTTATCCACATTTACATGAGCTGCTGCCGCTGAGAAGCTGTAAGAAGGTGCAAAGTTCTCCTTGCTGTCATCGGCTGTAGAATTATACTGTGCGGTCGTTCCTTCATGGCTGTAAGAACCGACACCTGTCACTTCATCACCGCCATTTATTTCCATGCATTTGAATACTGCATCCGCAAATGGCATCTGAAGCTCTGCTCTCTGTTTACTGATTACTTTGCCTTCCAGACACTCCAATGTATGAGGCATCACTCCCCACATCGGCGCGATCACCTGGAAGATCTTCATCTTAGCGTCTACTGCTGCACGTCTTGCCGCATTTCCGCTCAGAAATGTAACACGGCTTCCGTAAGAACCGGAATCGAATGGTGTAATATGGGTATCTGATACCACAGCACTCATATTTTCCATATTCAGTCCAAGCTCCTCGGCCACGATTGCTGTCATAGCTGTGTCGCTTCCCATTCCGATATCATTGGCACCTGTATATACGGTACAATGGCCTAACTTATTGATCTTAACTACCACACTGGCAGATGAACGATTCGGTGTATTCAGAATCGGGAATCCTGTACCTGATACGAATCCAGAAGCTGAGAATCCGATTCCTTCACCATCTTTTAAGTGGCCCTTTCTCTCATCCCAGCGGATCTCCTTACGAACAGTATCCAGACACTCTTTACTTGCGCAGCTGGTTACCTTGATTCCGGAAGGTGTCTCGTATCCAGGATCAGCCGCACTCATCTTACGGAAGTCTACCGGATCGATACCCATCTGTTCGGATGCATACTGCATATGTAAGTCATGGCAGAAATGGATCTGGCAGGAAGTATAACCTCTCATAGCACCACTATGCGGGTTATTTGTATATACTCTTCGTGCCTCTACATCAACACTTCTCATCTTGTATGGAAGGCATGCCCAGATTGTAGACTGTGCACATGCTGCTACACCGGTGCCTCCATAAGGACCTCCATCCAGGATATGTCTTGCTCTCTTTGCTAACAGAGTACCATCCTTAGCATGAGCTGTATCAATGTGTACATAGATCGGATGTCTGTTGGCACACATCTGGAATACTTCTTCTCTGGTCAGTACAAATCTTACCGGTCTGCTGGTCATCTCTGACAGCTTCGCAGCCACGATACCAAAGGAATAAGAATCCATCTTTCCGCCGAAACCGCCGCCCATCAAAGGCTTGATCACACGGATCTTCTCAGCCGGAACTCCCATGGCATGTGCATACCAGTACTGATCTACAAAACATAACTGCGTAGACATCCAGATCGTATAAATGCCATTTTCGTAATTAGCAATCGCTGCATGCGGTTCGATCGCTGCATGTACCATACGGTGTGTCGTATAATCTTCTGAATAAATGAATGCTGCATTAGCAAATTCTTCATCCGTATCTGTACCGCCTTTACGGAACGTTGCCATACCTACATTGTGTGTATCCGGTGCGCCATTTACCCACGGTGCTCCATCTTCCATCGCTTCAAACGGATCAAATACTGCTGGCAGATCCTCGTATTCTACTTTGATCAGATCTACCGCTTTCTGTGCTGTCTCCTCATCGATTGCCGCTACTGCCGCTATGTCATCACCGATTCTTCGTACTGTATCTGTACAGAGTACTTCACGATCTGCAAATTCTACTGCAAATTCCGCATTGCCAAGCTTGCCCGGCCATTTAAAATCCGCAGCTGTAAGAATTGCCTTTACGCCCGGAAGCTTCTCAGCTTCACTGGTATCAATAGACAGAATCTTTGCATGTGGTCTGGTAGAACGCACCATCTTTGCAGTCAGCATATTAGGAAACATGATATCTCCTGCATACTTGCCACGTCCGGTTACCTTGTCTTCTCCATCGATCTTGACGTAGTTATTACCACCTGTCAGTCGATAGAACTCCGGCTGTTTAAAAAATCTCTTATCACAATCTTTATGCATTTATTCCGCCTCCTTTACAATCGCTGCCATCTCTGCCGCTGCTGCCTGAATCGCTTCTACGATCTTGGCATAACCTGTACATCTGCACAGATTGCCTTCGATGGCCTCCCGGATCTCCAGTTCTGTAGGATGCGGATTCTTCTCCAGCAGACATTTGGCTGACATGATCATACCCGGTGTACAATATCCGCACTGCAGTGCCCATTTATCGATAAACTGTTTCTGGATCGGATGTAATTTGCCATCCTTTGCTACACCTTCGATCGTTACAATATCTCGTCCGTCACACTCTACTGCAAGTGTGCTGCAGGAATTGACCGGAAGTCCGTCCAGCTGTACGGTGCAGGCTCCACATTCTCCCTGCTCACATCCTTTTTTCGTTCCGGTCAGTCCCAGATGATCTCTCAAAAAGTCCAGAAGCGTCAGATTATCTTTTACGACTGCATCTACCGGATCTCCATTTACTGTCATACTGATTACTCGTTTACTCATGCTCTACCTCCTGCATATCTTCCAGTGCCTTTTTAATCGCACGTTTCGTAAATACACGTACCATAGCACTTCTGTATTCTTTGGATGCACGTATATCAGAGATCGGGCTGCAGGATTCCATAGCGATGGTTGCTGCATTTTCGATTACTTCATCCGTAAGCTTCTTACCGATCAGTGCTTCCTCTGCTTTCGGTGCACGAATCGGTGTAGCTGCTACTGCTCCCAGTGCGATCTTCGCATCTGTACATATCTCATTTTCTACTGTAATAATGACTGCCACACCTACGATGGCAAGATCCATTGCTTTTCTTACAGCATGCTTGATGTATACAGCTTTCTGATTCTTAGCAAGTGGTGGAAATACAATTCCCGTCACGATATCGCCTGGCTCCAGAGCTGTTCTCTTTACTCCTTTAAAGAAATCTGCCGCCTGGATCGTGCGGTTTCCGTCCTTTCCGTGTACCAGGATTTTTGCATCTGATGCCAGCACGATCGGACCTGAATCACAGGATGGAGATGCATTGCAAATGTTGCCTGCCATGGTTCCTTTTGCACGGATCTGTGTGGATGCAATACTCTTAGCTGCAGTTGCAACTGCCGGATATTTCTCCTTCACAAGTTCCGAATGCTCCAGTGTACGCAGTGTGGTCAGCGCCCCCACCTTCAATCCTTCTTTTTCATCGTATTCCAGATAGTCTAACCCTGGAATCTTCTTAATATCTACCAGATACTCTGGTTCCGGACGTACCGCATGATCTTTCATCGGTATGATCAGATCTGTTGCTCCAGCCATAACTTTTGCTGTAGGGCCAAGTTCAGCAAGTTTGTCAGATGCCTCATCCAGATCTTTTACAACTAAATAATCAAAACTTGGTAATACCATTGGTTTCCTCCTTGTCTCTTCTCGTCTTACTCTGTAAACGGATTATAATCCGCCGGAATATGAAGCAGCTTCTTTGCCAGTTCTATAAAGAACGGGATCATAAGATAAGAACATGCCCATGCGATCACAATGAACAGGAACCATATTCTTACCCATGCGATTACCCATGCGATCACCGGAAGATGCAGCATCACAATACAGCTGATAAAACTCATTGCCGCGCTCATCAATGTTGCAAATAATGTTGCTGTTACTCCCGCACACATCATGCGGAACTTCTTTGTGCCCGGTGTTGCTCTCTTCAAAGCGAACTGCTGTCCCCATCTGGTAAATGGCAGGAACATGGCAATCAGCATTTCCAGAATGTAACTGATCACCGTATCGATTCCCAGATTTGGCCAGCTGACTCCGCCCGCATTGATTGCCTCCGCGATCAATGAAAACAACACTGCCAACAGCAGGTTATACATCAGATTCATCACAAGATCTACTTTTCTTTGCGTGTTCATAATCCCTCCTACTTTTTAATAACGTCCATATGTAGTATGGGGTTCGTCGACTTCTCCCTGAGTAAATTGTATGATATATTTATCACAAACTGAAGTGAAGTCATGGCACATACTATTCCAAAATGGAAACGTGTGTTATAATATAGACAAAACGTCAGGGGGAATAGATATGAATTCATCGAACAGATTGTGGAACATCTCCATACAGCAGATACAGATATTTATAAAAGCTGTTGAGCTCCGTAACTTTACAAAAGTCGCAGAGCACTTTAACTTCACACCATCTATGGTCAGCAAGACTATATCCTCCCTGGAACATGAAATGGACATTCAGCTATTTGTGCGCAAACCGCACGAACTCACACCGACTCCGGCCGCCTCACTTCTCGCGTCTGAATGGAAACGTCTGGTCGGCTCTTTTCAAAATGACATTAAAAAAGCCCGTTCTCTTCAGAACGGGCTGACTGACAAAGTCGTCCTCGGATTCGTGGACTCTTCCAATGTCGTTGATCACTTTATGGAGGAAAGTATACTGGCTTACAGCCAGTCACATCCTCATATACATATTCTTGCTGAAAAGCATGACATGCACAGACTTTCAGAGCTGCTCCGTAACGGTATGCTCGACATTATCCAGACCAGCGAGATGGAAGCTTCCTATCTGGATGAGCATCATCTCCCTTGGCAAAAAGTCTGTTCTTCGCAGACTGCCGTATATGTACCGCGCAAGAATCCACTGTTCGATCAGGAAACAATTACATTTCAGGATCTGTACGATCAGGAACTGCTTGCTCTGGATCCTTCCATGCATCCTACATATAATAAGTGGCTGATCTCCCTGTGTCACAAATACGGCTTTGTTCCTAACATCGTCTCTTCCTACCGCACTGTACGCTCTCTGCTGTTCAGTCTGCGCATTCAGGATCAGATATTTATCGGTGATTCCATTACATCAGACTGGTGTGATGATAACCTCAGGTGCTTTCCATTAGGAGAGCCTTCTTTCAGTCTGCTTGCCTGGAAGTCTTCCCCGTCCAGAGAATTACTGGAATTCAAAGATTTCCTGCGGGGACGCTATCCGGACAATTATTAATCTTCATCAGATATTTGCTGTTTATTCCTTTTTTTCCGCATCACGTTCTTTGAGCAGTCTCCAGAGATGTTCCGGGTCAATAGGAATCTGATGTGGACGAATGCCTGTTGCCATTGCAACAGCATTGACAATCGCAGGTGCAACCGGAGCAGTACTTCCTTCTCCACATTCTTTTGCACCATAAGGACCCACTTCATCTGGCACTCCGCAAAAGATAGTCTTAATCTCGGGCATATCCATCGCAGTTGGAAAACGGTAATCCCGGAATCCTGGATTGGTAACACGTCCTTTATCATTAATCATCTCTTTTTCCATAAGGGCATATCCCAGTCCCATCTGCACAGAACCTTCTACCTGACCTTCTACAGATTGCGGATTCAGCGGGCGCCCACAGTCATGTGCAAAAATAAAGTCAGAAATATCTACAACGCCTGTCTCTTCATCTACCTTGACACGTGCTGCACCTGTAGAAAAGCTATACGCCGGAGCATAATTTCCTTTAGTAAATCCATCAAACTCTTCTCCCATATCCACGTGAGCAAATGAGCCCATACCCACGATACCTTTGCCTTCATGCATTTCTTCATATGCCCATACTGCATCATGGAAAGACATACTCATATCTGGATTGACTTCCAAATATACTTTCTGGTCTTTTACTACAAGTTCATCTGCTTTTACTCCTAATTTCAAGGCAACCGTTTCACGAAGTATCCTTGCCGCGTCGTCAGCTGCACGTTTAGCTCCATTACATCCAAGGAATGTACCTCGGCTTCCCAATGTACCCGTATCAAATGGATCCAGTGCAGTATCTGCTGATGATACTTTTACCATATTCTGCGGTAATCCAAGTGCTTCTGCTACCACTACCTGCAGTACAGTATCCAATCCCTGTCCGATATCATTGGCACCAGAATATACGGTCGCATAACCATTACGATCAAGCCGCACCATAGAAAAATTCGAACAGTTCGTCGGTGTAGTGAGCACTGCGTAACCAGTACCTGATACAAATCCTGATGCAGCAAATCCGATTCCTTCATGTTCTTCCAGATGATCTTTATTCTTTTCCCAACCGATTGTCTCAGAAGCAGCTTCCAATGTTTCTTTCATCGCACAACTTGTTACTTTCAATCCTGACATAGTACGATATCCTGGATATGCCACATTATTCTTACCCAATTCAACCGGATCAATACCAAGATCATAAGCCGCCTCATCCATATGGCAGTCAGAGGCAAAATGAATCTGGCAGGATGTATATCCTCTCATCGCGCCACCTACCGTAGTATTCGTATAGACTCTCCATGCTTCCATACGAAGATTCGGAATCTTATACGGAAGATTCTCCCAAAGTATGGAAAGCGCATTGGATGGCTTTCCTGTTCCACCATAAGCTCCACCATTCAGATAATGTTTACACTTCTTTGCAAGTAAAGTTCCATCTGCACTGAATGCGCTCTCAATCTCGATTGTAATCGGATGACGAACACGTGTCGCCTCAAATACTTCTTCTCTGGTAAGCACCATTTTTACCGGCCTTCCAGTCTTTTCTGCCAGTTTACAGCAGACTGCTTCATGTGGAAACACATCCAATTTACCACCAAATCCACCACCTACACGTGGTTTAATTGCACGCACTTTTCCTTCCGGCACACCCAGTGCGCGTGCGAGCCAATACTGGCACAAATATACGGATTGTGTAGAAGTATAAATCGTATACTCGCCATTTTCATAAGTAGCGATACATGCATGCGGCTCAATAGCGGAATGTGAAATTCTCTGTGTCTGATACACATGCTTATCCGTATATGCAGCTTCTGCAAACGCCTTGTCCACATCGCCTTTTTCAATAACATTATACTGATTCACATTCATTTCTCGTTCGCGTACAGAACCATCTGCATCAAACTGTTCTCCTACATTTTCATGAATCGGAACATCACCGGCCATTGCTTCCTGTGGTGTAAAATACGCCGGAAGTACTTCATACTCTATCTTAACCAGATTACATGCCTGCTGTGCAATCCTCTCTGATGTTGCAGCAATACCAAGAATTTCATCTCCGATATAACGCACTTTATCTGTACACAGAGGCATTTTGTCTGCTGTGGCTTTATCGATTTCAACACATCCCAGAGTCCCTACGAAATCAGATCCATAAGCAATTGCTTTTACACCTGGAAGTTTCTCGGCTTCTGATGTATCAATAGAAAGAATCTTTGCATGTGCATGTGGGCTGCGAACAAATTTACAATAAAGCGTTCCCGGCAGTTTGATATCGCCCGCATATTGTGCACGACCAGTTACTTTTTCCTCACCGTCAATTTTGGGATAGTTGTGTCCAATGATAGAAAATTGCTCTTTTTCTTCAAATTTCTGCATTATTCTGCCTCCTTTTCCGCTCTAATTTCTTTCGCTGCTGCCAGTACTGCTTCAACAATCTTTGCGTATCCTGTACATCGGCAAAGATTACCCTCAATAGCAACACGAATCTCTTCTTCTGTAGGATCCGGATTCACATTTAACAGCGCTGTTGCTGACATGATCATACCTGGTGTACAATATCCACACTGCAATGCCCATTTATCAATAAACTGTCTCTGAAGTGGAGATAACTGTCCATTGATAGCAATCCCTTCTATCGTAGTAAGTTCCTTGCCTTCCACCTCTCTTGCAAGACACATACAGGAATTTACCGGTCGACCATCCAGCATTACAGTACATGCTCCACATTCTCCCTCTTCGCATCCTTTCTTAGTCCCTGTAAGCCCCAATGTATCACGTATAAAATCCAGTAAACTCATGTTATCTTCACATATTGCTTCGCAAGGTTCTCCGTTTAATATAAAACTGATAATGCGCTTATTCATCTCTGTCCACCTCCCTAAAATCTTTCCATAGCCTTCTTTATTGCACGTCCGGTAAATACACGAACCATATCATGACGATATTCTGCCGATGCTCGCACATCCGAGATTGGTGCACAGTCTTCCATAGCTTTCACGCCAGCTTCTGCAATAACTTCTTCTGTAAGTTTCTTACCTTTTAAGAAAGCTTCTGCTTTAGGAGCACGCACACAGTGAATTGCAACAGCTCCAAGGGCAATCTTTGCATCCTGACAGATGCCTTCTTTATCCAATGTAATACTTGCTCCAACGCCTACAATAGCAAGATCCATGGCCTTTCTCACTGTATGTGCCACATAGGCTGCTTTTGTATCTTCCTGTACAGGTGGAATCTTAATCGCTGTAACCATTTCATCCGCTGCAAGATCTACTTTCTTAAACCCTTTATAGAATTCACAGATTGGAACTTTTCTCTGCCCTGCAAGTCCTTCTACAATCAATTCAGCATCCAGTGCAAAAAGTGCCGGTACCGAATCCGCCGACGGAGAAGCATTACAGATATTTCCGGTCAGCGTGCCCTTGCTCCGGATCTGCGTAGACGCAATGAGATGCACTGCTTCCGCAAGTGCTGGATAATGTTCCTTTACAAGTGCAGAATGCTCAATATCATACAACTTTGTAAGTGCTCCTATCGTCAGTCCATCTTCCCCCATCGTAATTTCATCCAAACCTTTAATTTCTTTAATGTCGATGATGCTGTCTGGCTGAATCGCACCTACTTTTACAAAGTTAATCAGATCAGTTCCACCTGCCATCAGCTTTGCAGTCTTGCCTTCTTCATTGTAC
>ERZ1034980.2025-NODE-2025-length-11316-cov-13.078679_pt1 | contig 11316 bp, 9 predicted proteins | sample MGYA00520622_ERZ1034980 | MGnify/ENA primary metagenome ERZ1034980 (study PRJEB33766, sample SAMN09781791) | gut metagenome | biome: gut microbiome | host: Homo sapiens | place: Madagascar | study: EMG produced TPA metagenomics assembly of the PRJNA485056 data... | reverse complement strand
TTCTAAAAGCTTTTTTGTTTTATACTTTAATGTGATGACGAACCTACATCTTCTTGTAAAGTTACTGTTACAACTGAACCTTCATATTTTTCGGTTCCAGCTATTGGATCTTGACTAATTACTTTTCCAGTTCCTATAGTGTTTATGTTTAAATTCTTTGATTGAAGTGTTGACTTAGCAGCACTATAAGTTAAGCCTTTTAAATCAGGAACTGTTGTTTTTGATTTATTAGTAATTGTGTCATCAGAATATAGTTTTATGATTGCACCTTCTGTTAATGAAGTTCCTTGTTTTGGTATTTGCTCTGTTATAATTGCATTTGCACTACATGTAAATGAACATTTAAATCCTTGTTCTTCTAGTAATTTTTTTGCCTCAGAGGCTGTTTTATTTCGTACATCATGTAAAGTTATTTTCTTAATTGTTGATGTATTTGAATTTGATGTAGTTGTTTTATTTGTTGTAGATGAATCTTTTGAAGGAATACCTAAGTAAGGTAATACTTCTGATAATACTTGTGATACAACTGGTGCAGCAATATGACCTCCAAAATGGTCTTTTCCTTGAGGATTGTATAATGTTAATAAAACAACTAGTTGAGGGTCATCAGCTGGAGCTACTCCAACAAATGAAGATACATATCCTGCTGTAGATCCTTCGGTTGCTTCAGAAGTACCTGTTTTTCCAGCTACCGAATAACCAGTTACTTGTCCATATTTTCCACCACCATCTGTAACAACAGATTCCATCATACTTAACATTTTCTTTGATGTTTCAGAAGAAATAACTTGTCTAACTTCTTTTGTATCTACAGATGTAACTGCACTTGTGTCTGTATTTGTAATACTTTTTACAATTCTTGGTTGCATTAATTTACCATCATTTGCTATTGCAGATACAGCTGTAATCATTTGAAGAGGAGTAATTGTAAATCTCTGACCAAATGATATTGTTGCAAGTTCAACAGGACCAACAGAATCTTTATCATGGAAAATTCCTGTAGCTTCGCCCGCTGTTGCAATACCTGTTTTTGTAAATAATCCGAATGATTTAAAATATTTATATAAAGTATCTACACCAATTTTTTGTCCTAATTGTATAAAGGCAGGGTTACATGAATTTTGTAAAGCTTGTCTTAATGGTTGATATCCGTGTCCTGCGGCATTAGCACAATGTATTTTTCTATCTGCTACTTCTTGAACACCGGAACAATAGAATATTGCAGGAGTATCTGTTTCGACAATGTTTTCTTCTAATGCGGCAGATGCAACTACAACTTTAAAAACTGAACCAGGTTCATATGTATTAGAAACAGCTGTATTTCTCCACATTTTTTGCAGTGCTTCACTTTGTGCAGTTTTTGATAATGAATCCCATGTTGAAGAAAGGGTTTCATTTGGTTCAAAAGGTGTATTTAAATTATAATCTGGATATGTTGCCATTGCTAATATATCACCTGTGTTAGGATCCATTATGATTATATTTCCACCATCTGCGCATTTATTTGACACGCATGCTTGCTCTAAATATTTTTCTGCTATTGTTTGAATATTTATATCAACAGTTAAAGTTAAATTACTTCCATTTTGGGCTGCATAATATTGAGCATCTTCATTAGATATCAAATCCTGAGAAGCGTCTTGAGTTGTAGTAATCTTTCCGGCAGTTCCTGCCAATGTTGAATCCCAATAATATTCAAGACCTGTTAAACCCTGATTATCACTTCCGCAAAAACCGATTAAATTTGAAGCTAAATCAGAATATGGGTAATATCTTTTTGTATCTTCGTCAATATTAATACCAGAAGATATTTTATTTTCTTTCATCCAATTTTCAAGCGCTGTTACTTTATCTTTTTCAATTTTTGAAACTATAGTTTCTACTTTATTTGAACTTGAAACTTTACCTAAAGTTTCTTCATAATCAAGCTCAAATAAGGTAGAAAGTTCTTTTGCAACTTTTTCTCTTAAAACTGTAGTTTCTTCATCTGTTTTTTTCTTTAATTTATCTGGATTAACTGTTATTGTATCAACATCAGCACTTATTGCTAAAGCTGTTCCAGTAGAATCATATATAGTTCCTCTTTTGGCATTAATTATTCTACTTGTAGACTGTTGTTTAGTAGCCATCTCTTTTAAATATGATCCTTTTACAAATTGTAAATATCCGATTCTAAATAAAAGCAAAAAAAAGAGCACAAATATTACAATCATTAAAATACGCAATCTTCTAATTTTAGAGTATTTAGAATTTGAATTATTATCATTTTTTATATTATTTTTTATATTATTTTTTGAACCTTTGTTATTCAAATTATCACCATCTTCTTTTGAATTTTACTGACTTTTATTTTATATTAACAAATAATAAAAATCAAGATAAAATAAAAGAAAAATACCTTAAATGATGACAATTTTCCAAAATAAGTATTAACATAAGAAAAGTAAAAAAATAATATGAACTATTAGAAATAAAGGTTGTAGTAATAAAATTTATTTAGTATACAGATCAATTATAAAATTTACAAAAACACTTGACAATTTACATAAAATAAGATATACTTATTTAGTCGTTGGCAGAAATGCCACACACTCATTCGTAGAAAACCAAATGACCGTCGTAATGACACAGGAGGCACAAAATGTTTAATTTGTTTGAAAAGATTTTCAAGCGGAAGAAGAGAGAGACAATTACGGTGGACCCGGGAAGTCTGACACAGCGCAATCTGTGTGTCAGTGACCTGTATCAGCACGAGCTGACCGAGTACAACCTGAATGTCAGGGACCCGTATCAGCACGAACTGACCGAGTACAACCTGAATGTCAGGGACCCGTATCAGCACGAACTGACCGGGTATAATCCGGATGTTAGGGACCCACGTCGCCGGAAGAACAAGTACAGATGCGAGTAGTATATTCAATTCTGTAAATTCACTCACTCATTCACTTAAACAAACAGGAAACTACCAGGACTCGTTCTTGGTAGTTTTCCTACGTTTTGGATAAAATAAATCTTGAAATTAACATAAAAATATACGGAGTTACGATTTTTATAAAAAGTGATATAATAAAACTATCGAAGGCAAGTATTTCTATATAGTCCTTGAGCACATCTTAATCACATTAAAAAAATGAAAATTGCCAAGAAGGAAAAAATGTTGGAAAAAGATGGCACTACTGTAGAAATTCATACAATAGTGGGTCGTTATTACCATGGATTCTAATTGAACTATTTCTAGAACAATAAGACGAACAGCAGAAAAACATTGAGATTAGCTCTCAATGTTTTTTTGTTTATAATTAAAAGTAATAAAGTATAAAAATCTTTCTATAATAGACAAAATTTAATATGAACTAAATGAATTTATATAAAAAAATTTAGAATATTTTGATTTTCTTATTTTTTATGATAAAATTATTATAAAACAAAGGAGGAAAGTTTAATGAGTAGAAAGAAAAAATTTAGATTTAATTTAATTGTTTTAATTGTCTTGATAATATTGCTGTTAGAGTCTCTTATTGCAAATATAATAAATAGAACTTACGCAGCATCTATCCCTCAAAAATATGACTTAAGATCAGAGATACCAATTGTTGTAAAAAATCAGTACCAGAATGAGGCATGTGTATATATGTCTAGATCTACTTCACTAGAAACACATGTAAAATTGGGACAGAAGAATGGAAAATACAGTTTCTTTAAAGAAACACCAGTATTCTCAGTTTTGACAAGCAAGAAGGCAGGACAATATGTTTCGGTTTCAATAGACAGAACAGAAAAGGTATTAAAAGAGATATATAATGATAATAATAAGACTGAAGATGAAATATTAAAGATACAGGGTGAGTATACTAGTGAAAAAATAAAAAAGGCATTAGAAAAATTACAACCAAGTTTTGATACAACAGTTGATGGAAAGAGAAGCTCAAGCAATTTAGTAACTTATAAAGTATTACCAAGTATAATAAAAGAATATGATAATAATAATATAGTTTATAAAAATTCCGATAAAAATGTTATATCAAAAACCGAAGTAGATGAAATAAGATCTCAATATAAAAGATTTATAATGGAAAATGGTGGTTTAATTTGTAGTGTACAAACTAATGGATTCAAAGATGGTTTGAATGGAGACAAGGTATGTTTTAATAAAGAAAAGACAACTAGTGTAGGTAATCACTCTGTTACAATTATTGGATGGGATGATACATATTCAAAAAATAATTTTCCTGAGTCCAATAGACCAAATACAGATGGAGCATATCTTGTGCAGAATTCTTGGGGAAGTGAATGGGGAAAAGATGGAACTTTTTATGTGTCATATGATGATATATATATTGAAATGGCTATAAGTGGTATTGATGGAATAACCGAATATAAGGATGTTACTGAACCGGATATTTCAATAGATAATGAAACATCAAATAATATAAAAGTTAGTATAACAGATAAGTATTCATCTGGAATAAATGAAAAATCATTAAAATATAAATGGACAGATCATAACATTGAACCAGATATTAACGATTCAGATTGGATGCCAATAAAAGATGGTCAAGAAATAGAAAATAAAAAAGAAAAGTATTTATGGATTTATGGTGAAGATAATGCGGGAAATTTTACTTTGTATTCTTCGGGAGAGAATGAAATAGGATTAATGATTGATGATATTGAATCAAAATGCGATAAATGGATGAATAAAGATATTCAGCTAACAGTTAAAAGTACGATGACTTTATTTAATATAAATGAGTCATTTGAAATATTTATGATGAGTTCGTCTTTTTCACAAGAAGAATTAAAGAAAATGGAAAAAATACAGGATAATAATGATCACTTATTAACAATAGATAAAGAAGGAAAACACACAATATATCTTACAAAATTAAAAGATGGAAAAGAATGTAGAGCAATGAAACTTGATATTTGGATAGATAAGACAAAACCAACAGCACCAGAAATTTTAATAAGTGATAACAAAGAGAATGATAAATATTATGAGGGTGCAGTTGTTACAATTGAAGATGGGAAAGATGATTTATCTGGTGTTAAAGAAACAAATATTGAAATAAAGGATAAAGATGGAAAAAATGTTGATGTAAGTGATAAAACGAAATTTAAATTATCAAATTTAGGAATTTACACAGTAAAGGCTACAACATTTGATAATGCTGGAAATAGCTCATCAACTGAAAAAAAAGTAGAAATTATAAAGAAAGAGGATAATTCGAAATCAGATAATAATAGTAATAATAATCAGGACGATTCAAAATCAGATAATAACGGGGCTGGCAATCAAGATAATTCAAAATCAGATAATAGCAAATTAGATGGAACCAAAAAAGAAAATAATGGAAATATAATTAATAGTTCTTTAAAGATAAATAGCGAAATAAGTTCTAATGATAATAAAAAACAACAAAACAATTCAAATCAATCCAACAAAATATTACCAGCCACTGGAGCGAATAATGAATATAGTCTAATAATTATTAGTGCAACAATAATATTTATGATATTAACAATACATAGTTATAGAAAAATGAAAGAAATAGAATAAAAACACTTGACAATTTACATAAAATAGGATATATTTATTTAGTCGTTGGCAGAAATGCCACACACTCATTCGTAGAAAACCAATTGGCCGTCGTAATGACACAGGAGGAAAAATATGAAGTGGTTTGAAAAGGACTTTAGGCGGAAGGAAAGAAAATCTAAAACAACTAAGTTGGAGCCATGGCAGTATGAAATGGTTCAGTCAAATTCTGATGTCAAACATTCGAGTCAGCATGAACTGACACAGAAAAATTTTGACGTCAGAAAGCCTAACCGCCGTAGAAAGTAATAATCTTTGATAAATCAATTCAGCAAAAACAAAAAATCATCGAGACTTGTTCTTGATGGTTTTTTGCTTTAATAAAAAAGTAATGTAGTATTAAATTACAAAATTTACCTATTGACACAATTAAAAAAATTTGCTATTATAATAAAAATTTTTATTCAAAAAATTTAATTCTAAAAAATTCCAAAGGAGATATTTATGTTATCAATAGTTAAAAGTATGACCCTTCACGGTTTAGAAGGTTTTATTGTCGATGTTCAAGTTGATGTCGCTGGTGGTTTACCTCGTTGGGAAATTGTTGGACTGCCAGATGTTAGTATAAGAGAATCTAAAGAGCGAGTTCGAACAGCAATTAAAAATTCAGGGTATGAATTTCCAAGTAGGAGAATTGTAATTAATCTAGCTCCTGCTACAATTAAAAAAGTTGGCTCTGCATTTGATTTGCCAATTGCAGTTGCTATTTTGCTTGCAACAGATAATATTAATGAATTTGATTTTGAAAATGTTGCGTTTGTAGGAGAGCTTTCTTTAGATGGAAATGTTCATAGTATTAATGGTATATTGCCAATGTGTATTGAAGCTAAAAAATTAGGTATAAAAGAAATAATTGTTCCAAAAGAAAATGCAAAAGAAGCAAGTATTGTTGATGGAATTAGTGTTATTCCAGTTAGTTCTTTAAATCAGGTTGTTTCATATCTAAATAAATCTATAAAAATTAATCCAGAAAAATTTAATTCTAATGAATTAATTAATTCGAATCAAGTTTATAATCTAGATTTTTCCGAAGTAAAAGGTCAAAAAAATATTAAAAGAGCTATAGAAGTAGCTGCGAGTGGTGGTCATAATTGTTTATTAATTGGATCTCCAGGATCTGGTAAGACAATGATGGCAAGAAGAATTCCAACAATTTTACCAAAATTAAGTTTTGAAGAAGCTTTAGAAGTAACCAAAATTCATAGTGTGGCTGGAAATATAAGTGAAAATAGTCCGCTAATAATAAATAGACCATTTAGATTTCCACATCATACAATATCTAAAACATCGCTGGTAGGTGGAGGAGCTATCCCAAAGCCAGGAGAAATAAGTTTATCACATTATGGAGTTTTATTTTTAGATGAGCTTCCAGAATTTGAAAAATCAACATTAGAGGTACTTCGTGGTCCTCTTGAAGATGGTAAAATAACAATTAGTAGGGTTAATGCGACATTAACATATCCATCAAAATTTATGCTTGTAGCTAGTATGAATCCATGTCCATGTGGATATTATGGTTCAGATAAAGAATGTAATTGCTCAAATCAGACAATAAATAAATATTTGGGGAAGATAAGTGGTCCATTATTAGATAGAATAGATATTCAGGTAGAGGTAAGTAGTGTTAAATACAAAAATCTTGATTCAAATATACAGGAAGAAACCTCAGAGCAAATACGAAAAAGAGTGGAAGAAACAAGAAAAATTCAACTTGAAAGATATAAAGAATGTGGAATTTATTCGAATTCAGAATTAACACCAAAACTGATAGAAAAATATTGTAAATTAGGTGAAAAAAGTAAAACATTATTAGAAAAAGCATTTAACAGATTAGGTCTGAGCGCAAGAGCGTATGCCAGAATATTAAAGGTTGCACGAACAATTGCAGATATGGAGAAAAGTGAAAATATACAGTCAAGTCATTTATTGGAAGCTATTCAATATAGAAGTTTAGATAAAAAGTACAGCAGATAATAAAATAATTAAGATCTAATTTAAAATTATAGAATATGATAGTTTACAATAAATGATATGTGAATTTATATAGGACTTATTTATAAATGAATTAGATTGAACTATTTGTTACAATGTAAAATTTAAGGAAAAGGAGAGCTAAAAATGTTTATTGATAAAAAGATTTATGAAATATATCCAATTAATCCAACATATCCAGATATGTTGAAAAAAATACCATCTGCACCTAAAAAGATTTATGCAATTGGAAATATTAGTTTATTAAATGAAAAATCAATTTCAATTGTTGGATCAAGAAATAGTTCAGAATATGGAAGAAAAATAACAAAAAGTATTACGAAAGATTTAGTGCAAAGTGGTATTGTTATAGTAAGCGGTATGGCAAATGGAATTGATTCTGTGGCACATAAAACTTGTTTAGAATATGGAGGGAAAACAATTGCTGTGCTAGGGAGTGGTTTTAGGCATATTTTTCCAAAAGAAAATGAAGAATTGTTTCATCAAATAATTGAAAATGATGGATTAGTAATATCAGAGTATCCAATTGATACACCTGTGCAAATGAAGAATTTTCCAAAAAGAAATAGAATAATAAGTGGATTATCAATAGGATTATTGGTAATTGAGGCTGCATATCGAAGTGGGACAAGTATAACTGCTAAATATGCCAAAATACAAGAAAGAAAAGTATTTTGCATTCCAAATAGTATTGGAAGTAAAAATAGCTATGGAACAATAAATTTAATTCAAAATGGTGCAATATTGGTTAGAAATGCACAAGATATTTTAAAAGTGTTGGGGATGGAATGTTTAAAGGAAAGTAATACAGTAAAGTTTAAACAATTGGAATTATTAGATGAAGAAAGTAAAGAAATTTTTAATTGTATAAATAAAAATGAATCAATAGATGCAGAAGGAATATCAATGCAAACTGGAATTGATATAAGCAAAGTAAATGAGTTAGTTACAGTATTGGAGATTGATGAAGTAATAAAATCAGTTGGATTTAACAAATTTAAAATATGTGAGGAGTATTATGAATAAAACTGAATTTGGAAAAATTGGTGAAAGTATTACATGTAAATACTTATTTCAAAATCATTACAAAATAATTGATAAAAATTATTATTATAGAGGCGGAGAAATAGATATAATTGCTTATGATGAGGAAGAAAATGAATTGGTTTTCATAGAAGTAAAAACAAGAGCTAATGGAGCATATGGGTTGCCATCAGAAGCTGTAAACAAAAGAAAAATTGCTAATATAACTAAAGGAATAAAAAAATATATACATATAAATAAACTTGAAAATAAATTTATAAGAATTGACCTTATAGAGCTTTTTTATAAAAATAAAAAATTTTACATAAATCATATAAAACAGATAATTTAGTATTGTAAAAGATAAGTTTTTAGTATATAATAAAAGAGTATAAAAGGTGGGATTATGGAAAATTTATATAACAAAACAAAATTTATATTAAAAAAATACAATATTTCGGCAAATAAAAGCTTAGGACAAAATTTTTTAATAAATGATTCTGTTGTAAATAAAATTGTAGAATCAGCTGAAATAACAAAAAATGATTTAGTAATAGAAATAGGTCCGGGACTCGGAAATTTAACTGAATTTTTACTTGAAAAGGCTGGAAAGGTGATAGCAATAGAGCTTGATCAAAGAATGCTAGAAATTTTAAATGAAGATGTGCTAAAAGTTAATTTAAATGAATTAATAAGTAAAAATAAAAATTCAGAAATAAAAAATGCAAAGATAGTTGCAAATTTGCCATATTATATTACAACACCTATTATAATGAAATTGTTAGAGGAAAAATTAGATATAGAAACAATCACAGTCATGGTTCAAAAAGAAGTAGCAGATAGATTAATAGCAATTCCAGGTGAAAAATTATCAGGAGCAATTACATATAGTGTTTATTATTATGCTACATCTGAAAATGTGACAATTGTAGAAAATAATTCATTTATACCAGAGCCAGAAGTAGACTCTGAAGTTATTAAATTATCAATAAGAAAAAATCCTCCTGTAGAACTTCTTGATGAAGATCAGTTCTTCAAAACAGTAAAAGCAAGTTTTATGCAAAGGAGAAAAACTCTTATTAATGCACTTGTTAATGGTGGAATATTAAAAAGTAAGCAAGATGCGAAAAAATTATTTGATGATTTAAATATGAATTATAATACAAGAGGTGAAAGCCTATCAATAGAAATGTTTGCAGAAATTTCTAATTATATTGTAAATAACAAAATTTAATTTTAGAAAGGAAATGCCTATGAATCAGATATTAGTTACAGATAGACTATATGTTACCAATAAACTGAAAAAGAAGTATAAAGTGCAATTCATAATGTCAGTGATTTTTGTATTTTTATTTTCTGGATGGTATGTGTATTCAGAGGTACAAAAAAATGCATGTGAAGCTGTATCACAAGATATTTTAAATGATATTTCAATGGATAATACAATAAGTGATAAACCATTAGTTGTGGCACTTGATGATACTGAGGTTGTTGAAAATAATGCTCAAGTATTAGATGGAAAATACACAGACGAATATGGTAATACATATACATATGAATCTATTTTATCAATACCAAGTTTAGGAATTGAATATCCTGTTCTTTCAGAAACAAGTGAAGAGTTATTAAAAATATCAATTAACAAGTTTTGGGGAGGAAGTCCTAATTCTGTTGGAAATTATTGTATAGTTGGTCATAATTATAAAAGCGGAAAAATGTTTGGAAAATTATCTCAAATGAAGAGCGGGGATACAATAAAATTAACTGATTTATCAGGAAAAACATTGGAGTATAAAGTGTATGATAGATATGTTGTAGATCCAGAAAATGTTGCTTGTACAAGCCAAATTACAAATGGATTAAAGGAAGTTACTTTAATTACATGTACTAATGGTGGAAAGCAAAGATTAATTATAAAATGTAGAGAAGTATAATAAATATAAAAAGGATAAAAATAAACCAGAATTAATCAATAATTCTGGTTTATTTTTAATTAGTGTTTTTTTCATTTTCGATAATTATTTTTGCAATATCGTATATTAATTTTTGTGTATCTTTTGAACAGTTAAGAAATAATTCATTAAATTCTTTAGAAAGATAATTATCAGAACTTACATTAGTTCCATTTAAAATAACACCTTCTTTTATATTTAAAATATTACAAATTTGACTTAATCTTTTTAGGTTAATATGTGTAGTACCACATTCAATTCTACTAACAAATGCTATTGAAACATCAAGTTCTTCAGCTAATTTTTCTTGTGTTATATTATTTTCTAATCTTGCTTTTCGTATTCTTTCACCAATTATTGAATAATCTAATGCCATAAAATCACCTCAGCAGTAAAATATAGTATTTAAATTTTAAAGTACAGAAATGCAAGTGTTTAAATATACTTATAAGTTAACCAAATATATTCAAATAATACATTATTTTGTTGATTTTATGGGGAAAATTAAAAAATAAAACAATAGTGAAAATTTAACCAAATATTATAACTTAATGATATTATTTAAGTAAAATTGTTATTAAAAAGTAATAATAAAAAAAACGCTCATTGTTAAACTACTTTGTCTAACAATGAGTGGAATATTAGCTTTTTATTTTAGTTGTCTTCTTCTTGTTTTAATTGTTGAGCTCTTTTTTGTAAAATTCTTTCTTTTTTAGAAAGTTCTTTTTTTAAAGATTCTTTTTTTTCTGA
>ERZ1034980.2019-NODE-2019-length-11334-cov-11.134232_pt1 | contig 11334 bp, 9 predicted proteins | sample MGYA00520622_ERZ1034980 | MGnify/ENA primary metagenome ERZ1034980 (study PRJEB33766, sample SAMN09781791) | gut metagenome | biome: gut microbiome | host: Homo sapiens | place: Madagascar | study: EMG produced TPA metagenomics assembly of the PRJNA485056 data... | reverse complement strand
CGTCGGGACCAAGCGGCCCCGGCGCGCCCTTCGCGTTTTGCGCCGCCTTTTTCAGCGAGTGCGGTCTTGCTTTACAGCGCGCGGCCCGCGTCGTTGCCGCCGCGGATGGCCAGGGCGATGTTGAAGGGGTTTGCGCAGTCGCCGATGGCGTAGGTCTCGGCGACGCTGACCTCGTCGAGCAGGCCGGTGTTGGCCACCATGTCGGCGGCGTTGATCACCTGGCTGCACGGCACCGTGTAGTCCACGCCGGCGCTTGCGCTCGTGACGGTGATCTGGCCGTCGGCGACGCCGGTGATGCTGGCCTCGGTGTAGACCTGCAGGCCGAGGGCGTACAGGGCGGTGGTCATGAAGCGGTGCTGGGTGTGCGCTATTCGAAAAAGCCCAAAAGTATGCGCTTTAACTTCGCGCGGGAGAATCTGTCCCATTGCCCGTTTACATCATCCCAGGTAGATTGGGTGCCTGTTTTGAGGCTACTTGGGCGGTCAGAGTTAAAGCGCATACTTTTGGCGTTTTTGGACGCGTGGGGGTCGGAGGGGGCCGTCACTTGCCTGGCAAAATACAATGGTGGGGCGAAAACGTACGATTGGCGGCGCCTCGGTGCCGCGCCTTACGAGATTGGCGGGCTGCACGCATGGCTATCCAGAGCATTCAAGAGCAGGGGAGCGTTGTCGTTCCCGACGAGTTCGCGATGGGGTCCTGGTGGGGCAGGTCGCTTAGGTGGCGCGTGCTTCGCCTGGAGGGGTCGCGTGCCCTTGTCACCACGACGCGCGTTCTCGATGCCATGGCTTACCACGGCGCCTCGCAGCCTGCAGAGTGGGAGACGAGCAACGTCCGTACCTGGATGAACGGCGAGTTTCTCCAGGATGCTTTCACCGATGAGGACCGTGCGGCTATTGTGGCGCAGGAAGTGCAGACTCCCGGCAACGACGAGTATGAGGCCAGGGGTTGCGCCACGACGACCGACAAGGTGTTTAGTCTGAGCGTGCAGGAGGTTGGCGAGCTCTTTGCCAGCGATGATGCCCGCAATGCCGATGGGGACAACCCCTGCTGGTGGCTGCGCTCCCCGGGTGGCGCGGACGGTTTTGAGGCGTACGTGCACCTGAACGGCTGGACCAACGGCTACGGCTACAACGTGGATGAGGCGAGCGTTCACGCTCGCCCCGCCATGGTGGTGGACCTCGCCGCTCTCGGCGTGCCGTGCGACGACGCTCCTCTCGTGCGTGCCTCCGACTTCGGCTCGGAGCTTCTGCTTGAGGCCGAGCAGAGTGGCGACTATGCGCAGTTTGGCGCATTTGCCAGGCAGTTCGGCATGGACGCCTCTTGGCAGCCGTTGCTTGTCGAGCATCTGGGCAAGCTCTGCGAGCGGGGAGACGCCGGTCCTGTGGAGGAGTTCCTCAACACGGTGGGCGACATCGAGTTTGCAAGCGATTCGCTGGCGCAGGCGGTGGCCAGCGGTAACCTTTCGGTCGCGCGCCTGCTTTTGAGGCACGGTATTGGCTTTGGCGGCAAGTGTCGCGAGCTCGGTCTGGTAAACGACACGCCCGCTCTGCGCAAGGCGCGTGCCGACCAGTACTGCGGGGACGTGCGCAACTTCGCCAGCATCGCCGTCGAGGACCCCTCGTCTGAGATGATCATCCGCCAGCTCGTGCGCCAGGATGCCCTCGCTCCTCAGGATTATCGCCTGGTGCTCAACGCCCTGGGGCGTAATGGTGGCCAGGAGGAGCTCTTTGCCTGGATGCTGAACCCCGACTTTGCTCCCGTGGGTGGCGTTGTGGCCCGCTGGTCCAACAAGCGCCTGAGCGTTTCCGCGCAAAACATCAAGGACGGCTACCCCGTGAGCGCCAAGGCACTGCGAATGCTCTGGCATGCGGGCCTGCCCAAGGAGGACCCGGCCACGGCCCGATGCATTGCTCCCTACCTGGGCGATCCCACCATCCAGGACCGCCAGGAGCTGCTCTGTGCCTGCATCGTGAACGACTGGGATGAGGAGCTCCACGCGCTGCTCGACGGCAAGCGCGTGTTCACGCCCAACATGCTCGCCGAGGGCGCCCGCGTGGCGCGCGGCGCAGGCAAGAAGGCCACCGAGCGCATGCTGCGCGATATGCTGCGCAGCATCGGCGCCGGCAGGCTTGCCCAGGAGGGCTAAAAAGCAAAAGGCGGCGCGCATGCCGATTGGTGTGCGCGCCGCCTTTTGCTTTTGATTGCTGCTCGTTTGTGCGTTTCCCCTGCTACTGCACGGAATACCAGCCGCCGGCTTGGCCGCGGCCGTCGCCGTACCAGTCGCCGCCCACGCCGCTCGTGATGGCCCAGAAGCGGTTGCCCTGCGAGCCGTAGGCGTAGCTGCCGCTGTAGGCGGGCTCGCCTCCGTTGGGGCTCAGCCACGCCGACTGCACGTTGATGTAGCTCGTCTCGTCCTCAATCGGGGTGACCTGGATGTTCGCGACCTCCATGGTGCGGACCTCTCCGCAGGTGGAGGGGTCGTAGTTCTCGAGGAAGAAGAAACCGGGCGCTGCCAGCGTGGCTCCCGGAATGTTCGTGTCGTAGCAGCACAGCTGGGTCCACGTCTCGGTTTCCAGGTCGCAGATCCACTGGTCGACGAGGATCGTGTCGGCATCGGAGGTGCTGCAACGCAGTTGCATGCGGTACCAGCGGCCTTCTTGCCAGGGGTATTGCACGATGCGGTGCACGCCCGTGCCCTCGCCTCCGAACTGGCTGTTCTCGTCGGGCTCGGGGTAGACGAGGCTTGCCTGGATGGTTTGGGTTACGCCCTGCTCGTCGGTGTAGTACACGTTCCAAAACGACAGGATCGAGACCCAGTCGCCCTGCGAGCGGTGCTGCAGGCCTGCGTAGCCGCCCACGGAGTCGTAGTCGCAGTGGGCGTCGGGGTAGCTGTACCTGAGCACCGTAAGGTCGGGCGCCCACTCTGCCAGGCAGCAGTACGTGCCGGCGGGCGCGGCGTCGGCCTTGAAGTCGATGCTGTACGAGATGTAGCGCTGGCCGTCTTGAAGGCCCAGGCGGCCTGCGATGTAGGGTGCCTGGCAGCGCGCGTCCTGGTTTGCCTGCTGGATTTCCTCCTGCGAGGGGAAGGGGAAGACGTCGCCCCAGCTCTGCCCGCAGGTAATGGTGAAGGTCGCCGAGCACACAAGCTCGCCGTTGATGTAGAGCGCCGCCGTGTGGTTGCCCTCGGCGAGGACCCGCTGCATGTTCTCGTAGTACACGTGGTAGAGCGTGCCGCTCTGAGCTGCGATGGTGTGCTCCGACCAGCCCCAGGGCTCGTTGCCGTCCACCGTGACGTAGGACTCCCACACGTCGAGCGCGTCGCCGGCGTTGTTTTGGACCACAAAGCAATACGAGGGATACTCACCGCTGGCGATGCTTGCCAAATCGACGCTCGTGCCCACCTCGCGCAGCGAGCTTTCCGTCGCCTGGTCAAAGACGGTGATGCAGGGCCGCGCCGCAAGGTCCTGCACGCCGGCTGCGTCTGCCGACCTGGGAGAGAGGCCCAGCGCCCCTGCGCCCATCATGCCGAGCGCCGCCGTGGACGCCGTTGCCGATGCGAGGGCGATGAGCGAGCGCCTGCTGACGGAAGGGTTGTTCATGGGGGCTCCTTTGATTGGGCTCGGGCAGGCCGGCCGGGGTGGCGTCGCTTACGGGGACGGCCGCGGAGGATGATTCTGTCGCAACCTCGCACAACATAGCACAAGCGCCCGCGCCATTTGGTAGCATAGTTCCGCCAAAGTCAACTTTTTAAGGAGCCTGTTGCCATGAGCTGCTCAGAGCGTGAAGTCATCCAATCCAAGGTCGTGCAAGACGCCGTGGTGTGCCCCTCGTGCGGTGCGGCCGATCAGGTCGACGTGTGGGAGCGCATCGAGGCGACCTGCAACCCCGAGCGTGCCGCTCAGCTGGCGTCGGGTCAGATTTTCGTCCACACCTGCTCGAAGTGCGGCGCGATTGTCCCTCTGGACTACCCGCTCTTCTACATCGACCGCGACCGCCATGTCGCCGCGTTTTACCCGGCCGGTGAAGGCGAGCCCGAGGAGCTCAAGCGCGCCTTCACCCAGCTCGTCATCAAGTTTCGCGGCGTCGAGCTGTCGACGCTGGGCAAAGGGGAGTTCGAGGTGCGCATCACCCCCGAGCGCTACGAGCTTGTTGAGAAGGCTGCCGTGTGGGGAGCGGGCCTCAACGACAAGGTGGTCGAGGTGCTCAAGGCGAGCCTTCTCGAGGAGCTCAACAGCCGCTATCCCGAGCGCGGCTTCGTCGATGCCCAGTTCAACGCCCTGGTAGAGCGCGAGGGCGGCGAGAAGGCCATCGAGGTCCTGCTCTTTGACAAGGACAACACCCCTGGTACCGGCATCCAGGTGCCCTACGCCGCCTACCGCACCCTGGCAAACGACGTGGAGGTGCGCACCCAGTTCGACAAGCACCGCACCCCCGTCGTCGACGCCGCCTGGGGCCGCGAGGTCCTCGACGCCGTAAAGGCTGCCGCCAACTAACGGGGAAGCCGATGAACAAGTAGGCCATGTGGTGCTTCGCCATTGCGGCACCGCAGGCAGAAAACGCGTTCGATGAGGCCGAGTGGACTCAGTCGCCGTTTTCTCAGATGCTGCAAGGGTGCGGCTTGCTGCCATGTGGCCGCACAACATACGGAACACCGAGAGCCGGACGCGAGCGTTTTGCCTGCGTCCGGCTCTTTTCTGGTGGGCTTCTGTTGACAAGGTGCCCGCTTTTTTAATACCCCCGGAAGGGTTGGTTTGCCGCGGCGAGCGCGTTCGGGCGCTCTTGCAGGACTCCAGAACAGCGGGGCCGCGGGCCGCCGGCAGGTCTTATTCCTCCGTAAGCGAAAGATCTTCGACAGTGGCGACGATGCTGGCAGGGTCGGGAGAATGGCGGATATAGGTGACCGGATCAGCGACGTTGACCGTGCGCAGGCCGTCTAGCACAGAGACGCCACCGCAGCCGAGTTCGACATGGTCGAGACCGGCAGCAAGCGCCTGCTCGTAACGGTCCTCATGGCCGAGCAACGTGAAGACGCCAGATCCCGGGGCGCACTCAGAGTAGCCGTGGGCTAACAGCCAGCCTGTCATTGCGGTATGCAGCTCGATGGCTTGCTCGTCAGTGGGAAGAGTCTGGCCGTGGCGCGGAAGCTCGAGGACGCTCTCATGTAGAACGAAGTGCCGGTGGAGCCGGGTGCCGGGGACAAGGGGCAGGCGATGCAGTCGGAAGAACGACAGGCCCATATCTACCAGGGATGACAGGGTTTCGATGGCGCTCCGTTCGGTTTGACCGGGAATGCCGAACATCACCGATGCGCCAAAGTCGGAGAACTCGAAGCTGTGCAGGATGGCAAGGGACTGGTCGATTGCTGAAAGGGCCGTGGGACGGCTGAGCGCATACCACTCGAAGGTGTCGCACGTCTCGACACCGAACTCGAATCGGTCGACTCCCGCCGCCTTGAACGAAGAGGCGGCGTCAACGCTCACGCCTCCGGGAATCGTACGCAGGGCAACCTGGGGCTTTTCTGTTCCGTCAGTGATGTGCGCGGGCCCGCTGGTCATCGTTCCCTTCGCTGTCTCAGCCGCAGCGGCAGTACATACGTCTTTAACGAGCCGGGCGAGGCGTTCGGCGGGGCAGAGGTTGGGCATGCCGCCCCAGATGCGCATCGCTGCGATGGGACGACCGGCGAGATCGGGCAAGATGGATGCGAACTCACGGCGCAGTCCATCGGGATAGGCGCTGCGGACAATCGGACCTCCCGGGATTTCCGTGTCGGCAAGCCCGGCGTCACGTGCGGCGGCGGCGCTGACCGAGCGGGTGAGAGGTTCGGCGCAGTAGGAGCACGTCATTGCGCAGAACGGCACGCGTGCGCCTATGACCAGGGGTGTGCCGGCCAAAGATTCCGTTGTCGTCTTGGCCTGTGTGCCTTGCGCGGGTCCCAACTCGTCAACCATCGCAACCCCTTCTTCTTGGACGTTTCGACCAGGGCCACCAATTGGGCGATTTGTCCAATTGTCCGCATGGACGGTCGGGATGTACCGGCCGTCCAGATATGCTTGCCATATAAACCAGTCGAACAAGTATAGTCGCGAGACGATGTGCCTCTCTGTTTCGAAACTGCCAGATATTCCCCTAAAGACGCCAAATCCGCTCGTGCGGGGGCAATGAGCGGCACGTTGGTGGTCCAGAATGCTATGGTGTGCCTCGTGAAGGGCAGATTTTGGGCGTAAGCCGGGTGTCAGGGGGCGCCGTGTATTCAGTTGCCATTGTCGAGGATGATGAGCGGGACCTTGAGACCCTTGAAGGGTATATCGAGCGGTTCGCGCCGGAGGTGTCAGGTGGGTTGCGGGTCAGTTCGTTCTCGGATCCAGAAGAGTTCCTTGCTGCACCGCCTGACAGCTTCGACATCGTCCTCCTTGACATCGAGCTGGGAGAGGGAAAACCGAGCGGCGTAGAGGTGGCGTTTCGTATCCGGATGGTAGACGAGCGCGCCGTCATCGTTTTTGTCACGAACTTGTACCAGTTTGCTATCGAGGGATACAAGGTGCGTGCGCTCGACTTTCTCGTAAAACCATTGCGTTATGCAAGCTTCGGGGAGACCATGCGCAAAGCCGTTGCGGCAGCGGAGAAGGAGAGGCCGCATTTCGTGCGGTTGGCGTTCGACAAGGCGAGTCGACTCGTTGACGTCGAGACTATCACGTACGTGGAAACCGAGGGGAAGCGATTGCGCGTGCACTGCCTTTCGGGCGAGACGTATTGCTGCAACGGTCCGATGCGCGACTTGGAAGAGCGGCTGGAACCGTACGGGTTTGCTGGAATCCATCAAAGCTTTCTCGTGAATATGCACTTTGTCGAGCATGTAAGCCAGACTGAGGTTGTTGTTGCAGGGACGACGCTTCCCGTGTCGCGGTATCGCCGGCAAAGGTTTGTCGTTGCGCTTACGGACTATGTGGGCGGGATTTTGTAGGAAGCCGAAAGTGGATGGGAAGGGGTAGCGCATGGTGTGTTACTCGGACATCTCAATGATTGTGATAGCGGTTGCTATCGCATGCGCTGCCGTCTTGCTTGGGCGAACGCTTGAACCACGGGCATGTGGAGAGGGCAGTTGCTTGGGGGTCGCCAGGACCGTTGTGTGCGTGGTCCTGCTCTTCGCGCTGGGGGGAGTCGTTTATCTTCGATGGACGGTGCTGCCCACGTCACTTGTAATCATCGCGCTTGCCGGGGCTTACTTCCGCGTCGCGCGAGCAGCCAGCCTGCAAGAATGTGCGTACCTCGGTTGCGTGTTCTTCCTCATGTATGACTTTGCCGTGCTGCTAGGGGTAAACGTTCTGCGCGAATCCTTCGACGCAGCGGTTGGCGAGGGGGCATGGTTTCGGGCGGGTGCGGGAGCGCAGGCTGCGAGCGTGGCAGTCATCTCTGGCGCGCTTTTGGGGCTTGTCGCGCTCGTGCGCAAGTTGGCCGTCCCGAGCGAGTACAAACTGACGGCGGCGCAGACATCGCTCGTGCTCATCCCTATGGTGTCCTACCTCTACGTTCGCAGCGGCCTGTACATTACCTCGTATAACGGGGGCGCAATCGAGCATTTCCAGGGGGAGCTCGTGCTCATCTTGCTGAGCCTGCTCCCTACAATCTCGGTGGTGGTGGGGCTCATGAACGTCCTGAACGCCCAAATCACGCGCGGCGAGGTGCTGGAGATGCGTGAGCTCATGGCCAAACAGGCGCAACAATACCTCATCAAGCGAGAAACGATTGATCTTGTGAACCGCAAGTATCATGACATGCGGCATTTTGCGTCGGTCATCGATGGGAATGGCAATGGGGCGACTGTGCCGGTGGGCGAAGGAGAGCGGCGAAATCTTGAGCGCGACCTGGAACGATGCTCGGTGTTTGTCGACACGGGGAGTCCTATCGTGGACGTCATCGTGTCTGACAAAGTGCTGGTCTGCAATGAGCGCGATATCCGACTTGTTCCATTTATCGATGCCAGAACACTTGGCTTTATGGGGTCGCTTGACCTATGCACGCTGTTTGGAAACGCCCTCGACAATGCCATCGAAGCGACTGGGCTTGTTGAGAACCCCGAGTTGCGCGAGATCAAAGTGAAGGTGGCGCCGGTAAACGACATGGTGGCGTTCTCGTTTGTGAACCGCTATGCCGTGGCGCCGAAGGTTGTCGACGGGGTACTCCTGAGCACAAAAGGGCGGCTGGAAGGGGACCATGCGACAAACGCAGGCAAGGGGTCCGCTGTCGCCGATGGCGTGGTTGATGATGAGCCGCACGGTTACGGGATGAAGAACATCCGACGTGTCGTGGAGTCGTATGGCGGGGAAGCCACTTTTTCTGCTCGCGACGGGATATTTACGCTCAATCTTCTCGTTCCCTTGCCTGTCGAACCTGCGCCCCATGGCTGATGCACGGGCGAAACAACCCCAGCCACAGTAGGCTGAATCCGCCTGATTCGCCCCCTATGGCACCAGTTTTGCCACAGGGGTTTCTTGCGTGGCAGGCAATCGTGTACGTTGCCCAACGATGGGCTGGTGCGGCGACAAGGGCGTCGAAAACGCCGCCCGGCCCGAGCGCACGTGACGACTATCAGGCGCGATGAAAGGGGTCAACATGCAGTGCACACGTAGGAACTTCCTCAAGAACGCGGCCGCGGCCGGTGGAACCGTCGCTTTGGCGGGCATGGCGTCGACGGCGATCGCCGAGGAGGCTGCGCCCGCTGAGGGTGGCGCACCTGCCGAGGGCGGCGAAGGCGGCGGGATGCCTCCCATGATGGGCGGCGCCGTGGAGGAGTACGACGCTGATTGGCGTGCCCCGCACGCTGTTCCCACGGCCGACGAGGTTGTCGAGGAGAAGACTGCAGACTTCGTCGTTGTGGGCCTTGGCCATGCCGGCACCAACTGCGCGCGCAGGCTCATGGAGCTTGGCCGCAGCGTCATTGCCGTAGAGAAGCAGGAGGAGGAATCCTTCTCCATGCTTGGCAACGACATCGGCCACATCAACTCGGATATGAACCGCAGCTTCGGGGTGCCGGACGCCGACCCCATCGAGTTCTACAACAACTGGATGATCGTTTCGGCCAACATGGCTCAGCCTGCCCTTGTTATGCAGTTCGCCCAGCGCGGCGGTGAGGCCATCGATGACTTTTGCAGCGTGTACTCCGACGAGGAGAAGCAGAACTTCTCAATCTATTTCTGGGACGGCGAGCCTTACCCCAACTTCCCCGAGGAGATTGGCAAGCAGCATTTCTGGTATGGCTGCCTCAACCTGCGCGGTAAGAACTGCAACATGAACATGACCGAAGCCTACAAGATTCAGATTCAGAATCTGAAGGACGGCGGTGCGACGCTGGACTTTGGCATGGATGCAGACCAGCTCATTCAGGATGAGTCGGGCAAAGTCGTGGGCCTATACGCCAAGAACGGCGATGACCAGTTCGTGAAGTACAACGCCAACGTTGCCGTCATCCTGTGCGCCGGTGACTTTTCTGGTAACGAGGTCATGCGCGAGGAGCTGCTCCCCTGCATGGCCGGCCTGCTCGCCGACGGTGAGAGCCTCGGTGGTATGGGCGGCCGCACCGGTCGCGGCATTCAGATGGGCTATTGGGCGGGCGGTAAGCTCGAGCCCGGTCCCATTGCCACGCTGGGCGGCGACTACGTGTGTCCCTCGGGCATTCTGGGCAACGGCGGCGTGCCGATCTGGCTCAACGAGAACGCCGAGCGTTACTGCAACGAGTTCTTTGGCGGCCCCGAGATCGCCGGTCGCCCCGGCGCTCGCGACCAGCACGTTGTGAAGTATTGCGTTTTCGACAGCAATTGCATCGACCATCTTTCCTACGGTCTGCCCTGCCACACCGCGTTCGATTGGTCGGACCAGGAGGCCAAGGATTCCGTTGCTGAAAAGCTTGAGGGCGCCCTTAATGCCGGTGCCGAGGGCTACAACGGCGTGTACTGCGCCGACGATCTCGCCACGTTGGCTGGCTACCTGGGTCTTGGGGGCGAGGTGGCCGAGAACTTTGTCAAGAGCGTCGAGCGCTTCAACGACCTGGCGGAGAAGGGTGTTGATGAGGACTTCGGCCGCGATCCGCGTGTCATGTGGAAGCTCGAGCCTCCTTACTACGCCCAGGCCACGAGCATGTTCATGGTGGGCATGATGATGGTGTCGCATGGTGGTCTCATCACCGATGGACATTCCAACGTTCTTGACACCAACTACAAGCCGATTCCTGGCCTCTATGCCGCTGGCAACAACTGCGGCCGTCGTTTCGGGCCGGCGTACTTCACGCCCATTGCAGGCGTGTCCATTGGTTTCGCCATCACGCAGGGCTATGTCGTTGGTGACTACCTGGCGTCGTTGTAAGGAACGCAGCCGCAGCGCACACCAGTGCGAATGCGCATTGTCCAGGAGCTACGAAGCGGGGTCGGTTGCCATGGGTGACCGGCCCCGCGTTTTCATGTGCGAGGAGATCGGCATCGATGCGGGGTGCCTGGCCGTGCTGGTTGAGGGGTGCTAGCTGGGGATGGCGTTCGAGAGCGCGGACAGGGTCGAGGCGGCATAGTATAGGCGACGTGGTTTCAGGCTGTGGTGAGGCCGCCTCCTTCGGAGACGAGCCTTACGTCAACACTCGACGCCACCGCGTTCGAAACTTGTGTGAGGTGTCCCGAACTTTTGCGTCTCATGTAACCTTTTGCCTGCCGGACCCGTGTATAGGGTAAGGAGGTGACGGGCTTATGGAAAGCCGAGCAATGAGAACCGAAGAAGAGATCGAGCGGGCGATGCGCAGGCACGGCAGTGCGGTGTACGTTGTCGCGCTTGCGCAAACACGCTGCCGCGAGGACGCCCAGGATGTGGCGCAAGATGTGTTCGTAAGCCTTTTGACCTGCGGTAAGAGTTTTCGCGATGAAGACCACTTGCGGGCGTGGCTTTTGCGGACGACCGTCAATCGTTGCGCCGACGTGTACCGGTCGCCTTGGAAGCGCAAGGTGCAGGCGATGCCCGAAGGGGGGCCCGATATCGGTGGCGTGGAAGCGGGTCCCGAGGATGCGGCCCTGCGCGCGCTTGAAAGAACCCAGGTTTGGCAGGCATTGAGGCGCCTGCCAGAATCGCTTCGCGCCACGGCGGTGCTCTTTTACATCGAGGAGCACTCGGTGCGGGAAATCGCAGACATCATGGAATGCAGGCAGGGCACGGTGAGGGTGAGGCTTGCGCGTGCTCGCAGGCAGATGCGCGACGTGCTTGAAGGTACGGCTGAACCAAGCGAAAGGGGTGGGGCATATGAAGCACTCTGAGCTTGATGCCGCTCGCAACTTGGCGAAGAGCGTCAAGTTGCCTGAGAAC
>ERZ1034980.2011-NODE-2011-length-11381-cov-8.755430_pt1 | contig 11381 bp, 4 predicted proteins | sample MGYA00520622_ERZ1034980 | MGnify/ENA primary metagenome ERZ1034980 (study PRJEB33766, sample SAMN09781791) | gut metagenome | biome: gut microbiome | host: Homo sapiens | place: Madagascar | study: EMG produced TPA metagenomics assembly of the PRJNA485056 data... | reverse complement strand
CTATTTATACATTCTGGGTCTAATGAAAAAAGTGGAATTCGTGAATTAATACGACTAATTTCATATACAGACTTACTCCATATATTTGTCCCTAAAACAAGATATTCAGATAGTAATTCAACGGTACAATTTTTAGGTTCTGTTCCAATCGGAACACCATTGGTTACATTACTTGTTAAATCGTCATAATATGAGATTACATGAGACTCATTAAAAGCAGACATAATAGTAGATTTTATAGACGAAAGATTTCCTCTCATAGAAGAATTACAATATCCACCCGATGAACTATCTGTGCCACTCATTTTACCTGTACCCATAACATTGTCAGGAATAATACATAAGTTATTTCCATATATAGTTTTGTTTAAAATATTACATCCGGCAACTCTATAAATTACACTATTTATTGTAAAATAATCGCCAACAAATATATCTTTAAACGTACCATTCTTAATAGATGTTGCCATTTCTGTTGTAAATGAACTGCCTAAACTTTTTCCTCTAAATATAGAATTGTGTGCACCAGCATTATCAGCAATTGTATATCTTGCCGCTAAATTCTGATAATCAGAATAAAGTTCATTTACGGCAGTTAAAATAGTTCTGTCACCCATATTATATTTTGATGACTTATTCATGATGAGAGAATAAAAGTCACTGAATTTAATATTCTTTGTCCCGGAACTTCCATCAACAGCCAAGACAGTATCATCTGCAATAGTAGAAGTTTGAAGTAGATCTTTGATTCTTGTAGTATTACTCATTTTTCAATCCACCTCCTTTATATATTACTCTTTATTCATATCACATAAAACCGACTGTAAAACAATAATATCCTGAGCAGACATTGCATCATAGATACCTTTATCATCATAATTGAATATTTCAGGATCAATTAAATATATATCAATATCAATTTCAATATCTAATAAGTCTTTAATCTGCTCATTAAATTCAGTTTTCACGGAATCATCAACAATTGGAATTCCGCTTGCATTTATTTTGTTATTACCATCCTCATCTTTAATGATATGATCTGAATATGATTCAAAAAGCTTTTTCAACTGACTATCATAAGCTTCGTATTCTTTTGAAATCTTCATCAAATTTCGTGTAATAGCAAAACTAATTTTCTGAGGCAATTTCTTTGTACCATATGCCTGCAGAGTATTCATTAAATTTACCATAACTAAATTAGTCATTTTCATATCCCGTTACTCCTTAATTCCTGTATTTCTTTTGATAGTTTTTTTACTTCGTTTTCAAGTTCAAGTATTTTTCTTTGGTGATTTTGTGTTACCTGAATATGAGGTGCCATAAGCTCTTCGTATCTAAGACCGCAAATATATGTATCTGGATTATTTTCGTCAATAGGTGTTTCTTCATCAAATGTATAACGAACAAATACTCCAAAGTCACCAATTGTATTATCCATAGTAGTTTTTACATCTTGTGCTAAAAATCCTGTGTGATATCTATTAGATGTGCCATCTGTAAATTTATAGATTTTGGGGGAGAGATTCATAATAAATTCTTCGGCATTTGGAATAGAAGAAATATTGGTTTTAAAACGTTCGTCTGAAAGAGAAGTGTTAGATCCGCTACTTGTTTTATAGACATTTTTTACTACAATATAACAATTTCCGGCTGCTGCATCATCTTTGTTTCCACCTATCCAAATATCATTATCTCTAGAACATTGTAAGGTTCTTCGTCCATTCATATAAATAAAATATGATCCACTCATTTGCAGTCCTTCGGTTGTATAAAGAGTTTTACATTCCATATTTTTACAATGAATATAACCATCAATAATACTTACGGAATTGCTCCCATCTGCAATTTCACCCTTAAAACTAATTCCATTAACACCTTTACCAATACATAAATATGTATCATTTCCATTAGGATTTTTATAAGCAGATAAAACTTCACCAACATAATAGTTTGAATCAGTATTTAAATTTAATGTTGTCGCTGTAATAGATCCGGTAATATCACAATTTGAAGCAACCATATATCCATTTGCACGTACATAAAATGGCCAATTATTATTTTTTTTATCATATACAACTAAAAAATCATGATTAGTATTCGAACCATTCAAAACATAAACTTTATTTCCACCTTCTGTTGCATTTCCCCATTCGCATGTAAGTCCATCTTCTCCAATTGTCCAGCCACCAATTTTACCGCCTTTACAAGACATAGTTCCATCGTCATTAATAACAAAATAACTATTTGCTGTAATAGTACCTACTAAATTAATTTTATCACCTTGAATTTGAACACCACTCTCATTAACATTTATACTTGAAATAATATCATATTCATTCTTTTCATTTCCATTTTCGTCAGTTTTCTTTTGAAATGATAAATTAATAGCATCTTGCGTCTGTTTAAATGACGTAAGTTGCATTCCTATATCTCCATTTTCATCAAGTCTTCCAACAATAGTCTGTATTTGTCTTGCATTTGCTATAATTTTAGAACCGACATCACCATCATCTCCGAGAGATTTTGTAATAACTTTTAACCCTTCTGCATTTGCTATAATTTTGGAGCCAATTTTTCCATCATCTTTAAGATCGTTTGTAACAATTTCTAACCCTTCGGAATTTGCTTTAATTTTCATTCCTATATCGCCATTTTCGGAAAGTCTATTATCAATTCCCGTAATTGATTTATTAAAAGAAAGATCTAATCCTGCACCGTCACCTGCAATATAAAGTAATCCATCCTTATTTATCCAGAGTACATCTTCTTTTTTATTCGAAATGCATAGCATTTTATCATTATTCTTAGGATTGACTACGAACTTATTTCCAGTATCTTTATTAAACATAACAAGACCTTCATCTGTCATCTTCAAAGATCCAGAATCGTTATAAATTTTTACTTCATTTCCAAGAATAATGTCACCAACAATTTTATGAGCAATTAAACCATAATCTTCAACATACTCTCCAACATCAGGATCGTAATGCATGAATTTACCTAGTCCTGTCTGAACAGTCTTCCAGTTATCGTTTGTATAATAAATACCGTGATTAATAACCTTGGTCTGTTCCATGCTATAACCGTCACCAAATTCATTCTTTTCACGCATGAGCATACCTGTTTCATCCAACAACATACTCTGATTATTAGCAGCACTCACGATTTTTTTATTGGTGAGACTAAGACCTTCATCAACCATAAGAGATAATTGCTTGTTAGCAGTTTCACCTTTATTGGCCTGTCGTTTAGTGGAATTATAAGATGTGGCAATTGATTGAGCTTTAGATAAGATACTCTGTGTATCAGAAAAATAATTAGAACTACAGATTACATCAGAAAACTCCACATTAAGAGTTTGAAGATTATCGTAATCTATTTTATAAGAAGTGAGTCTTAATTTATATATTGTTTCATCAATCTCTACATGGATCCAGTTACCAACTTCAAAATTATGAATGATAGGAGAGAAGGTTCTTCTGTCAGCAATAAGGTATTTTTGATCGTCAGTAACAATATATACGCCATCTAGTGTAATAATATTTGCATTTTCTTTTTCGCAAACAAGTAGAAGATTATTAAGATTACATGTGATTGTATTTTGAAGGGTAGCAGATTTCTCAATTTCCTTTTCTGCATTTTTTCTAAATTCTTTTGCCTGATCAATTAATTCCTGGTCAGATAATCCATCAGAAATGAAATTATCATTCTGATATATATCATCTCTTCGGAAAGAGCAGAATTCAATCCAACATTCATCAGCAAGATATTTTTGAAGATTTAATTCATTAATAATAGAAGTTCTCAGTTTATCAATGATATCAAGTAATCCAGTAGGATTTTCTTTATCACCTTGTAATTTGGTAACTTCTGCTTCACGTTCTTTTAATTCATCTTCAAGCCATAAGCTTTTATTATAATAAGGAAGATAAATCGACTCATAACATTCATCAGATGGATCGGCAGTACCTTTTTCGATAAGAATATCTAGGCATGATCTATTTATCTTTGCTAATTCATTTAAATTATCGACACTGTAAAATGCTAATTTCTTTTTGAATTCCGTTTCATCGGTAATCTTAAATAAACCAAGCGTTCCAATAGCATCCGGATCACCTTTTTTCATTGCTTTTTCAATCTGGCCCTTAAGATAATCTGGTTTTGCCTCAGAAATCTGTAATGTCAATTCTGGAGTAGTAGCTTTATCATCATCAGAATTTCCTTCGTTTGAATAATTATCAAGACTGATTGTGCCCTTCCAAACCATATTAGAATATGAATTATTCTTTACAGTAATCCGGTATAATCCTGTATTAATATAAACTTTTACATAGTTCTCAATAGCTGTATTTATTGTGGCCAATGAGGATTTACTTGCATTCTGAATACCAATAGGAGATAAGTTTTCAACAGTTAATTTTTTAATTTCTTCTTCAGCTGTTGTCTTTGCTCCTTCATCAGACGCAGGTGCGAGAGAAGTTTGTAGAAGATAATATAAATCAAGAGCTTCATAATATAATCCAATCATAGAAGAATATCCTTTGATTGGATAAGATACAGTCTTTAATTCTTTGTCATATACCTGATATTTAGTGATAAGAGCATTATAATCTTTTATCATCTGTTCAGAAATATTCATCTGTTTAGTATCAGAATATTCAGCACACTTTTTATCATATGCATCAAGTTTATTTCTTAATGTCGTTGACATATCATTTCTGGTCGAATCATTAAGATACCAGATATAAGAACTTCCAGTAGGACTTAAGTTACGAACAGTTGCAGTCATTAAGTCATCACCGGCTTTTAAATAAAAGCAGTTTTTGACTTCATCTTTATTTGATGAATAGGATATCTCATCAGCAAAATTTTCATGATTTATAAATATTCCGCTATCACTACCATATCCAGGATTAATATTTGTGGAACCACATTTTGTGCAACATCCTTTTTTAAATGTTCCACGCTCTCCGCAATCCCTACATTGATCATCTAGATCATAAACTGAAATAGTACGATGTATTTTTCCATCATCATCAAGTGATTCACCAAATTTAAAAAGACATTCAATTTCTTCTGCAATATCATTGAATGCATCAGTAATATATACTCCATCCCATGAAAATGTTCTTTGTAGTTTTGCAATTGATGGATCTACATGCCAAATTGTATAATGACCTGCTTTATCTTTTAAAATTCTATGTAATAATGAACCTTCAGGATTATCAGGATTGTATAATATAGTAGGCACATAATCGTCACGCATAATATCATCTTCAGAGTTGATTTCAATATTATTCAGTGTAAGCTGACTTAATTCTGATTCATGAAGATGAGTCCCTGTACAATGCTTTATAGTAGCATCATTTTCATCCATATCAACTTTTAGCTCATACCATGGATTAAAAATATTGCTGTCACGATGGGGAATGTAGATAAGTCTAAAATCTTTGATATCATCCCAGAATTCACATTTTTTATTATCTACAGTTTTATAAACATCAAATGTGATTTCTGCTGCTTCATTAAAATTGTCTGTATCAGTAAATGCTTTTACATTTGTAATAGCACCTTTCTTTTCACCATTACGATTAGCAAGTATAAGAGTAGGAGTTATTGGCTGACCATCTGGTCCAATCTCAATAATGTCACCATATAAAGAAGTATTCATGGAATCACCACCTTCGCAATTGGTGTATAAGAAATAGTGTAAGTACATGGGAGATTAAAAGTGAGAGTATTAGATGTTTCATTATAGATATTATATATTCGAATGAATTTATAATTGAAATCATTGCTTACGATGTGACCATCATCACTAGAAATAATTTGGAGGTATTTATTGAATTGAATTGTTTCACCGGATTTGCAATTTTTAACAATAGTTTTTCTGCCATCAAAAGAATTTGTGACTTCAAGATTTCCAGCAGATTTAAGAGTTATTGATATATCTGGATAAATATAGCCTTCCTCATCACTGGTATCATCAATAACAATAGAGGAACCTGCATTTACAGATCCACTCATAAAAACTTGATTTTTATATCCAAAAGGAGCAGTGGCAGTAAAGGTTAAATCAAATCCAATACATTGTCCACCATAATGAATCTCTTCAATATTAAAACTTCCTATCCAGTAATATCCGGTATAATTGCTTCCTCCAATTCTAAATTCCTCAGCAGTAGGAGAATTAAGCCATCTTTTCAATGATGCACATTCTGCAGGTGTAATTATATAGTTTTCTGATCCGCATCCTTTACAGATTGACATCTTCAATGTAAGAGCATCTGTATATGTTGCATATATAATAGGAAGATATTTTCCATTAAACATTGAAATTGATGTAAAATCCTTCTGAGAATCAGCAGCTGTATTAGAATCAGTACCATCAAATTGGCATAACATGTAACCATGACTGCTTAATAATTCTCCACGAAAACTAAAATCGTATTCATTCACTATATCTCCCTCCGTTTCTTTTTAAAGTGACTGTTTTGCTTCGTTTATAATTTCTTCAAATTGAATATCATATTTATATCTCATCATAATTAAATTATTGATTTCATTTTGAAGATCATGTTTTAGTGATATAATTTCCTTTAGACCTTCTTGATAATTTGAAATTAAATCTTGTGTTTCCTGTATAATTTTCTTTTGTGTATTATATTTATCTAATAACGCTTCATTTTTAGCCTGAAGAGTTTTATTTTCTAATTTAAGAATTTCATTTTCTTTTCGTAAATTTAAGATTATAAATTCATCATTTTGAATTGTATTTTCCATTCCTTTTCTCCATAATGAGAGACAGCCCACAAGAACTGTCTCTCAGAATAATTACCATTTATATTTATTCTTTGCTAATTTACTTCCACCAGCAAGTCTGTCAGTGGTCATAGATTGAATAAATTTCTCAAATTTATCATCTTTAGTCATTTGATTCATGAAATCCTCATAATTTTCGACATGATCAATTTGAATGGTAACTTGATTTGTTACGTTTCCAATAGTTGTTTCTTTAGAAGAAACAGATGCAATCCTTCCAATCTGACTCGCAATACCATCAAAAGCAGTATTCGTAAACATCGGAGTATTCATATTCGGTGTGAAATCAAATCCATCCCTCAGTGCATCTCTCAGCTTCAGGAAGTTTTCAGTATCCACAGAATTCAGCACAAGTTCTGGTTTACTTGGTGTTCCATCCAACTGAGCAAGTCCGGTATAATCAACCAGACCACCAGTCTTATAACCCTTCAGCTGAGATTTAGAAACCCAGCCTAAGTCACCAGAACCAAACTTTTTACCTGTAGAGATATGATATGGTTTCTTAGCACCTTTTTGAATCTTGGTAACATATACCTTTTTACCACGATTACTTGTACCTGATGCACCGCCACCAGAAGAATCCGCTGTGTAACTTCCGTTTACAAAAGTAACCTTGTCACCAACTTCGACTTTACCGTTACCCTGTTTACTTCCAGTGTTTTTCTTTGCTGGCTGATTTGAATTATTAGAATTATTACTGTTGTTGCTTCCAATATTTTCATTCTTTGCAGGAAGAGCGGTATCTGTCTTAGCACCTTCATTTACCTGAGTAGACTGCTTGTCACTATTTGTTTGCATTGACTGGACTTTGGCATTAATAGCATCAAGAACAGTTTTTACACCTGTTATCTTGCCCATAATACCTTTGTCGTCAGTGGTTCCAAGAATATCTCCGGCATAGCCCCAGATTTTACTCATCTCATCAGAAATTGTATATCCAACTTTATCAGCTTCCGTCTGTAAGGTCTGATTAATGCTTTCCTTATTCTCATTTGACTTGGTAATCATATCTGCTACAAGAGCATCAATATTATCCAGTCTGGCATTCAGAGTTTCTTTGTAGTTATCAGAAAGATCACTAAGAAGTTTCTTCTGCTCAGAAATATATCTATCATACTGAGTATCCTGCAAATCTTCCTGTGCATCCTTCAGATCTTCTTTGAGCTTTTGGATGTTAGCCTTAGACTCTTCAGAATCATCACCGGCATAAGCATTCAGCTGTTTCTGAATCTTAGAGATTTCTTCTGTCTGGTCTTTGACCTTTTTCTGGTGATCGTATAAATCCTTTGCAGAATCTATAGAATCCTCATACTCATCGATCAGAGTACCAAGAGCATCAATCTGTCTGTTGATACCATCCTCAATAAGATCAGCCATTGCCTGTTTCTCATCTTCCGCAGATTTGATGTTATCTCTCTGAGCTTCAAGAAGTTCTTTTCTACGGTCAATAAGTTTGGTATTATTCGGATCTTTTGCTATTTCTGCATTCAGCTTTTTGATTTCTTCAGTATACTGATTAGCCTGAGCCATATAGGTGTTATAGTTCTGACCGTGTATTCCCGTAACAGCCATACCTTTATCAGTGAACTTACCTGCTACATTAGCATTTTCAACTTTATCTGTATGTCCTCTGTCCTGATATAACTCATCCTTACGTTGTGCCATAAGGTCAATCATAAAATCAGCTTCACTAGAAATATCACTGATTCGTTCCTGGATATAATCAAAACGATCCCAGTCAACCTGACGCATATTATTGTTTGCTTCCGCAAGCTGCGTATTCAGTTCCTGACGGTTCTCGATTTCTTCTTGAATGGCTTTCTGGAATTCTTTATCCTGTTCGGAATCTTTGACAATACCACTATATGGATTGCTTAAAGCATATGCACGTTCAGCCTTTAAAGCCTCAATCTTAGCAGTGCTTTTATTGATTTCATCCTGTGTGGCACTTGCAATAGCAGAATAATTAGCTTTACTTCCAAGATAACCTTTTTCTTCAAGATAATCGATATTGTTATTTGCTGTATTGGTTCTATGCTCAATGATAGCTTTATCATTATCGAAATCCGTAGAAATAATATCGAAACGATCAGAGAATAATTTTGCAATGTTCTCCTCTATTTCAAGCTGTTTATCACGAGCATCAAGAGATTTTTCATAGAAGGTCTGATATTTCTTGATATTCTTATACTTTTCATCATTCTTGGAACTGTAAGTCCTATAGTCAATAGCACCTTCACGGATTTTCTTCTTAGTAGCTGCATCAAGTTTTACTCCGTTAGCCTTTTTTAGATAATAACTGACAGCTTTAGTTGCAGTATTTTTTTCAGATTTAAGGAGTTCAAGCTCACTGTCGTATTTCTTATTTCCTGCAACTTTAGTAAGATGATTTAATCTGTCTCCCAAAGATCTGAATGTATCACTTGCAATCTTGCCGAAATTGGAAATTACACGTTCAAGACGTTTGAATTTAATCTCGATATAATCAACATCTTGTTCAGAATCTTTGGATGAAGAAGAGGATTTAGATTTACCGGAAGATTTACCAGAAGATTTAGATGAAGATTTGGATGAAGATGAGCCAGAAGATTTCTTATTGGAAGAACTAGAAGAACTCTTTTTAAGATACTTATCATTTAATCCAGAATAACCAGTTGTCGATGGACCACCAACATGAGCAGGAGATACAGCTAATGTACCATTTGCATATGCACGAGCATGACTGTTTGTTTTTCCATATTTTAATAAATCTTCTGTTTGAGAAGCGGAAAATATGATATCTCCTTTTTTCAGGTTTTCCATATGTGGACCACCTGGTAACAAACTCCACACACCATCACGAACAATAGATTCCGTACCAACTTCATTTGTAAGGGCAGTCTCATTCTGACCTAAAGCAACATTACCACCTGCATGAGCAGAAGAGAGTGGCTTCAGGTTAAGCATATTATAAGCAGTACCATCAGCATGAGCTATAGAGGTCATTGATCCTGATGCTTTTGGTCTACTTGTACCGCTAGAACCATTATTTACATGATTCGTTGTAATAGTAACAGTCTTATCATGTAAAGCATTAATAGCAGATCCTAATGCAGTGACAGTATTTGCACCATTTGTTACGGCAGTAACTGTAACAGTTTTATCTGTCAATGCATCTATAGCAGATTTTAATGAGCGAACCTGTGGTTCACCATTAACTTTTGCTTCAGTTTTTACTTCTTTAGATTTTACAGAATCAACAGAAGATTTTAATTTATCTACATCTTCAGTTCCTGATGTATTGGCATCAACATTTACAGATTGATTTTCTGCACCAGTTGTATCGGTGATATTTGCAGTTGCATCAATATTTACCTGTTGACCATCAGCACCCTGAGTGTCAGTAATATTTGCCGTGGCATCGACATTTACTTGTTGTCCATCCGCTCCTTGAGTATTTGTAATATTTGCAGTTGCGTCCATTACAGGTGGGGCGGCAGTATCAGTCTCAACACTTGAAATACGAGCCTTGAGATCAACCGGATCAAGATTTGATGTATCAATAGCGTCCGGATCTTCGTATTCTACAGGAATTTCAACTTCTTCTCCATTAGCCTGACGAATAATGTCTTCAAGTGACATTCCTTTTTGAATCATAGATACAAGAACTTCAATAGGAGTCGAAGATAAATTGGTAAGAATTTCATTAGTTTCAACCATATCGCCTTTAGTGACGATATCAATCGTTTTTGTCAAAGTATCTTGACCTTCTTGGCCGCCACCAAACATATCAATTAAAGCTTCGACACCACTAGATGGAGTTGAGGTCGTAATTTCGAACGACATTCCTTTTACTTTATTATCAGGAGCATTTTCAAGTTCTGTGGCTTTATCTACATCACCTTTTGTCTGAACGTCTTCAGTGATTGATAAAGTTTTATCTGATTTTCCTTGATCAAGTCCATCCAATAAACTTTTACCTTTTGGTTTGCCTTCAATTTCTACGGTAAGTTTTTCTGGATCGGCAGTTACTTTTACGGTAGTATCTTTTGCTTTGACATCTAATTCTTCTGGATCTGGTTTTACTTTTACAGATGTTTCCTTGTCTTCAGGGGCAATTTCAGTATGTAATGTGATTTTATTTTCTTCACTACGTCCGTCATTTATCTGGTTTACTAATTTCTGAGCTTCATTAGCCGCTTCTACATTATCGAATTGACAACTAATTGTTACCGGTCTATCTTCAGGGATTTCTTTTAATCCTTCTTCGAAGGTTGTGAACTCCTTTTCACCGGAAACAGTAGCCGTAATAGTAGTATCAACACCTTTTGGAATATTTTGACATTCAGTAACAAATTTGTTTAAGTCATCTTCGTTAGAAAAATCTACATCAATAATAGATGTACTACCATCAAGATTATCATACACATTCTTTGTTTCTTCAGCGTCTGATTTGGCTTTTTCCATATCAGAATCGTCAACTTCCGGTTTCAATTGTCCTAATCCCTCAAGACCTTCAAGAAGCTGATCTTTAGTAAGACCATATGTATCTGACAGCATCTGTAAAGCATCTTCAGCCT
>ERZ1034980.2007-NODE-2007-length-11398-cov-75.687384_pt1 | contig 11398 bp, 6 predicted proteins | sample MGYA00520622_ERZ1034980 | MGnify/ENA primary metagenome ERZ1034980 (study PRJEB33766, sample SAMN09781791) | gut metagenome | biome: gut microbiome | host: Homo sapiens | place: Madagascar | study: EMG produced TPA metagenomics assembly of the PRJNA485056 data... | reverse complement strand
CACCCTTCTCGTTGGGTCGATCGTTTCTGGTGGAGAATGCAGCCGAAACCTCGCCTTCCGCAAACGCGTCCACGGTGGAGCCGTTCTTGACGACGATGTCGTCCTGGTAGGTGAAGAGGGCGTTGGCGCCACCGTATCTGCCTTTACTTGCACGGACCGTCACGTTTGCATGATCGAGGGTGATGCCCTTGTGGGCATAGACGCCATATTCAACACCGTTTACGTTGAGGGAGGCGTTTGTGGCTGCGAGGCTGCCCTTGGCCTCGACGGCAGCGTCTTTCTCGGAGCTTGCCTTGACCTGGCTGCCGTCCGAGATGTTGATATTGCCGCCGCTCCAAAGGGCCTCACCATCGGCTGAGCTTGCCTCGACCGTCCCGCCACCCTTGATGGTGAGGTTCTTGTCGGTTCCAATACCCTTGTCCTTGGTAGCCCTGGCGGTGACGGCTCCGCTGTCGTCAATCGTGATATTGCCGTTTGCCCTGATGCCATCCGATGCACCCGTGGCGTTGACGTTGCCCGAACCTTTGATAGCGAGATCACCCCCGGCATTGATGGCATCAAACCCAGTGCTCGTGGCGTTGACGGATCCGGCTCCGTCGATGTTGATATTACCCGTGGAGAGGATAGCGTCCTCAGTAGATGTCACGCTGAGCGTGCCGCCCTCGTCGCCTTGGATATTGAGCTCGGCATTCTCGCTAGTGCCATGAGAAACGTTGATGCTTTCGATCCATTCGGCAGTGACGATGTTGGTTCCCGAGTAATTCACGTTGAGCTTGCCTGCGGCCTGGATCTCGCCGCCGTTATAGTTGTTGAGCTTCAAGTCGTCGGCGCCGTCCCACGACCAGGTACCGGCCTCGTCGCTCGCCGCGGTGTTGTACTTGTTGCCGCCGACCTTGACCCATTCCGCCGCGAGCGAGACGCTCGGCATGAGCAGCGAGCTCACCGTGAGCGCGCACACGGCGCCTACGACGACGCGGCGCGTCACGCGGCGCCAGCTGCCGTGCGCGAGTCCTATGCGACGGCGAACGTCGGGTTCGGCAACATGGGTTCCGGCGGTAGTGTCATTGCGTTTGGGGGTCGTGAACAAGGCTGCCACGGTTGCTCCCGTTCTCATAGGGCCTATACGACTAGATTCAGCGTATCTGCTGGATGTTGCCGGCGGTAGTGCCGTTTGGAGGGCAAAATGGCCAAAATGGGGGAGAAATAGGCCGCACGCCGGCGCAGGGACCGGCGCTAAAAGAAAAGCGCGGGGCCGCATGGCGACTCCGCGCTTTATTGTTCAGCTTTTGCAGCCTTGCCCTTACGCTACGAAGAAGTAGACGAGGAAGGCAAGGGCCGCGATCCACCCGTCCTGTGCGAAAAAGTGTTTACGAGCGCTTGCGGCTCGCCAGGGCGCCTGTGACGATAGCGGCCGTTCCTACAAGGGCGGTCGCTATGATGGCTGCGCTCGAGGCGTCGCCGGTTGCCGCGAGTTTGCCGGCGGTCTTGGCTCCCGTGGCTGCAACTGCAACGGTCTTGATCGTCTTCGCGCCCTCGGACTTGGAACCCGGCTTGGTCTCGCCGGGCTTTTCCTCGGGTTTGGTCTCCTCGGGAGGCGCGATGAGCGTGTGCTTGGCGACAGCTTCGTTATAGGGGGAGTCGATCACGGCGTCGCCCGTGCCGATGGTCTGCCCTGCCTCGTAGGAGATGCCGCGGCTGTACTCTTCCTCGTAGCGGTAGTCAATGACCTTGCCGCCTGCGGGCGTCTGGATGAGAGCGCCTTCAATCTCGATGGTGCCGATTGTCTCGCCGTCCGCGCTCGTGGCAAGGGCGAAGATTGCCGCCGTGTCTCCCTCAGCTGTGACCTTACTGCGGACAATCGAGATGGTCGCGGGCGTGATGCCCTTCTCGGTCTGCGCGAAGATGCCGATGTTCAGGCCCTCGGACTCAGGGATGATTTCGTCGTTTTGGTCTCCACTGTAGTGGTCGGGGCCGTCGCCGCCGGTCTCGGCATAGCGGGCTATGGCCTTGACAACGGAGTCGCTGATGTAGATATGGCCACCCGCTTCGTCGGAGTAGAAATTACTGGTGGAGATTGCAACCGAGAACCTGCCTTCTGCGAGCGCATCCACAGTTGAGCCGTTCTTGATGACGATGTCGTCCTCATCGGTGAAGAGTGCGCTGGCTTCCCCGCCATCTGAGCTTGCGCGGACCGTCACGGTCGCGCCATCGAGCGTGATGCCCTTGTAGACATAGATGCCATACCCAACGCCACTTGCGTTGAGGGAAGCGTTCGTGACCGTGAGGCTATTTTTACCGTCGATGGCGGCGTCTTCCTCGGAGCTTGCCTTGACCTGGCTGCCACCCGAGATCTCGATGTTGCCGTCGGCCCAAATCGCATTGTCTTTGATAGAGCTTGCCTCTACCTTGCCGCCGCCCTTTATGATGAGGTTCTCGTTAGCATCGATACCCTGATCGTCGGTGGCCTTGGCGGTGACGGTTCCGCTGTTGTCGATCGTGATGTTGCCGTCGGCCCTGACGCCATCCGAATCGCCCGTGGCATTAACGTTTCCCGAGCCCTTGATGGTGACATCGCCCCCGGCATCGATGGCATCGTGCTCGGTGCTCGTGGCGTTGACAGTGCCAGCGCCGTCGATGTTGATGTTGCCGACGGAAGTGATGGCGTCACGAGAAGATGTCACGTTGAGCGTGCTGAACGCGTCGCCCTGAATATTAAGCTCAGCGTTCTCGTTCGCGCCATCCTTAGCCTTGATGCCGCGGCCGTTGTCGTTAGTGACGGTGTTGTTGCCCTCGTAGCTCACGTTGAGCTTGCCCGCTGCCTCGATCGCGCCGCCGTTATAGCCGTTGAGCTTCATGTCATCGGCGCCGTTCCAGGCCCAGGTGCCGGCCTCGTCGCCTGCTGCAGTGTTGTACTGAGTGCCGCCGACGTTGACCCACTCCGCCGCGAGCGAGACACTCGGCATGAGCAGCGAGCTTACCGTAAGCGCGCATACGGCGCCTACGACGATGCGGCGGGTCACGCGGCGCCAGCTGCCGTGTGCGAGCAGCGTGCGACGGCGCACGTCGGGCTCGACAAAATGGGCTCCAGAGGTTTTGTCATTGCGCTTGGGGGTCGTGAACAAGGCGGCCATGGTTACTCCCATCCTCATAGGGCCTATGCGGTTATATCCAGCATATCTGCAGGATGTAGCCGTCGGTAGTGCCGTTTGGAGGGCAAAATGTCCAAAAGACGGGGGGAGAAATGGGTTATGCGCCCGTGTGTCGACTCGCTTAAAAGAAAAGCGCGGGACCGCTCAATGCGATTCCGCGCTTTCATGGTTTGGTTTGTCGGCCGTGCCGCTACGCTACAAAGAAGTAGACGAGGAAGGCAAGGGCTGCGATCCACATGAGCGGCTTGATCTTGGAGGCCTCGCCCTTAAAGAGCGCGACGATCACATAGGCGATAAAGCCCAGGCCAATACCGGCAGAGATGGAGTAGGTGAAGGGCACGCCGGCGACAATCATGAACGCCGGGAAGCCCTGCGACACGTCGGACCAGTCGATCTCGGAGGCCTCGCTCATCATGAGGTAGCCTACGTAGACCAGAGCACCGCAGGTGGCGGCGCTGGAAACGATGGTGACGATGGGGGAGAAGAACGCGGCGAGAATGAACAGCACGCCGGTGGTGACGGAGGTGAGACCCGTGCGGCCACCGTCGGCAGCGCCAGAGGTGGACTCGACGAAGGTGGTGATGGAAGAGACGCCCATAAAGCCACCGGCAGCAGCGGCCACGGAGTCAACGATCAGGATGGGGCGGATGTCCTCGACGTTGCCGTCCTCGGTTAGGAACTCGCCCTGCTTGGCGACGGCCATCGCAGTACCCATGGTGTCGAAGAAGTCGCTCATGAGCAGCGAGAAGGCAACGACGAGCAGCATCGGGTCGGTCAGGACCTTTACGATGGCCATGTTGCCATCGGCGGTGCTGGCAAACGGGGCGCCAAAGGTCGAGAAGTCGAGTGGTGCGATGAAGCCCTCGGGCGCATGGGTGACGCCCAGCGGGATACCGGCGATAACGGCGACGATGATGCCGATGAGCAGCGAGCCCGGCACGTTGCGGGAAGCCAGGGCGACCGTCACGATGATGGAGATGATGCCGACGATAAAGGTGGGGGAGGTGATGTCGCCCAGGCCGACGAGCGTACCGGCGCCAGCGGTGATGATGCCGGCGTCGCACAGGCCGATCATGGCGATGAACAAGCCCAGACCCACCGAGATGGCGTGGCGCAGGACCACGGGGATGGCGTCCATGATGGCCTCGCGCAGGCCGCACAGGACGAGCAGCAAGATGACGATACCCTCGAGGAAGATAACGCTCATGGCCACGTGCCAGTCGCCGCCGCACATGGTGGTGGCGATGCCCGCGATCATGGCGTTGATGCCCAGACCCGACGCGCAGGCGAGCGGGCGGTTGGCGAAGATGCCCATGCAGATGGTCATGATGCCGGCGCCCAGGCAGGTGGCGCAAGCGAGCGCTCCCGCATCGATGCCAGCGCCCGAGAGCACTGCGGGGTTGACGGCGATGATGTAGGCCATCGCCAGGAATGTTGTCAGTCCAGCGCGAAGTTCGGTCCCGATTGTGGACTTGCGCTCACTGACGTGAAATAGTTCGTCCATGCATACCCTTTCCTTGTTCGGCCCCGAGTTTAGGCCGATTGACACGAACTCACTTACTATATCGTCTTTATAACCTTGCTATTCCTCGCATGTTGATGTTCGGCGCTTTGTAGCAGATGGACGGTATTTTTCGCATGAAAATGTGTGGGTACCGTATACTTAAGCGGTTACAACGACCCCTATGGAGGAACGTATGATTAAAGAGCTTTGCCACGACGAGGCTATCCTGTCCCAGCGTTGCGAGGTCGCGACCGTCGAGGACGAGTCGGTCGCTCAGGACCTGATCGATACCATCAAGTCGCTCGACGATGCCGGCTGCCTTGCCGCTAACCAGATTGGCGTTACCAAGAAGGTTTGCGTCTACCTGGACGATGCCGGCGAGCCCCACGTGCTCTACAACCCCCGTCTGGTGTTTGGCCTGGGCGCCAGCAAGATGGAGGAGAGCTGCCTGACGCACGAGGAGGTCACCAAGTCCACGCGCTATATCAAGTGCAAGGTTGCCTTTGACCAGATCGTCGACGGCAAGATGCGCGAGCGCAAACAGGACTTTGTGGGCTTCGAGGCACAAATGATCCAGCATATGATCGACCACTGTCTAGGAAAGTTGGTCTAAGGGGACCAAAGCACCGCACCTTGCCGCTCAATCGTCGCTCGCGTACCTTAAGTACGCTTCGCTCCTCTTTCGTGGCAATCTGCGGCACTTTGACCCCTTAGACGACCTGCGAGGTTGACTTGGTTGAGTTTATCTTGCTTGTGTAGGCCGGGCGTGACATTGTTGTCATGTCCGGGCTTTTGTGTTTAGCGCCTTTTTGTTTGGTGACAATGACCTTAGCAAGAACGTAAAGCTAGGAGGCGCTATGTGTACGAGCATTCGATTTACCGATAATTCTGGCCACATGTATCTGGGCCGCAACCTCGACTGGAGCTTTGACTACGGCCAACAGGTTCGCGTGATGCCGCGCGGGTTCCACATTCCGTATTCGTTTATCGACGACGCGACGGCGGCACACGCGGTGATCGGTATGTGCATCGATTACAAGAACTACCCTATGTTCTTCGACTGCGGCAACGATGCGGGCCTCGCCGTGGCGGGTCTCAATTTCCCGGGTTATGCCGAGTATGCCGAGGACCCTGTCGACGGCAAGACCAATATCGCGGCCTATGAGTTTCCCCTGTGGGTGGCAGCGACGTTCTCGACGGTCGACGAGGTCGAGGCTGCGCTGCGCGATACGGTGATTGTCGCCAAATCTGCAGGAGAGGGGCTGGGCGTGTCGCTGCTCCATTGGATTATCGGCGACAGCCAGCGTAGCATCGTGGTCGAGATGATGGCTGACGGCCTGCATGTATACGACGATCCGGTCGACACCCTTGCCAACCAGCCGACCTTCCCGTGGCACATGGAAAACCTGCGCACCTATATCACCGCCACAAGCGATTTTCCGCAGACGGCGACATGGCGTGGCGCCGAGCTTAAGCCCTATGGAGCCGGTGCCGGCATGCGCGGTATTCCGGGCGATTGCTATTCGCCGAGCCGTTTTGTAAAGGCGGCGTACCTCAATGCCAATTACCCGCAAAAGGAGAGCGAGACCGAAAACGTCGTCCGCATGTTCCGCTCGCTCGAGGGTGTGGTGATGATTGAGGGGGCGTCCAGGATGGGCGATGGCAAGTTCGAGAAGACTATCTATACCGGATGCTTTAGCGCGCGCACGGGCAATTATTACTACGCGATGTATGAGGATCCGTCGATTCGCTACGTGAGCCTGATGGATGCCGAGGGCGCGAGCCCCGATAGGCTCGTGGTTCCCGAGCCGCGCCGTTCGTAGCCGTTGGCTTTACTGCAACGCAAAGCGGCCCTGCGTCTCTCGTGAGGCGCAGGGCCGCTTGGTAGATCAGAAGTTGAAGGCAAACATGATGCCGATGACTTTGTCAAGATATATTAAACAAACGGTAGCTTCAATTCATCTTTGGAATAATAGCCGTTCAAAAGCGAATCGATTGGCTCATTTAGATTATATAAAATTTCTTTAGTTTTACTTCCGAGCGGCGCGCCGGGCATCTGGCATCAACGGATTCCCTGTTTTGGCGCTTCGAAGGCACGGACTCCGTTTCGTTAATTTCTGATTAGAAATGCTGAAAATCCAGTCAGAAGCGGGCTGGGGAACGGGGCAATAAAAATGGCTTTCGAAATGAGTCGGCGGAGCTTTTTAACGGCCGGTGGGGCCACAATGCTGGCGGGCACCGCCTCTATGCTTGTTGGCTGCGCGTCTGGAAGCGAAAGCGGCGCGGGAAGCGTGGCTGCCGGCAAGGATGATGCACTGAAGGTTGATAGCGACGGCAAATCGGGTGGCACGGATAGCGACGTTAGCGAATTCTACGAGCACGTTATCTCTGTTTCTGCACTTGCGAAAACATATGCAATCGGAGAGAAGATTGTCGGCGTGGCGATTGAATACGACGTGGATGTCGATGCGTCTTCGGTTGATCCCGGACATGGCGGCATCGGTCAACAGGCTCAGGAAAAGGGGCTGGGATCTTTCTCGGTTTTGGGACGCTCGATTGTCACTGCCTATGTAAACGACAAAGCCGAGCTGAGTGATGAAGGGGGCAAAAGCAAGGGAACGTACGTCATCGTCGAGCTCGATCCAGCAGATGCGGGCGCACAGACGTTGATGTTTCAGATGACGCGTGGGTGCGTAGGCTCAAACGGTCCCGTATCCCTTGATAGCGGTTGCGTCAAAATCGCCCAAATAAAGGATCTCAAGGATTCTGCAGGTAAAAAGCTTACAGGCGACGAGACATCCTCCCGATATCTCGTGGCTTCGACTGTTCTCAACTCCGAGGCAGACAAGTTTGTTGCAGGGACCTACGATGACCCCAAAACTGGATTCCATGCTTCGTTTGCCTTGGCACAGCCTGACGACTACGACAAGGCAAAGAAATACCCCATCACGCTCTTCCTGCCGGATGCGGGGGTAACCACCTGCGATGTGAGGGTGAATCTTCGTCAAGGTCTGGGAGCCCTTGCCTGGGCTGATGGGTCACAATTTGTGCTGACGATCGCTGGAACTTGTTGCGATATCGAGACTTGCCTGCATGTAATCGAGGACCTGATCGACCAGGGTTACTCAATCGATCCGGATCGCATTTACGGGACGGGCGAATCTGCCGGGTGCATGGCCCTCATCGAATATGCCTCCAAGCATCCCGATGACAATTCCTTTGCAGCGCTTATGCTCGTTGCCGGGCAAGGCAACATGACTCCGATTGCCAAGACGCCCATGGTGATATTCGTTTCTGAAGACGATTCCAATTCCTATGGCGGCATGACGGATCCCGAGAAGGGTGTCGCGAGTATCGGAATTCCTTATGTTGAGAAGCAGCTGAATTGCGCCTATAACTATGACGGCGAAGGACATACGAGTGGCCTGTGGGTTGATTACGACGCAACGGGAGAGAAAAACCCTTCGGGTAACCAGGAAGGAGCCAAGGCGGCTAGCAGCCAGAAGACGCTCGATGAGCTTATGGTCGAGCTCTCGGATGTCTGCTCCTCGGCCTGTAAACAAGCGGTGACCGATGGGGCGCATGTCGTTTTCCTTCATGTAGAGAAGGGAACTCTCGATAGCACCGACAAGACGGTCCAGGGTGGAAACACTCATAACTTTACCTGGCAATACGCTTATGCGATTCCCGAACTCATCGAGTGGGTGAGAGACCAGTCTCTATAGCCTGCTTCTTTTTCGATGGCATTTCAATGTGGGCTAGGGTTATATGACCGATTGGGGCCAGGCGGTTGTCTAGCCCCGGAAATGCCGAATAGCAGTCTACGATTACGTCCAGGTAAAGCCTCAAAGGTGTTTTACCTGGCCAAAAACGTAGACAAAAGCGGCCCTGGCAGATCGTGAGACGCAGGGCCGCTGTCGTTGATTTATGGCGCCGCTAGAAGTTGGCGTCGTTGAGTTGTTCGTTCTCGAGGCCGTCGAGCTGTTGCTGTTCGGGCGTATCGGCGACACTCTCGAGCAACTCGGTGGGATCGACGTTCATGTCCTTACCGGCTTCGTTGCCGTTGACCAAGTCGTCCGAGAAGATGTCGACTTCCATTTCCTCGGCCTCTTCGATCTGAACCTCGAGCGGCACCTGGGTGCGCACGAGCTTAACGGCCGGGCGCATGCGGGCAAACAGCGGTACGTACTCAATGATGATGGCCGAGTTCTCGAGACCGTACCAGCGTGCCGGGCTTCCGCAGGCGCGGCGGACGGCGTACTTGATGGCCATCACGCGGTGGTCATTGCGGTTGATGTCCGTTTCGGGGGCAAGCATCTTGCGCAGCATGCAAAAACGGAAGTCGCCCACGTTGCCGCGCGTCTCGTAGATGGAGTAGGTGTGATGCTGCGGCGGCAGCTCACCCGATGCCATCAAGTCGCCAACGATCTGGCGCAGGTAGGCATTAACGCGCTGGTTGACCTTAAAGCCCAGGTCCAGGCGCACGCGGAACAAAAAGTCCGTGCCAAAGGTCTCGACGGAATACTCGTGCGTATAGGGTTCGTCGGTAACGTGCACGTTGATGAACCAATATGCCTTGGCGCGCTTGGGGTGCTTGTCCAGGATGGAATAGAGCACGTCGCGGTCGAGTGTGAGCGGATCGGGGCTGTTGGTGAGGAACACCAGATTGTCGGCGAGCACGGGGTAGGTCTCGTCGTTGCGCAGGCGGTTGAGCTGATCGATGTACTTGGAGACGGGCAGCAGGATCGTCTGCGTGCGCTCGATGGCGGTGCCGCGGCGCCACACATACATAAGGCCAAACAGCAGCGCGGCCAGGAAGATCATGACGTAGCCGCCGTCAAAGAACATGGTGAGGCACGAGGCGAAGAAGCACAGCTCAATGGCACCAAAGAGCAGGGCGAAGACGCAGGCACCCAGCCTGTGCTTGAGGATGCCGGCGATGTAGCTCGTCAAAAGCGTCGTGGTCATGAGCATGGTCACGGTAATGGCGAGGCCGTAGGCGCTCTCCATGCGCTCGGAGTTTTGGAACAGCAGCACGATGAAGATGCAGCCGACCCACATGATGTTGTTGACGAGCGGAATATAGAGCTGCCCCTTGGTGTCGCTGGGGTAGTGGATGCGCAGATGCGGCATAAGGTTGAGGCGCGTTGCCTCGGATACCAGCGAGAACGAGCCGGTGATGAGCGCCTGCGAGGCGATGATGGCCGCCACGGCCGAAAGCACGATGGCAAAGGGGCGCAGGGGCTCGGGAAGCATCATATAGAACGGGTTGACGATATCCATCGCGAGCATCTGGGGATTGGAATTGTTGGCGAGCAGCCAAGCGCCCTGACCCAGATAGTTAAGGATGAGGGCCGCCTTTACGAACGGCCAGGATGCGTAAATGTTAGCCTTGCCCACGTGACCCATGTCCGAATAGAGCGCCTCGGCGCCGGTCGTCGACAGGAAGACGAAGCCGAGCACCATAATACCCGAGTGGTTGATGGGCGAGAACAGGAACATGATGCCACGGATGGGGTTGAGCGCGCGCAGGATGGACAAGTTGCCGAGCATGTTGAACAGGCCGGCGCCAGCCAAGAACAGGAACCACAGCGTCATAAGCGGGCCGAACAGCTTGCCGATTGACGAGGTGCCGGCGCGCTGCATGGCAAACAGGCCGCAGATAATGATGATGGTGATGATGATTACGTTGGTCTGGCCGTCACCCAAAAGCGCATGGCCCCACTCGATAGTGCGCAAGCCCTCGATGGCCGTGGTAACCGTGACGGCGGGGGTGAGGATGCCGTCAGCGAGCAGCGCCGCGCCGCCGATCATGGCGGGGAGAATCAGCCATGGCGCCACCTTGCGCACGAGACTGAACAGGGCGAAGATGCCGCCTTCGTTGTGGTTGTCGGCCTTCATGGCGATTACCACGTACTTGACCGTGGTCACGAGCGTCATGGTCCAGATGACGAGCGAGAGCGCGCCCAGGATCATGTCCTCGCTGACGGTACCGATGCCGCCGTTGTTGGCGACGATTGATTTCATGGTGTACATGGGGCTCGTGCCGATGTCGCCATAGACGACGCCGAGCGTTACGAGCAGCATGCCAGCGGAGAGGGGAATGGCTCCATGCCCGCCCTGCCCATGCTGGTCTTGGAGGTTTGCCTCCAGTTTGTTGTGTGCCACGTGGACTCCCTTAGACATCCGGTTATCTGTCTAGCGCAGATAACCTTTATGCCATCTTTATACATATAAGAGCAGTTTGGCACATCGGGGTGTTTTAGACAATAATCCCCATCTGGGGAGCAGTTGTTTGCGCAGATAGCATTTCAAAGCAGGAGCACTTCCGGCTGTGTGGTTTGCTGCAATGTGATAACCGCGGACGCGCCCCTGCTTTGAGCTGAAGAGGGGCTTTTAAGCACGTGCTGCCTGGGCGATGCCGGCCTTGGCGTTTGCGCGTTTGCCGGCGAGTTCGCAAAAAATCGCGCCGCCGATGATGAGTACGGCGCCCATGAGGCGGACCGGTGTTATGGCTTCGCCTAAAAGGGCGGCGGAGAACACGACGGCCGAAAGCGGCTCGAGGTAGCCGACGACCGCGACGGTCTGGACGGGCAGCTTGGCGACGGCACTAAAGTAGAGCAGGCAACCGATGCCGGTGTTGACGACGCCGAGCATGACGACGGCGCGCCAATCAATACTGGCGGCGACGCCGGCAGACAGGAATAAGGGAGCGCCCTGCGTGATGAGCGTAAGGACCAGCGCG
>ERZ1034980.2000-NODE-2000-length-11425-cov-13.802199_pt1 | contig 11425 bp, 16 predicted proteins | sample MGYA00520622_ERZ1034980 | MGnify/ENA primary metagenome ERZ1034980 (study PRJEB33766, sample SAMN09781791) | gut metagenome | biome: gut microbiome | host: Homo sapiens | place: Madagascar | study: EMG produced TPA metagenomics assembly of the PRJNA485056 data... | reverse complement strand
GGATTTTTTATTTTTTTCTGCGCCTTATTTTGTTTCTGTGCAAATTGTACAACTCCTTGTGAAATGGACGGTATCGCTCCGGGAGAGGGACGCGGTGGACAAATGAAAGTGTAAGAATCACATCGAACATGCACGGGTTTGATGCGATTCTTAACCTTTGCCTGTCCACACCTCCGTCGTCGCTGCTTTCTCGGCCGGAGCGGAGTTTCTCGCCGATCCAGTCGTCAAAGGTGGAGACGATCTCGATCTCCGTTGTGTGGACGGTGACGCGCTTGATGTACTTGCGCATGACCTGGCGCAGATAGCGCGGGTCCATGCCAAGCGAGAGCGTGGCGGCGTCAGCAAAAAAGGAGTCGATATCTGCGGCGGTCACGGGCGCAGGCGTGGCGCTGGTTTCCTGCAAAATCTTGATGCGCTCGCGGCGGGTGGTGATCTGCTGGTCGATCATGGTCAGCATGTCCGGAGACAAAACGCCTGTGGCGAGGTTGGCGGCCAGCGAGTCGATCTCACGCTGAAGCTTTTTGATTTCGCGCGAAGCTGAAGGCTGGCGCGAGGCCGCGGAGGAGATCAGGCGCTTGGAGTATTCCTCGACGGCCTTTGCCAGCTCGGCGCGACGCTCCGGCGCGAAAAGCGCGTTGAGATAGTCAACAGCAGCGCCATCCAGCTCCTTGGCCGGGATGCGGCGGAGATCGTGGCACTTAGAGCAATAATACGACGTGTATTCGTGGTTGCTGTCTTTGCGGGTGGTCTGGGCGAGCAGCTTTGCGCCACAGCAGGCGCAGTAAGCGATACCGCTCAACGGGTAGATTTTGCGGTCGTTTCGACCGGCGTTTGCGCGTGCGTCCATAATGCGGTTAGCCTCCTCATAGGTTTTTTGATCGACAATGGCTGTGTGGTGGTTTTCGAGGCGGACGAGCGTGCCATCCGACAGCGTGCGCTGGTACACGCCCATATAGACGGGGTTGCGGACGATCCGCGCGATGTTGGCGGTTTTCAGTTCGCCGCCATACCGGCCGCGCAGACCGGCTTCGCGCATCTCGGCGACGACGTCATCCAGCCGCCTGTGCGTGATGACGGCGTTATACAGCTCGCGGACAAAATACGCCTCAACCTCGTTGACGACATAGTTGCCCTGCCCGTCCGGGTCATACCCGATCGGATAAGGGCCGCCGGTATGCTTGCCATGCTGCTTGATAATGTTTTTGCCTTTTTTCGACTCTGCGGACAGGTTAGCCGAGTAAAAAGCATTATAGGCCGTGATGACGCCGACCATAAAGCGCGCCTCCGGGCCGTCGCCGAACTCCTGCGCGACAGCGACGAGCTTTGCGCCGCGCTGCTCGATCATGGCCATGTAAAAATACTGGTCGTTTTCGTTTCGGGCGAAGCGGTCGTACTTATGGACGAGCACATAGTCCACGCGCCGCTGCTTGAGATCGGCGAGCATCTGTAAAAAGTCGTCGCGGCCTTCGGTCTTCGTGCCGGATGCGGCGCGGTCGGCGTACTCCTGCACGATCCGGACACTGCGCTGGGCGCACCACTTCGCCATCGCGTCGCGCTGCGCCTCGATAGACGTCTCATGTTGGCGCGCGGAGGAAAAGCGGGCATAGGTGACAGCGGTTTTCAAGGTAAGCACCTCCTCAAAACCGAATTTGAATTCGGTTTTCATGTGGATAAGTTGGCGTTAAACTGTGGATAACATCAGGTTGTTACGAATGTTACGATTTTGGAGGGGCGTGTTACGTAAAAATCGTAACATTTTTGGGGCACAAGGAATTGAATAATATATAGAATAATTAAGTATTATTTATTATAAAAATATATAATGTTACGAAAATTACGTATTTTTACCCCTGGTACCCATTTTCGCGGCCTCAATGCGAGATGATTTTTCCGCATTTTTTTGCAATGCGTTTTGATGCGTGTGTGTATATGGGCCCTATATCCCGCAAAAATACGTAACATCGTAACACACCCCCGAAAAACCTAGGCGTGGCCTAGCAAAAACCGTGTTACGATTTTGGAAAAAAATACGTAACATTGGGGTAAAAATCGTAACATGAAAGCGTAACAGGGCGATTTTTTTGCCGTTTTGGTAAACAAAATGTTAAAAAATGCTTGCCGAAACGGTATAACAAAACATTGAACGCATTAACAAAACGGTAAAAATTATGCCGAAATGGTATAACAGATTGTTAAAAATGCTTGCCATAATGGTATAAATCGACCAAAACGGCAAAACAAACTGTTAAAATTGATTGCCGAAACGGTAGAATTTACCGAAATGGAATAACATTTTGTTAAAAACAAATGCCCAAACGGTATAAAATAGATTGCATTTGAGTAGAATGGGCGTTATAATGGACAAAAACGAAAACGGAGGAGAAAAACATGAAAAGATCAGGAGTAACAGAAAACGCTTACGTGGAAGAGAAAATGACGGCAGGTGTGCGGCACGCGAAAACGCTTTGTGTCGTGCTGATAGTCGTCGATCTGCTTGCGGGATTGCTCGATGTGGTGCAGATTCAGTTTGATCGGCTTTGGTCTGTGGCTGGTGTGCTGGTGAGCCTGATGCTGATCCGCTGGCTCTTCGACGGGCTGGAAAGCATCATCAGCCTGCTGTGTGATCTTAATTCCACGCCATCCGTCGGGACAAAGTTCCCGGATGCTGCGTTTCCGCAGCAGAGCAGCGGCAACAGCAGCAACGTGCCGGATCTGCGCAACATCAAGATGCCGGAGCAGGCCAAGTACGACAGCCACGAGACCGCGGGCGAGTGATCCTCGCACAACTTCATCAAGCGTCACCTTCGGGCGGCGCTTTTTTTGTGCCGAAAAACAAGATCATGCCTCTTTTTGTCCTTGCGCAGCCTCCTGCTGACGGAATACATCAGCCATAGCATCAAGCGTTGCTCGATGCTCGGCAGATAAATCGGCATAGGGATCGCGAGTTAAAAGAGTTGGTGGAATACTGACGTTCACGGGTGGGCGATAATCATTGGACATGCCAAGCAGGAAATCAGATGTGACATTAAAATAGTGGCAAAATGCTACAATGAAATCAACGGGTGGCTCGCGCTTATTCTGCTCATAACGGCTTAATGCGCTATGAGTAATCCCGAACTCGGCCGCAAGGTCTTTTTGCATCACGTCGTGATCCTCGCGTATCGCGCGGAGTCTGTCGCCAAGTGTACCAAGCATGAAAACACCTCCTTGAGTCTTGCCGAAATGGTACTTTATAATATAATACTTGCCGAAACGGTAAAATCCTTTTGGTGTGCCAAATTGGCAAAAAAATTTTTTTGGGTACTTGACATGTACCAAAATGGCAAATATAATAGAGCTGTAACGCGAGTAAGTGACAAAATGGCACGCACGAGGTGAAAATAGTGGAAAACGGATTTGCGGATAGGCTGAAAAAGACCTTGCGCGAAAAAAACATGACCATGAATGAGCTTGCAGAAAAGTCTGGGCTTACACTTGTGACGATTGCAAGACTGGCAAATGGAACGCGAGGAAAGACTCTTGAGAAGCTGCCGAAGATGGCGCGCGCCTTGGGCGTGAGCATCGACGCGCTTTTCCCGGAGATGGACGCGCCGCAGGATGACACGGCGCTCCAGACGGCAGAACCGACGACCGAAGAAGACAATCTGGAGGATTGGGAATGATTAAAGTTGATATTGTGCGCGATGCTGACAACACCATCCGCATCAACGGCCATTTCAGCGGTTCGACGGATAAACTGATCGACGAGCTGGCCTGCCTGTGCGCGAATACCATCCAGGCGATGGCCGGGGACTACGAGGGACAGGACGACATTGCCGATCAGCTTGAGCGGGCGCTTGTCGAGGCGATCATCGCCCGGCATGCGCAGAACGAGATGCCCTTCGAGGGGGACGACAACGGTGCGATACACTGACGGAGACGGGCTTGCGACGTGGCGGAATGACCAGCCATCTATCCGGATGGATTACGAGCCGGAACAGTGGCATGTCCGCGGCATACGCGCGGCGCGCTTTAAGCCCTGCCCGCATTGCGGCGGCGCGGTGCTGGCGAGGGAGCGCGTGCTTGAGGCCAGCCGATTCGGGCCGGCCGTGATCCGCAGGGCGGAGTGCAGCAACGCAAGCTGCGGCTGGGTGTATATGAGGACGGGCGGGACGCGCGAGGAATTTGTGCGCGCGGTCAATGAGAGGAGCGGAGAACGTGGTTGAGATCAGGTGCGGCCGGTGCGAAAAGTGCGGCGGTCTGGAGTCGGTGGCTTATGCCGCGATCCAGACGAGGACGGAGACCGGGACGGTGCGGCCGGGCTGGCAGGCCGTCGTCGGTTGCCAGGTTTGCGGCGCGCAGCGGATTTACAAGGCGGATCGGATCACCGACTTCCGCCTGCGGCTCGACGTGATCCCGAAAGGGGCAAAAGGAGGTGAGACGGATGCGGGTGATGACGGCGGCGCGGTACAGCCGAGCTGATAAGCACGGCAACGGCGGCGGAAAGCTGTTGAGCGCGACGATGCGGGAAATCCCTGACGCGACGATGGACTACGCCATCGCGGACATGATGCTGACGATGCAGACGACCGACGAGGGGCGCGAGGCCGTGAAATCCGCGGCGCGCGAGTGCCTGCATGTGGAGCTGTGACCAAAGAGGACAAAAGGACGGTGTGACGGATGGGGATGAGGCTGGATGCCTGGCGCGATCTGCTCAGTGTGGATGATCGTAAGCGCAGCGATAAGCCGGGCGGGTTTTGGGCGATCTGCCCCTGTCATGCCGACCACGACCCAAGCCTGCACTGCTATATCGGGGACGACGGGCAGATCGTAATGAAATGCCACGCCTGCGGCGCAGACCGCAAGGACGTGGCCGAAGCGCTGGGCTACACGCTGCAAGATGTGGCGGTGGACGCGATGACGGGCGAACCGCCGGAACGGTATGCGAGGAAAAAGCCGGAGCGCAAGGCCGAGCCGCCCAAGCTGGCGCGGCGGCCTTTTGCCGTCGGCCATCGGTGGAAGATCAAAGACATCGACTATGAGCTGACGCGCATCTACGAGTACAAGGATGCGGAGGGCAAGGTCAAAAAGCTCAAAGCCCGGTACGAGGGGCACGATGAAAACGGCGAGCGCAAAAAGACATTTGCGTTCCAGAGCTACGGAGCGGACGGCAAGCTCTACGTCGGCGACCTGTGGCATGATCTGCTCTACCGGCTGCCGGAGATGCTGGCGGCCAAGGCACAGGGCGAAACCATCCTGATCGTCGAGGGCGAGAAGGACGCGAACAACCTTGCGGCGCTCGGCTTTTGCGCGGTGTCCAGCGCATACGGCGCGGGCAAAGGGCGGCTGGATGGCAAGTGGCTGCCCGCCTACACCGAGGCGATCAGCGGCGCGAAGCGCGTCATCTACATCCCGGACAACGACGACGCGGGCGAAAAGCTCTGCGCGTATGTCTGCGAGCAGTTGATCGGAAAGGTCGGCGAGCTTGCGACGCTGCGCTTGGTCGATTATCTGACGGAGGCGGAGCAAGAGCGTTTTGCCAAGGGCGATTTTACGGACTGGGCGCATGAGATGCAGGCCGGTCGCGGCTGGAAGCGCGAGGCGATCCGCAAGACATTCGCCGGTCTGCTGGATAAGGCGGTGCCGTATGTGCGGCAGGGTAAGGTGCTCGACATGGGCGAGGCAAAAGCAAAAAAGGCCGCGCAGAAACCTGCCGAAATCCAGTCAAAACCGAATTCGAATTCGGTTTTGTCGGGGGGCGGCGGGGGAGACGACGGCGGGGACGATGACCGCTTTGTCCACTACATGGGGCTGCACGACTACGCCGTCGAAAACGGGCGCTTGTGCCGGATCATGGGGCACGGAAAAGCCGCCTGGGCGAAACCGCTCTGCGACTTTGTGCCGGAACTCAAGGAGACGATCACCCGCGACGACGGCATGACGCAGGACACGGAGTGGATCGTCGCGGCGAAAACGCCGAGCGGGCGAAGCCTGCCGGATGCGGACGTCAAAAACGATGAGTTTTTGGCCATGAAATGGCCTGCGAAGGTGTGGAAGGCATACGGCAACATCTACCCCGGCGGCCTGACCGCCGGATATGTCAAGGACGCGCTGCTGCGCGGCGGCCAGAAGGGGGCGAAAGACCGGACAATCTACGGCTATACCGGCTTCAAGCGCATTGGCGACCGGCTGATCTACATGTATCACGACGGCGCGATCGGCGCGGACGATGTGAGCGTGGAGCTGGTCAACGCCAGCCAGCACTATCACCTGCGCCTGCCGGAGATCAAGGGCAAGACGGAGGATGAGATCGAGCAGGGCGGCGCGCAGGCGGTTGCGGCGCTGGCAAAGGGATTTGACGCGCGGATTGTGATGCCGCTGCTGGCGCAGGCGTTTCTCGGGCCATTGTACAGCACAATGGTCGCCAGCGGACGAACGCCGGGCTATGTGGTCTTTCTGGTCGGCGCGAGCGGCAGCTTTAAGAGCACCTTGCAGGGGTACATCCAGAGCATGTTCGGCGATTTTCACGCCAAGCAGATGCCCGCGAATTTTCGTTCGACCGCCAACTGGACATCAGACGCGCCCTATTACTGCAAGGATACGCTCTTTACATGCGACGACTTTTTCCAAACAAAAACGCGCCGCGAAAGCGATGAGCTGAACCGCGTCGCCAATAACCTCATCAGCGCGGCTTCCGACCGCGCGGCGCGAAATAGGCAGAGCGCGGACAAGCAGACCATCAAGGGGCGGCCGGTGCGCAGCACGATCACGATGACGGGCGAAATCCTGCCGGAGATCAACGAGGGGCGCACGCTGCGCCTGTACGTCATCCACGTCGAGCGCGGCGAAATTGCCAAGACGACGGACGCGCTGGAGCCATACGCAAGGCTTCAGCGCGGCGGCGCGTATCGGGCGGGGATGCGCAGCTACATCAAGTGGCTGATGGAGCGATACGACAGTCTGGGCGACGAGTTGGAGGATCGGATGGCCGACGCGATGTGCGAGGCCGAAGAGATGGACATCGACCCGCGCTTTGCCCGCCTCAAAGAGAGCGCAGCCTTTTTGGTGATGGGCTGCCGGATGATGCTGGACTGGCTGGGCGCGGTCGGCGCGATGAGCGCGCCGGAGATCGACGCCCTGTACGCCAAGACGCTGGCGGGGATCGCCGAAAACATCGGCCGCCAGGGCGAGGACATCGCGGACATGACCCCGGCGCATGTCTACGTCAGCGTGATCCGCTCGCTGATCGTCACGCAGGCCGCGGCCTACGTCGATCTGGCCGACACCAGCCCGACGCCGCAGGTGGACGGGCGCAGGGACTACGCCAACCGGCCGGTCGTCGGTTGGCGGGACACAGATTTTTATTATTTCGACGCGGAGGCCATCGATCAATGTGTGCGGCGAAACCTCAAGGACCGCGAAAGCAGCCTTGCCATGAGCGCGACGGCTGTGCGCCGCCAGATGATGGAGATGGGCATGTGTATGCCTGGCATGGATCGCGGACGACCCACGCCGCTGCGCAACAAGCGGATCAAGGACAGGACGCTCAAGCTCCTCTGGATTGACCGCGCGCGCATCGATGGCACAGGCACGACGCAGGAGGACAGCGCGCCAGCCGAAGGGTTTGTCCCGGTAGATAATGAGCCGCTGCCGTTTATGTGAGATGGAGGGAAAAAAGTGAAAAAATTTGAGTTTACGGGGGAAACCAGAGTGTGGGGTGGGTATACGCTCCGCCGCATCCGGGCACTGGTAGACATCCCGACGCACTACGTCAAAAAAGGCGACCTTGGCGGATGGATTGAAAAAGACAAAAATCTCAGCCATGACGGCAATGCGTGGGTCTACGGCAATGCGCAGGTCTACGGCAATGCGCAGGTCTACGGCAATGCGCAGGTCTACGACAATGCGTGGGTCTACGGCGATGCGTGGGTCTACGGCGATGCGTGGGTCTACGGCGATGCGGTGGTCTGCGGCAATGCGGTGGTCCGCGACGATGCGGTGGTCTGCGGCAATGCGGTGGTCTGCGGCAATGCGATGGTCTGCGACGATGCGGTGGTCTGCGGCAATGCGGTGGTCTGCGGCAATGCGGAGGTCTGCGGCAATGCGGAGGTCTGCGGCAATATGATGGTCTGCGGCGATGCGCAGGTCTACACGCGAAACACAAGAAACTGAATTAAAAAAATACTGTAAAAGGAGCAAAAAATGAGCACAGAGATCAATGTGAACGTCCGCAGGGCGTACATCGAAACGAATCTTGAGCAATGCAAAAAAAACATCGCTCTGTCTATGTGGCAGATCGGCAACCTACTCAACCAGGCCAAGGATGAGGGCATTGTGCCTCATGGCGAGTGGACGGCGTGGGCGACCACGCATAGCGGCCTGAACGAGCGCGGCGTACAGCTTGCGATGCGGCAGGCGCGAGAGCTGGCGCAGGACAGCCCGCTGCTGGAGCTGGACGACAGCAAGATCAACGCGCTGATCCGCATCCCCGTGGAAGAGCGCGAAGCCTTCGCCGCGCGCATCGACGCGGAGAACGCGACGAGCCGCGAGGTGGCGGAGGCCGTCGCGCAGTACCGCCGAGAGCTGGCCGAAGTCAAAAAAGAGCGAAACGCGCTGATCGACAAGGCGGCGGAAAAGACCAAGGAGGTTGAGCGCCTGCGTGGAGAGGTCAAAAAGCAGACCAGAGCGGCGGAAAACGCGCTGCGCGAAGCGAACGAGTATAAAAACTGCACGGAAGTGCTAAAAAAAAAGAACGGCACATACACCACTCAGGTCATTGAACTTAGGCAGAACCTCGAAGAAATGACTGCCCCAGAAATTGAAGAACTCAAAAAACACATCGAGGAGCTGAAGGACAAGCTCAAAGCCGCCGAAAACAACACGACGCTGGCTGACAGTGAGCGGTCGGCCTACGAGCGGCGCATCGAGCAGCTTGAGGACGAGCTGGACGCGGCGGATATGCGCGCCAATGTCAGCACGATGCGCGGCGGCGGTCAGGCGGTCGATCCAATCAGAACGATCAACGCCGCCATCGGCACGATGATCGCCTCGGCAGGCGGTAGCGTCGCGGCGCTGGGCGCGGTGCAGATGGACGACGGCACGCGCCAGATGCTGATGAGCCACGCGGTGACGCTGCGGACGATGTCGCAGGCGATCCTCGACGCGATTGGGGTCTGACGGAGATGGGCGCAGAGATCATCAAGCTGCCCCCGGAGCAGGGGCAAGCGCTCGACAGGCGAGACGCTGCTATGGTGGAGATGAGCGAGACGATCCGCCAGCAAAACGCCATGCTGGCGGAAATCCGCGCGGCGATCCTGATGCAGAGCCAGGAGATCGAGCGACTTAACCGTGCGCTGTCCTCCATGCGCGTCAGCCGAGGACAGGAGAGCGCCATCAATGCCGCGATCCGCGCGCGCGCTGCCGATCTGGCCGCGCAAAATGGGCTGACCGGCGCGGAAAAGGCCATCGCCACGGAAATCCGCAAGAGCGTCCGCGAGGCGACCGGCTGCCGGGCGATGGGCGACGTGGAGGCCGCGGCCTTTGACCGCGTGATGGACATGATCGAGGCATGGATGCAGCGCGGCGCGCTGCGGCGTATACGACAGGAGAGGGGAGCAAAAAACGCATGAAAAATCGCGGATATGGGCCGCGCGGCGGCCAGACGGCGCGGAAAGAGTTGGAGTATCACGGGCTGGACGGTGTGCCGAGCTATGACTACGATGGCGAGCCGGTCAAGGCGACCGGCGATGAGATGAGCATCATCATCCTCGTCTACCTGATGTACATGACGGCGCGCAACCGCAGCGGAAAGCTGCTGGAAAAGCGCCTGAAGCTCATCCCCGGCGCGTGGAACAAGTGGCGCAGCGCGGTCGGCTTTATGGCGCGCGCGATGGATGCGATCTTTGTCACGATGCCCGGCGATCAGTTGGCGCGCGTGGACATGCTGGCCAAGCACGGGCGGGTTGACATCAATCTGCCCAAGGCCAGCGACTGCGGCGGCGACCGCATGATCGTCGATACGGCCAATTTTATCACCATCATGGAGGCGGCGATGGAGAGCGAGTGCAAGCTGTGCTTTAAGCAGGGCGGCGAGTGCAAACGCTGCAAGCTCTTTAAGGCGCTGAGCGTCGAGGCCGCGCCGAAAACGTGGGAGACGACAAGCGGCTGCGTGTATCGGGATATCGCGATGGAGGGCGTTGGGAATATGACGGAGGCAACAAAAATCTAGGAGGGATAAGCGTGGAAAACAAAATCTTTTGCCGCTGGTGCGGCCGCGAGATGAGCTACTGGGCGTATGACGAGCAAGACCGCCACTGGGGACAGTACGTCTGCAAGTGCGGCGTATGCGCACCGTATGGCGGAAAGGCCGACACGGCAGAAGATGCAAAAGCAAACGCGGAGAGGGCGGCGAGAGGTGTGCCGGAGCGCCTCGGTAGGCCGCTGACGCTGCCTGAAGTAAAAACGATTGTCGGCTTATCGTATTTGTGCATCTCTCTTTGGGCGGAGTGTCGAACGAAACCGAGCGTGTCGCTGGGCTACTGCATTACAACCAACCGTATGATTGGCGTATATCAGGCGCAGGCGATGGAAAACTACGGTGTTGAGTGGCGCTTGTGGCGCGATGAGCCGACGACAGAGGAAATGGCGAGAAACCCGTGGACAAGTAAAGGGGAGGATTGACCGATGACTGGGCTTGACGTGCTGCGGCGCTGCCAGACATATGCGCAGGAGATGGAGCAGCTTAATGCGCGGATATACTTTGCGCGCGATGCGCTGACCCGCTGCACCCGCAGCACGGACGCCCAGGGACACGGCGGGGATGGCGATAAGATGGGCGAGATACTCGCGCAGATCGATGCCCTGGAGCGTTGCGCGAAAGCGAGGGAGACGGCGCACAGTTTTGAGGTGATTGAGGCGGCCATGTTGTGTGGGCGGCTCAGCGATCCGCTGGCGGCGCGGATGCTGTACGGGCGGCTGGTGGAGGGACAGACAATGCGGCAGATGATGGGCGAGTTGCACATGACCAGCATGGACACCGCAAAAACGCTTTACAAGCGCGGGCGCGAGCTGCTGGCCGAAACGACCAGCAGCCTTGAAAAAAATGAAGCGTATTTGCGCTTGGTGAGGGAGATCGGGAGGCGCGATAACTGGAAAGGAGAGCATAAAAATGCCTGAAAAACTTGAGACGAATCCCCTTGCTCTCCTCGAACAAATCGTCGCATTTGATCCAAGAGACTGGAGCGTGAATTACAGGGATTTTTTGATTTATGCTATCGTATTTGGGTGGGACAAAGAGATATATAGAGAGCGAGGATACTCGGACGAAAGAATAAAAGAGCTTGAGAAATTGCATGCCCGTTATCTCGAGTTGAGGGATAAGACATAGCATTTTATCCCGTAAATGCTCCATAATATCCCTTGACACCCCTCCAAACCCCTCCAAACC
>ERZ1034980.1998-NODE-1998-length-11431-cov-64.369550_pt1 | contig 11431 bp, 8 predicted proteins | sample MGYA00520622_ERZ1034980 | MGnify/ENA primary metagenome ERZ1034980 (study PRJEB33766, sample SAMN09781791) | gut metagenome | biome: gut microbiome | host: Homo sapiens | place: Madagascar | study: EMG produced TPA metagenomics assembly of the PRJNA485056 data... | reverse complement strand
CACGATGACCGCGATACCGTCGTGGGCAATGACGATGGGAGTCAGGCCCAGATCCCGTTCGTCGGCATTGAGTCCACGGGAGGAGCTGGCGATATCGGCCGTGCCAGCGCTGACGGCTTCGATGCCAGCGGAAGAGCCCAAACCGGAAACGAGCACGTCGATGCCGGTCTCCTCCTTAAAGCCCTCTGCCGCAATCTCGGCGATAGGAAGGCAGGTCGTGGAGCCGGCCACGGTAATGGAAGAGGTAGAAGATCCCGAAGAACAGGCGCACAGCGTAAGCGTAAGCACAGCGGCGCTCAGGACCGATACGATCTTTCTCATAGCATCACGCCGATCGCGGCATGGCGCCCACAGGTGCCGTCCTCGTTACGGTAGGAATAAAAGCGGTCGTTCTGACGCACGGTCGAAAGCTGGGTATTCACGATATTATCCGCGTCGACACCGACATCTACCAGCGCCTCGCAAATGGCAGCGGAAAGATCGAGCATGCGAGAGGCACTCGCATCGATGCAAGAGAACTCGGCGGCAAAGCGATCCATGAGCTCCTGGGAAACCTCGTACTCGTCACCCAGGATATGGGGCCCGATATAGGCGGAAACGTCGCTCGCATCGCAGCCGGCAGCATCGCAAAGCGCCTGGCACGCCTTGGCAGAAATACGTGCAATCGTGCCCTTCCAACCGGAGTGCACCACGGCAAATCCGCCGGGGGCCACCAGCACCACGGGAACGCAGTCGGCAAAGCAGAGCAGCACGGGCACGTCATGGGCCGTACAGACGATGGCATCGCAGCCCTCGGCAATCTGCTCGCGAACAGCCTCAAGATCGTCGGCGCCGTTCGAAGTCACCGTAACGATATGGTCACCATGTACCTGATTGGGCACGAGCAGATTATGCTCGCACTCAGTGGCGCCCATAGCTTCGAGCGCTCGACGACGATTTTCTTGAACTGCAAAGGGGTCATCGCCTACATGCGAGCCCAGGTTGAGCGAGGAGTACGCATCTTCGGAAACACCACCGGTGCGCTCGGTAAAGGCAAAGCGGACATCGGATGTCGCGCCCTCCACCAACGTAACTCCATCATGGTCGACACGCGAAACCCTGTCCGCACGTGCTGCCATACTAAAGCCTCCTAATAACACAAGTACCGCGGCGTCGCCGCGCAGTCCGCGTTTATACGGCTGTCATACTTCCTTAAAAGGATACCCGCAGCGGTAGGGACCAAACGTAAAGGGAACGTAAGGAGATTGGAGGCTTTCGTTTACAAACGCGAAACAAAACGGGGTGCATCCAAATGGACACACCCCGTGCAGGTCGTTGAGAAAAACGAACTAGAAGCTACCGCGCTTCAGGAAGTCGGGAAGCTCGAACTGGTCGTTGCCAAAGTTGGGCAGCTCGGTACCACCGACGTTGCGGGTCGGAGCGGCCTGAGCCGGGCTGGCAGCCGGAGCGGTGCGCTGCGGCTCAGCGGAGGCAGCGGCCTTGCTCTGAGACTGCTGAGCAGCAAAGAGCTCATCCTGACGGTTGACGTTGGAGTCGGAGAAGCCCGTAGCGATGACGGTGATACGCACCTGATCGCCCAGGGACTCGTCGACAACGGTACCGAAGATGATGTTGGCCTCGGGGTCGACGGCGTTGGCGACAACGTCGGCGGCGTCGCTGATCTCCTGGATGCCCAGGTCCTTGGAACCGGCGATGGAGAGCAGCACGCGCGTGGCACCATCGATGGAGCTCTCGAGCAGCGGGCTGGAGATGGCCTGCTGGGCAGCGTCGACGGCACGAGTATCCCCAGAAGAGGTACCGATACCCATCATGGCGGTACCGGCCTGCTTCATGATGGTCTTAACATCGGCGAAGTCCAGGTTGATGATACCGGGGACGGTGATGAGGTCGGTGATGCCCTGGGTGCCCTGGGAAAGGACGCCATCGGCAATCGCGAAGGCCTCGAGCATGGTGGTCTTCTTCTCGGCGATGTCGAGCAGCTTATCGTTAGGGATGACGATCATGGTGTCGACGCAATCGGAGAGGGTCTTGATGCCCTCCTCGGCGCTCTTCTTGCGCTTGCGGCCCTCGAAGGTGAAGGGCTTGGTCACGACGGCGACGGTCAGTGCGCCGACCTCGTTCATCGCGATATCGGCAACGATGGGAGCAGCGCCGGTACCGGTGCCACCGCCCTCACCGCAGGTGATAAACACCATGTCGGCGCCAGCAAGCGCCTCGGCAATGTCGTCGCGGGACTCATCGGCAGCCTTGCGGCCAACCTCGGGGTTGGCGCCGGCGCCCAGGCCGCGGGTAAGGTCGGTGCCGATGTGCACCTTGATATCGGCATCAGAGATCGCGAGTGCCTGAGCATCGGTGTTGATGGCAACAAACTCGACGCCGCGGATGCCCTCTTCGATCATTCGATTGACCGCGTTGGTACCGCCGCCGCCGACGCCGACCACCTTAATGACGGCAAGGTAGTTGTTGATCTCTGTCTCGTGCATGTCGGTCCTCCGAACAAAGGTTATAGCCATAGCATGGGTCGACCCCTGCGCACATTAACCTTCAGGTTGAAAGTAAATGCAAAGGTAAACCGTATTATGTTTGCACATTATGAACGTATCAGTCAAATAATTGACCGTGAAAACCAAACAAACCAGATAAACGGCGTGGTATGGCCCCTCAACAAAGCATCAACCAGCGCTACGAGGTCGGAGCATTCCTAAATGTGTAGTTGCCTGGAGAGCGCACATTGATATACGTTACGCCCTCTACCTGCGAAAGCAACTTGGTGACTACGCGTTCCTTCTTGGCGATATCGTCCGAATCGCCCAGCGACACCTCAATGCCGTTATTGAGGTTTGCCGAGATGGCTTCGACCGAAGGCGTAGAAATATCCTTGACTTGTCCCAAGAACTCGCTCGAAAAACCACGCACATAATCCAGGCCGGCCTTAACGGCCTTGGAGTTCACCGCCTGGCCGGAAACCGGAGCGACATCCGCCGAGACATCAGTCAACAACACCGCGCCATAATGCTTGGCGAGCGCCAGCGCGGCATCGATTCCGGTCAAGGTATTTGAGCCCTGCCCTGTCGTGATGACGTTGCCCTGGTCGTCCACTTCGACCGACGTCGACAGCGGGGCGATCCAGGTGTCATCGTCTCCGATAGCCCAGGCAAGGTCGTCGGAGCTGATATACGCAATGGCGATAACTTTACGCTCCGTCGGCGTGATGATAAGCGTATGGGGAAACTGGCGCTGGACATCCACGCCCGAGACCCACGGGTTCTGCTTGAGATCCTCGGTAATCTGGTCGGGATCGACGTTAAAAAGCGACGTTCCCTCGGGCAAGTCGATCAGCTGGATAGCATCGTGCTTCGTCACATGCTCGCTGCCTTGAATCTGAATATCAGTGGCAGTAAACAGTCCAGAGTTGATCACCACGATGGCAACGACGACGAGCACGGCCAAGACGGCCAGAACGCCGCCCACGATTTTGCCTTTGCCTGTAACGACAGAAGCGGCGTCTGATGTTTTATTTGCCATCGCTCCAAGTGAAGATAACGGGTTGAAACCTTTTTTACTCGAAGGCTTCTTGGCGGTAGCCGGCACCGATGTCAGCGAGCGCGGTTTCGATGCGCCCAGCGTGCGACCTGGACGCGCCGCTTTAGTTCCCGTCGAGGGCTTGGGAGCTGCCATGGGACGGGCAGGCTTGGCGCCCATAACAGGCTTTGACGTCGTCGAGGGACGCGAGGACTTTTTTGCGGCCGGACGATTACCGAGCTGCGAGCCGACGACCGGACGACTGGTCTGTCGAGCATGCCCGACAGACTTAGAGTGCGCGACGGTATTGCGTTGAGGTTTGGCAGGCGCGCCGGAACGCCCTCCGGCGCGGCGGAAGGTGGGTTTCGATGCTCTAGAAGCCGAGGAATTTAACTTCCGGTCTGAGCTCGATGCCATACGCCTCCCTCACCTTTCCGTGCACATGTCTAATAACCGCGGCAACGTCATCGGCCGAGGCAGTTCCGTTATTAACGATAAAATTAGCGTGAACGGGCGAAACTTCCGCGCCGCCAATCGAAAAACCCTTTAATCCACAATCCTCGATAAGCTTGCCCACACTCGCATCGGGCGGGTTGCGAAAGACAGACCCGCAGGATGCGCGACCCATGGGCTGCGTACGCTTGCGCCTTGTAAGGTACCGCTCCATGCGCTCGCGAATGTCGGCCTTGGGCGCCGGTTTAAGCTTGAGCACGCACTCGAGGATGATCTCATTGCGGGGAAGGCTACATTCGCGGTAGCCCCAAGTGATCTCGGACCCCGCATAATGCTTGATACCGGATGCCGGGTCAAACGTTACGACATCCTCAACCAGCGAGCCAATCCACTCGGTCCGTGTGCCGGCATTCATAGATATCGCACCGCCGACCGAACCAGGAATGCCAACGGCAAACTCAAGGCCCGAGAGGCTACGCGACAGGGCATCGTTGACCAGGCGCGCAAACATCACGCCCGCACCGACCGTCAGCGTACAACCGTCATCGGCAACAACCGTGCGCTGAAACTCACGTCCGAGCGAAATGACGGCACCGCGATAACCGCCATCGGCAACCAGCAGATTGGAGCCCTTGCCGATGATGACCCACGGCACCTGCTCGCGATCGAGCACCGCCACGGCGCGGCGGAGGGCATGATAGCTATGGCACGTCACAAAGAGGTCGGCCTTGCCGCCGATACGATAGCTCGTATGACGCGCAAGGCGCTCGTCCTCGATCACATCCGTGTCGATCATGCCCGAGAGCGCCATGACGGCGTTAAACAGACCCATTAGACTTAAGCGTCTTTCTTGGCAGTCAGATACTCAATGAACTCGGGACCGACGGTCGTAACGTCGCCGGCACCCATGGTGAGCAGCAGGTCGCCCTCGCCCACCATCTGCTCGAGCTCCTGATTGAGCTCAAGACGGCTGGAGCAGTACACGACCTCCTTGCCAGGATGCTTGGCGCGCACGGTATCGGCGAGCATCTTAGAGGTGACACCCGGAATGGGCATCTCGCCAGCCGAGAACACATCAATCAGCAGCAGTTTATCGGCATTGGCAAATGCATCGGCAAAGTCGTCGCACAGGGCCTGCAGGCGCGAATAGCGGTGCGGCTGGAACACGACATCGACGTGCTTGTAGCCCAGCGAGGAAGCGGCAGCAAGCGTCGCCTTGATCTCGGTGGGGTGATGGCCGTAATCATCGACCACGGTGATGCCATCGATATCGCCCACGTGGGTAAAGCGACGGCGGACGCCCTCAAAGCTCGAGAGCGCCTTGGCGGCGGCGTCGATGTCAAGGCCCAGGACATGGGCGACGGTGAGCACCGCCGTGGCGTTGAGCATGTTGTGGCGACCGGGGTTGCTCTTGATCTCCACAGCGTGCTCAGTGCCGTCCTCAAAGCGAACGATAAAGTCACTCTGGATGCCCTTGACATCCGGGTGCACGCAGACGATGTCGTTGCTCTCGGCAAAGCCGTAGGAAAGCACGTGACGGCCCGTCGACTTGGCGAGCTCGACCAGATGCGGGTCCTCACCACAGGCGATGACGGTGCCGTCCTCGCCCACCAGGCTCATGAATTTGGCGAAAGTTGCCTCGATCTCCTCGATACCCGAGTAGTGATCGAGGTGGTCGGCCTCGACGTTGGTCACAATGACTACGTTGGGGTTCAGGAACAGGAAGGAGCTGTCGGACTCGTCGGCCTCGGCGACAAAGTAGTCGCCCGAGCCGTTCTTGCCGTTCGTGTCATAGCCCTCGACGATGCCGCCGATCAAGAAGCTCGGATCCAGACCCATGCGGTCGAGCATGGTGGCGCACATCGAAGACGTGGTGGTCTTGCCATGCGTGCCGGCAACAGCGACGGTAGTGTAGCCGTGGCCCAAAGCAGAGAGCATCTTGGCACGGGGCCACACGGGAATGCCCAGCTCGCGAGCGCGCACGAGCTCAGGGTTGGACTCCGGAATAGCGGTGGAGACAACAACCACGTCGGGCTTGACCTCGTCAATCGTGGCGGCCTCATGGCCCACATGCACCTTCACACCAGCGCGGGTAAGCTGGCGGATATAACGTGACGTCTTAAGGTCGGAGCCGGTAACGGCATAACCGCGCTCGTGCAGAACGAGGGCGATGCCACTCATGCCGGCGCCGCCGATACCGATAAAGTGGGCGCTCTTAAACTCGGGCGCGGAGGTTGCAGTCTGGGAATCAGCCATGTGCTCGTGTACTCCTTGCGTAAACACTGCCTGTAACCCGTTAACTGTACCGCACCTACCGCATCAGCGCGAGGGCGACCGACGATATCCCGTCTAACTAACGCAAACCCTCTACCGCATCGGCCAGAAGAGCGGCGGCCCTATCCTGAGCCAGACCACGCGCCGCCTGACGCATGACGTCGCGCTCTGCCGCGTCATCGACCAGGTGCAGCAGCTCATCGGCAAAGGCAGAACCGTCGATATCGGCATCGGCACAGAGCACGCCGGCCCCGGCGTCGACCAGATAACGGGCATTGGTGGTTTGGTGGTCGGCCGTCGCATGCGGATACGGCACGAGTATCGAGGGCACGGCGAGCGCAGCGATCTCGGCCACGCTCGATGCACCCGAACGCGAGAGCACCAAATCGGCAGCAGCCAGCATATCGCCCATGTTGTCGATGTAAGGCTGGACGCGGTAACGCTTCGCCTCCTCGGGCGTCAGCGCCAAAGCGCGCTCGGTCTCCTCAAAGCCGTCGGCACCCGTCGAATGCAACACATAGAGGTTCTTGCGCGAAAGCAGCTCGTTTTTGAGCGAAACCGCGCGCTCGTTGAGGTGCTGGGCGCCAAGTGAACCGCCAAAGACGAGCAGCAGCGTAGCGTCCTCGGGAACGCCAAGTGCCTTGCGGCCGCGAGCGCGATCGCCCTCGATCACCGAGCGACGTACGGGGTTGCCGGTCATGAGCACGTGGTCAGGGTCACCTTCGCGCTCAAAGACCGAGCGCGCTGCCGGCACCGAGATGCACACGCGAGCGGCGTGGGGGTTCATCATCTTGTTGGCCAGGCCCGGAACAGAGTTCTGCTCATGTAGCAGATACGGAACGCCTGCGCCCTTGCACCACCCCAGCAGCGGAACCTCGACATAGGCACCAAAACCGATGGCGGCATCGGGCTTGCCGACCTTTGAGAAATGACTGGCGAGCGCACGCTTGGCCTTGTTGACACGCCACAGCGAGGTCAGCGCCGTCCAAGGACGGGAGCGGTCGAAGCCCGTAACCGTAATGGGCACAAAATCAAACCCAGCCTCGGGGACCAGACGACCCTCGAGCTTGCGCGACTGGCCCACGAACACAACGTGGTGGCCACGGTCACGCAGCTCTTCGGCCAAGGCGAGCGCGGGGTTGATATGCCCTGCCGTGCCGCCGGCTGCAATAGCAACGGTCATCTTATCGGTCATGGTAGTCCCTTCGTACACGCGGTCCCTGGTCGTCGGTGCGCAAACGCGCCGACGGGTCCGAGTTCAAATCGATTCGATTATATCCGCCGCCCGCATCGCGAGGAGTTGGGCGCTGCGGACGACCTTCCGGCGCCGTTCGCTGACGCGGACGGGCTGCCGGCTCGGTCGCAGAGCCATCCAGAACGGTAAAGCCGTTACGCGAAGATCGCTCGCCGCGCACGTGGGGCACGCCGGCGGTACTCTCATCCATAACGGCAAAGCTCTCGCGGCGACGGTCGTACTCATCGCGACGGGCGCTCTCGTACGAAACGCGTAGGATCAGACCGGCAAGCATAAGCGACACAATAATCGACGAACCGCCATAGCTAATAAACGGCAACGGTTTGCCCGTCATGGGAAACACGTTGAGGATGCCCAGCGCATTGATCAAAAACTGCACCGCGAGAATGACCGCAGAGCCAGACGCCATGAGCGCGCCCCGACGATCGGTCGCCTGCTCGGCAATGCGAAACGCCGAGTAGATCAGCATCGCAAACACCAAGAAGAACAGGACGGTTCCGACAAAACCGACTTCCTCGCCAATGATGGCCAGGATGTAGTCATTGTGCGCCTCGGGCAGATACGAGTACTTCATGGTTGAGTTGCCGATGCCACGGCCGAACAGACCGCCCGAGGCAAAGGCCATGATGGCAAGCGTGGCCTGATAGCCGTCACCATACTCGTCGGCCCAAGGGTTCAAGGCAACCTGAATACGCACCATACGGTATGGCTCTGCGACAAGCGCAATCACGATCACGAGAATGCCGAAGATTAGCACGCCGATGATAAATCTGGGGTCGAGACCCGCAAACAACGCCATGCACATGAGGGTCAACAGGATGATCAGGACGGTACCGAAATCGGGCTGGATAAAGATCAGAAAGAGCGAAATGCCTAGGTAGATGCCCATCTTGCGAAGGAATTCGTTGATGTTGCCACCGGGCGAAAAGAAGCGGTCGAGTATGATGGCCGAATACGCAATGGCAAATGGCTTTAAAAACTCGGAAGGCTGGAACTGAATGCCGGCGATGTTGAGCCAGCGCGTGGCACCACGGCTGCCGCTGCCCACCAAGAACACCAGAAACAGTAGCCCTATCAAGCCTATGAGGAAGATCCTGAGCACATCCTCCCCAAACCAGCTGTCCGGCAAAACGCGCACGATGGCAATCAGCGCCAGAACACCAACCACGGCAAACGCGGCCTGTCGACCCAGGAAAAACGTCGCCGAGCCATTCTCGTGCAGCGCCTCGACCGAAGACGCCGAGTACACCATCAGCAGACCAAAGCACACCAAAGTAAACAGGCAGGCCATGAATATCAAACGGGGGCGCATGATGCGGGCGGGAACGCCGGCAATATAGCGTTCGCTAAACGACTGCCCGCCGCGACCGGAACGCGGTGTGCTACGCCGCGAGGAAGCACGGTCCGAGTCGGGCCTCCTCATACCTTGTCGGGGGCTCTCCTCTCTCACCGGCAACCCCTATTCCATTTGCGATTTCGCTGCAGCGGCAAGCTGGGCCACATAGTCCTTAAACACGCGGCCGCGCTCCTCATAGCCCGAGAACTCATCGAACGAAGAGCACGCAGGAGATAGTAAGATCACGTCGCCACGGCTCGACAGCGAACGGGCAACGTCCACGGCATCGCGTAGGTCATCCGCCTGGGCGATATCCACATCGCCATCGACATCGGCCTCGTCCATAGCGGCGGTGAAGCGCTCGCGCGCATCGCCAAAGCAGACGACCGAGCGCACGTTATCCATAACAACGCGCGCGAAGTCCGTGAGCGGCGTGCCCTTATCGTGGCCGCCGAGCAGCAAGATCACGTCGTCATCGGGAAATGCCGTCAGTGCCTTCTCGACCGCGTCGGTGTTGGTCGCCTTGGAATCGTTGACGTAGCGCACTCCGTCAATCTCGCCGCACGGCTCCACGCGATGCTCGAGCGGCTGGAACGAGGCCAGACCGCGGCGGACACCATCGACATCGGCACCGACGGCCAGAGCAGCCGTGGCGGCACATAAGGCATTGATGACATTGTGATGGCCCGAGATCTTGAGCTCGGACGTGGCGACAAGCTGAGTCTCGACGCCCTTCAGGCGCACGACCATTTTGCCGTCGCGCACAAAGGCGGCGTCTGCACCCTCGGGCTCGTCAAAAGCGACCTTGCAGATGCGGCGACCCGGCGTATAGATGTACTCATCGAACTCGTGAATGCCGGCGTCTTCGACGTCGACAACCACCAGATCGTCATCGACCATATTGTCAAACAGCTTGATCTTGGCAAGCGCATAGTTCTTATGGCTCTTATGCCAGCCCAAGTGGTCGGGAGTGATGTTGAGCAGCACTGCCACGCGAGGGTGGAGCTCGGTGGTCGTAGCAATCTGATAGCTCGAGAGCTCAGCCACAAACCACTCGTTGTGGGCTCGGCCGTCAATCTCGTTGATAGGCGGCTCACCGATGTTGCCGACAGCTACGCTGGCCTCGCCGGCAGCCTTGAGCAGATAATCAGTCAGCGACGTGGTGGTCGTCTTACCGTTGGTGCCCGTGATGGCAATCCAGTTATCGGGCGACAGGCGATAGGCAAACTCTGGCTCACCCATAATCTGAGCGGCATGTTCGCGCCCGGCCTTAAAGAAGCCCGAGAACTCCGAGATGCCCGGGCACGTCACGCATACGTCATAGGCGCCCTCGACCTGTTCGGTCCCATAGACAAACGACGCACCAGCAGCCTCGAGCGCACGCGTGGCGTCATTGGGCTCAGAGGTGCCGCCGCCATACACGGTAACGGCGCTTACGCGCTCGGGATGTGCCAGCGCCCAGCGGGCGACATCGAGACCGGATTTGCCCTGACCCAAAACGAGCAGGCTAAAGACATCAGCAAGAGGCATGAAAGACCACTATCCCAACTGGAAGAACAGAGCAAGGCCAACGGCACCAAAGGCCGCAGCGATAATCCAAAAACGGATGACGACCTTGGTCTCGGCCCAGCCCTTCTTTTCGAAATGATGATGGATGGGCGCCATAAGGAAGACGCGCTTGTGCGTAAAATGGAAGTAGACAACCTGAATCATGACCGACAGGGTCTCAACGATAAACAGGCCGCCGATGATGAGGGAGACGACCTCGGTGTTGGTCATGATGGACGTGCAGGCAAACGCGGCGCCCAGAGCAAGCGAGCCGGTATCGCCCATAAAGATGCTCGCCGGATAGCAGTTGAACCACAGAAAGCCCAAGCAGGCACCGGCACACGCGGTACAGAAGATGGACAGGTTCACGTCTCCGTGCAAAAACGCCATGGCAGCCATGGCGAGCATGGCGATCATGGAGGTGCCGCCAGCAAGACCGTCAAGGCCATCGGTCAGGTTCACGGCATTAGAAAGACCGGCAATCATCAGCCAGCAAAAGACAATATAGAGCCACGGGAACGAATAGCCGCAGATGGTGGTCGAAAGCACGCCAAGGTCGATCGTCAACCCACCGGGAAAACGAATCTCGGGGGCGACGCCGCACCAGTTGACGGCAAGTACCGTAAAGGTGACACAGATAATGGTTAGGCCGATCATCTTGGCATGAGGCGTCAGACCGAGCGAGCGCCCATGCGTAACGGAGGTCAGGTCGTCGATCAGGCCCAGCACGCCGGTCGCCAGCGTGGCGAGCAGTACGAGTACGAGCTCGGTGGTGAGCTTGCCCATCAGCAGGCAGGTCAGCGAGATCGCGACGAGGATGACAACGCCACCCATGGTGGGCGTTCCCTGCTTAACCAAATGACGCTTGGGGCCGTCGGCACGAACCTGCTGGCCGATACCCTCGACCTTGAGCAGCTTGATCCACCACGGCATGAGCAGCAGCGCAATGGCTGCGGCGATGCCAAGCCCCAAAAAAGCCTGATACGTTGGATACGAGGGATTGCCGAACATGGGCTAGCACACACCTTCCACAAAGCGGTCGA
>ERZ1034980.1995-NODE-1995-length-11439-cov-14.348823_pt1 | contig 11439 bp, 8 predicted proteins | sample MGYA00520622_ERZ1034980 | MGnify/ENA primary metagenome ERZ1034980 (study PRJEB33766, sample SAMN09781791) | gut metagenome | biome: gut microbiome | host: Homo sapiens | place: Madagascar | study: EMG produced TPA metagenomics assembly of the PRJNA485056 data... | reverse complement strand
AAATATGCAAATAAAACATAAATACTGATAATATTCAATTAAATAGCATAAATTTATTTCCTCAGTTCGATTTAAGATTGTACTTTTGTTCACCAAAAGTGATAAACAGAGCTTATGAATAAGATATATTTAGCAATCATTGCCTTGTTGGCGCTTACATCATGTGCCAATACTTACGAAATCAAGGGTACTTCCAATGTAAGCACTCTTGATGGACGTATGTTGTACCTGAAAATCTTGAAAGACAACAATTTCAAAAGCATCGATTCATGTGATGTATTGCATGGACAATTCCATTTCCAAGGTAATTTGGACTCGGTAAAGATGGGTAATATCTTTATGGACGATGAGCCAGTATTGCCACTCGTTTTAGAAAGTGGAGACATCACTGTGAAGCTGGACGACGCGCAGCAGATTGTAAGCGGTACACCACTCAATGATAAGCTATTTGGATTTTTCAAAAAATACCAGCAGTTGCAGAATCAGCAAAGAGAACTGGTTCACAAGCACGACCAAGCCATCATGAATGGTAGCGATATGAATGTGGTAACCCAAAAGCTCAATGCCGAGGCGATACAGCTCTCGGAGCAGGAAGATAAGCTGATTACAAATTTCGTGACGGAAAACTTTGACAACGTTCTTGGAGCTGGCGTCTTCTTCCTTGTTACCATGGGAAATCAATATCCGATGCTTTCGCCTTGGATTGAAGACATCATGAGCAAGGCTACCGAACGGTTCAAGAACGATCCTTATGTAAGGGATTACTATCAGAAGGCTCAGGAGAATCAGGCTATCATGAACGGTACTCACGAGATGTCGCCTTCACAGGCTACCTCTGAGATGAATCAGCAGCTGGGGGCTCCGCAGGTTAATCCCGACGCAGCTCCGGCTCCAACTCCTAATGAGTTGGCAACACCAACAATTCCAGAAAAAACAGAAAAGTAATGAAGATATTAATAGAAAACGGTACCATAGTCAATGAGGGACGCTCTTTTCAGGGCGGTCTCATTGTTGATGGTGACGTTATTGCAGAGATATTTGAAGGAAAGGCACCCCGTGGCACCTACGAACATGTAGTGGATGCTTCGGGGTGTTTTGTTTTGCCAGGAGTCATAGATGACCATGTCCATTTCCGTGAGCCTGGACTGACACGTAAGGCTGACATCGAGAGCGAATCGAAGGCTGCTGCATACGGTGGCGTAACTTCTTATCTGGAGATGCCGAATACCGTTCCGCAGACTACAGACCTGCAGGTATGGGCTGATAAACGTCAGCTGGGAGCAGAAAAAAGCCACGTTAACTATAGCTTCTTCTATGGAGCTACCAATGACAATGTGGAGAGTTTCTGTGGGCTGGACCGGCATCATGTGCCTGGTATCAAACTCTTTATGGGTTCCAGCACCGGAAATATGCTCGTAGATAAATACGAGTCGCTGGTAAGTGTATTCAAGAAGGCAAAGGAATTGGGGTTGCCGGTGATGACCCATTGCGAGGATACGGATATCATCAATCGCAATATGGCTGAGGCCAAGGTCAAATACGGTGATGATCCGGCTGTAGAACATCATCCGGAGATACGCAGTGAGGAGGCTTGCTACCAGAGTACGGCTTTGGCTGTAAAACTGGCAAAAGAGAGTGGAGCACATCTCCATGTGGCTCATCTTACAACGGCTAAGGAACTGGAACTGCTTCAGCCTGAGGAGCATATAACAGGAGAGGCATGTGTGGCTCATCTCTACTTCTGTGATGCTGATTATGCCAGTAAGGGAACACTCATCAAGTGCAATCCGGCTATCAAGACCGCACAGGACCGTGCTGCATTACGACAGGCATTGAATGATGGAAAGATTGCTACTATTGGTACCGATCATGCTCCTCATGAATGGAAGGATAAGCAGGGTGGCTGTGCCAAGGCGGCTTCGGGAATGCCGATGGTTCAGTTCTCGCTGGTTACCATGCTGGAACTGGTAGACGAAGGTGTGCTCAGTATTGAGCGCCTGGTAGAACTGATGGCACATCAGCCTGCCCAGCTCTTCGAAATCGAGGGGCGTGGCTTCTTGCGCAAGGGATACAAGGCTGATATCGCCATCGTACGTCCTCATAGTCCATGGACTGTAACCAAGGATGAAATTCAGAGCAAGTGTAAATGGAGTCCGATGGAAGACCATGAATACCAGTGGCGGGTAGAACAGACAATCTGTAACGGACATCTTATATATAATAAAGGTGTATTTGATGAAAACAGTCGTGGCGAAGAGCTTACATTCAGATTGTAGATGAAAAAGATTAGCTATGATATTTCAGAGGTAGTGCCGTATATTAACTGGCTGTATTTCTATCATGCCTGGGGATTGAGCGGAAAGAAGGAAGAGGTAAAACAGAAAATGCGTCAGGAGGCTGAGGAAATGCTCAGCTCGTGGGAGAGTAAATATCATACCCACGCACTTTTGAAAGTCCTGGATGCCTATAGCGAGGGTGACGACATCATCGTTGAGACAGGGAATTCTGATGAGTTGAATGGATGTGCTGATGCAGAAAAGAAGCAGGTCCGATTGCCGTTGCTCCGGCAGCAGCATCCGTCTGCTCCAGGAGCTCCTAATCTCTGCCTGGCTGATTTCATCCGCCCTCGTAGTCTGCAGGTTTCGGGCGCTGAAACGAAGACGGAAAAGATGCTGCAGCAAGACATCGCAAGAAGATTAGGGGTGTTCTGCTGTACGGTAGATGCTTCTATCTTGGATGCTTATCGCAATCATGAATATCTGGGAATGATGGCACAGTTGCTTTGCGACCGGTTGGCTGAGGCTACGGCAGAACTGCTGCATGAGCAGACACGCAAGACTTATTGGGGATATGCACCTGATGAACATCTGACTCCCCAACAACTGCATCGTGAAGAATATCAGGGCATCCGTCCTGCTATCGGCTATCCGTCGCTACCTGATACGAGCTTCAATTTCATCATCGACCAACTGCTAGATATGAAGCAAGTAGGTATACGACTGACGGAAACGGGTATGATGACACCCCATTCCAGTGTGTCGGGCTTGATGTTTGCACATCCCAAGGCTCAATACTTCGAATTGGGTAAGATAGGAGAGGACCAGTTACGCGACTATGCACATCGTAGAGGTGTACCTGTAGAGTTGATGAGAAGATTTCTGCAGTCGAGTTTACTGAGGCGATAGTTTTATGGGCATATGATTCAAAGGATATTTGTTTTTAAACTATCTTCAGGCTTCTCCTGCGTAATAGATAAAAAGATGTCTCACAAAATATAGTAAGAAAACAAAAATGGTAGCTAGAATATTAGTGCCCGTTATCATCCTGACCATTCTGCCATATTGGTGGATAGGGAAGCAATACCTCTTCTTGAATAGGAGGAAGGGCAGTCTAGGCAAGTCTTTTGGCCATTTATCCAGACGGTGGTTACGTCTTTTGTGGTGGTTGCCGGCAATGGGAGTCATCGGGTATAGCGGTTTTCTCGCTTTGGAGCGTAAATTCCTTCCCGACAACCCTGTACTGATTGATATCTGGTTTGGAGTGATGGCGATATTTGCAGTGCCCCAATTTGTCTTTGCCTTCTGCAGCTTTATCGGCTGGCTGTGCATGTGTATCGCTAAAAGTGGTAAGTTGGGCAGATTTGGATTCCGTCCCGGCAATCAAGGCAGAAACTGGGGGAAACTCGTAGGATTGGTACTGGCGGTGTGTGCGTTTTTCACGTTCATTTATGGCTTTACCTTGGGCTTTCCAAAGATGAAAGTAAAGCAGCTTACGGTGTATGTACCAGATTTGCCAAAGAAGTTTGATGGGTATCGTATCGTGCATTTCAGTGATATTCATCTTGGTTCGTACTACGGCTGGCGTCGGGGGTTGCCTCAGCGGGATGTAGACAGCATCAATGCTCAGCATGCCGACCTGATATGCTTTACTGGCGATTTGCAGAATGTGCAACCGTCAGAACTGAAGCCTTATATCAAACTGATGCAGCGTCTGAAGGCTAAAGATGGTGTTCTGAGCGTATTGGGCAATCATGATTATACCTGGTATCTCAACATCGATGAGGATAACAAGGCTGAAATGGAAAAAATAGAGGCTGAAGTAAGACAGGCAGAAAAGAATATGGGCTGGCGACTGCTTAATAATGAGCATATCGTGATACACAGAGGCAACGACTCTATCTATGTGGCTGGTACCGAGAACTATGAAAAGCCTTACCGCTCTGATATTGGAAAGGCACTCTATGGTATCAAGTCTGGATCGTTTGTCATGATGTTGCAGCATATGCCGAAGCAGTGGAGCAAGACTTTGCCATCTGCCATTGCTGGAAACGATTCGGTGAAGGTGGCTCCGCAACTTACGCTCAGCGGTCATACTCATGCTGGACAGGTTTCGGTTTTGGGATTACGTCCTTCAATGTTTACCCCATTTGATTATGGGCTGTATGAGCGTGAGGGTTGCCAACTCTATACCACATCGGGCTTAGGCGGTACTGTTCCAATACGAGTGGGAGCTACAGCTGAAATTGCTGTCATCACGCTGCGCTGTAAATAAATGATTTCTTACCGTAGAATAAATAGCAGCATCTGCTAATCATAAAGTTCAAAATTCAAAGTAAAATGAAGTACATATATCGATTATATCAATTGCTCATCTGTCTGCCGATACTTGTGGTAGCCAGTATTATAACCAGTTTGACAACCGTGATAGGCTGTATGTTGGGCAACGGACACTTCTGGGGCTATTATCCGGGAAAGGTCTGGTCGCAGCTCTGGATACGCCTTCTCCTTCTTCCTGTGAAAGTAGAGGGTAGAGAGCATCTTCAGAAGAATCAGAGTTATGTGTTTGTAGCTAATCATCAGGGTGCATTCGACATATTCCTGATATATGGTTTCTTGGGGCGTAATTTCAAATGGATGATGAAGAAAGGCATCCGTAAGATTCCTTTGGTAGGTGTAGCTTGTGAATATGCTCACCATATCTTTGTTGATAAGAGCGGTCCATCCAAGATTCGTGCTTCTTACGATCGTGCCCGTGAGGTGCTCAAGGAAGGTATGTCGCTGGTGGTATTTCCTGAGGGTGCCCGTACCTTTACCGGTCACATGGGTGTATTCCGTCGTGGTGCCTTCATGCTTGCTGATGAGTTGCAGTTGCCTGTTTGCCCACTTACTATTAATGGTAGTTTTGATGTGAAGCCTCGAATGAAGGATATGTCGTGGGTATTCTGGCATCCTCTCCGTCTTACCATTCATGAGCCTATCGCTCCTATCGGTAAGGGCCCGGAGAATATCAAGAACCAGATGACCAAGAGCTATGATGTCATCATGGCGGGACTGGAAAAGGAATATCAGGGATTTGTGGAGAATCCCGACCAATAAGATAACTAACAATGAACAAGATATGAAAAGTGATAGTATTGTAATTATTCCTACCTATAATGAGAAGGAAAATATAGAGAAAATCATCCGTGCCGTATTCGGCTTGGAGAAGAAGTTTGATATCCTGGTGATAGATGACGGAAGTCCTGATGGTACTGCTGCTATCGTTAAATCATTGATTGAAAATGAGTTTGGGGATAGATTACATATCCAGGAAAGATCAGGTAAGCTGGGATTGGGCACAGCCTATATCATGGGCTTCAAATGGTCGTTGCAGCAGGGCTATGACTTTATTTTCGAAATGGATGCTGATTTCAGTCACGACCCTAACGACTTGCCTCGCCTTTATGCTGCTACCCACGATGAGGGATATGATGTGGCTGTGGGTTCACGCTACGTATCGGGTGTGAATGTAGTAAACTGGCCTATCGGGCGTGTTCTAATGAGCTATTTTGCTTCTAAGTATGTGCGTATTGTTACAGGATTCAAAGTACATGATACTACAGCCGGATTCGTTTGCTATCGTCGTAAGGTGTTGGAAACGATAGATTTAGATAAAATCCGTTTCAAGGGCTATGCTTTCCAGATAGAGATGAAGTTTACTTCTCATAAGATTGGCTTCAAAATTAAGGAAGTGCCAGTAATCTTCGTCAATCGCCGTGAGGGCGTTAGCAAGATGAATGGCGGTATCTTTGGTGAGGCTTTCTTCGGAGTGATGCGACTCAGACTGGATGGCTGGTTCAAGAAATATCCAAAGAAGTAATGACTATTCAGGAAATAGAACAATTATATGGGCGTTCGCCACAGGCGAATGCCTTTTTGAGTTTATTGGAAGAAAAGTCGGTTCGTTCGGTTTTTCTCCAGGGCTTATTGTGTTCGTCGGTCCCTATGTTTTTTGCTCCTTTGCAGGAAAAGATGGATCGAACCGTACTGTTTGTGCTCAATGATGCAGATGAAGCCGGCTATTTTTATCACGATCTTACGCAGATGATGGGGCAGGAAAATGCGTTCTTCTTTCCATCCAGCTATCGCCGTGCCATCAAGTATGGACAGCGGGATGCAGCTAGTGAAATCCTGCGAACAGAAGTACTTGCCAGATTGTCATCGGAATCATCTTCTGCTTCTGGCGGTATTTATATCGTTTCTTATCCTGCAGCACTTGCGGAAATGGTAGTTGGTAAGCAGCAGCTTGATGATCGTATCCTTAGATTGCAGGTAGGGCAGCAGGTCTCGCTTACAGACGTGGTTCATACCTTGCGTGATTTCGAACTCGTAGAGACCGATTATGTCTATGAACCGGGTCAGTTTGCCGTTCGTGGTAGTATCCTCGATGTCTATTCGTACAGTTGCGAATATCCATTCCGTGTAGACTTCTTCGGAGATGAAATAGACACCATCCGTACGTTCGATGTTGAAAATCAGTTGTCTAAAGACAAGCGGGAGCGTATTGAGATTGTGCCGGAGTTGGCGAGTGTTCAGTCTGTAAAACAGTCTTTCCTCAGTTTCCTTCCTTCTGATGCTCTTGTGGTGATGAAGGATTATACTTTTGTGCATGACAGTATCGAAAAGATCTATGAGGATGGCTTCTCTGCCCAAATCATGCAGGAACGGCTAGAGGGAGCCAACGAGATGGAAACTGAGAAAATCATGCATGAGATGAAGAAGGAATTCAATCTCGTAACTCCTCTGGAATTCCAGAAAGGAGTGGCTGAGCACCAAAGAGTAGTGTTATCCGGTAGTGCAGATTCTTCTATCAGCTTTCAGATTGCACCACAGCCGCTCTTTCATAAGAATTTTGAACTTTTGACCAAGACTTTGGAGGATTATCAGCTTCAGGGGTACACCTTATTTATATTAGCTGATAGCCAGAAACAGCAACAGCGACTCAAGGATATCTTCAGCAGTGAGGAACTGAAGCGATACAACATCAGTTTTACATCTGTGGACAAGACTATCCACGAGGGCTTTATCGATCACGACAAGAAATGCTGTTTCTTTACCGATCATCAGATTTTCGACCGATTCCATAAGTATAACCTCCGTTCGGATAAGGCAAGGGCAGGAAAGATGGCACTTACCATGAAGGAACTGCAGGAAATGGAACCGGGGGATTTTATCGTGCATGTGGACTTTGGTATCGGTAAGTTTGGCGGACTGGTACGTGTTCCTACTGGTAATAGCTATCAGGAAGTAATCCGCATTATCTATAAGAATAATGATAAGGTGGATGTCTCTATCCATTCGCTTTATAAGATAAGCAAGTATCGTAGAAGTGATACTGGGGAACCGCCTCGTCTGTCTACGCTGGGTACTGGAGCCTGGGACAGACTGAAGGAAAAGGCAAAGAAGAAGATTAAGGATATAGCCCGAGATCTGATAAAGCTCTATGCGCAGCGCAGGAGAGAAAAGGGCTTTGCCTATAGTGCCGACAGTTATCTACAGCATGAATTGGAAGCGTCTTTCCTTTATGAGGATACCCCCGATCAGGGAAAGGCTACAGCTGAGGTGAAGAAAGACATGGAGAGTGGCAGACCTATGGATCGTCTGGTTTGTGGCGATGTTGGCTTCGGAAAGACGGAGGTTGCCATACGAGCAGCTTTTAAGGCGGCTTGCGACAGTAAGCAGGTGGCTGTACTGGTGCCTACCACCGTGTTGGCTTATCAGCATTACCAAACCTTTAAAAGTCGATTGGAAGGTCTTCCGGTACGTGTAGATTACCTCTCTCGTGCCCGTTCTGCCAAGGATACCAGACTGATTATCGAAGATTTGAAGGCAGGCAAGATAGATATACTTGTAGGAACCCATAAATTGATTTCCAAAACGGTGAAATGGCACGACTTGGGTCTGCTTATCATTGACGAAGAGCAGAAGTTTGGTGTTTCAACCAAAGAAAAGCTGCGCCAGCTCAAGGTGAATGTTGATACGTTGACCATGAGTGCTACTCCAATACCTCGTACCTTGCAGTTCTCGCTGATGGGAGCGCGTGATATGAGTATCATGCGTACACCGCCACCTAACCGTTATCCTATCCATACCGAGTTGATTACTTTTAACCGTGAGGCGATTATTGATGCAGTCAACTTTGAAATGAGCCGTAATGGACAGGTATATTTCGTTTGCAATCGTATATCCAAGTTGGAGGAACTGAAACTCTTCCTGGAGAAACATATTCCAGATTGTCGTGTGGTCATCGGCCATGGTCAGATGGCACCAGAGCAATTGGAGAAAGTTATAATGGGATTCATCAATTATGATTATGACGTATTGCTCTCTACTACTATTGTAGAAAACGGAATAGATGTGGGTAATGCCAATACTATCATCATAGAAGATGCTCATAAGTTCGGACTGAGTGATTTGCATCAGATGCGTGGTCGTGTAGGACGTAGCAATAAAAAGGCATTTTGCTATCTTATTGCTCCTCCAAAGAGTGCGCTTACTCCAGAGGCACGTCGCAGACTGGAGGCTCTGGAGACTTTCAGTGAGCTGGGAAGTGGTTTTAATCTGGCTATGCAGGATCTGGATATTCGTGGTGCAGGTAATCTGTTGGGTTCGGAACAGAGTGGATTTATGGAAGATCTGGGTTATGAAACCTATCAGAAGATTCTTTCGCAGGCTGTAACAGAATTGAAGAACGAAGAGTTCTCTGACCTCTATCAGCAGGAAATGGAGGCTGGTGAGCAATTTACAGGAGATGATTTTGTAGACGACTGTGCGATAGAAAGTGATTTGGAGACCTATTTCCCTGATACCTATGTACCGGGCAGCAGCGAACGTATGCTTCTGTATCGTGAGTTAGATCATCTGCAGAGTGATGATGAGTTGAAGGCTTACCGACAGCGTTTGATAGACCGCTTTGGTCCGGTTCCGAAAGAAGGCGAAGAATTGATGCATGTTGTAACTCTTCGTCGTCTTGGAAAGCGTTTGGGAGCAGAGAAGATAATGCTCAAGACAGGAAGTATGCAGATGCAATTTGTGAGCAATGTTAACAGTCCTTTTTATAAGAGCCAAATGTTCTCTCGTGTGATTAATTATGTTACAACCCATGTTCGGGAGTGCGCATTGAAGGAGAAAAATAACAAGCGTTATCTGCGCATTAAGGATGTAACAAGCGTAGAACAAGCTGTAGAGCTATTGCGGAAAATATCATCCTTGGAATTGAAATAAGGAAAAACTCATATACCTCGTTACCTTGGATGGTATATAAAATGAAAAAACAATGAAAGATTAGATACCCCTATCTGCTTTCATTGTTTTTTCTTTATGTATAAGTAAAAGATGATGAATAGCGTTTCACAACGCCTGTTTGTTTTAACTGTTGCAAAGATAGTAATTTATCTTAAAACATAGGGGTAATATTTGATTTTATAGGAGTAAAAAATGTTTTATTGTTATATTTTGAATAGAATTTATTGCTTTTCTAGATATATTGCCGTCATTTTAAGATAAAAATGGGAAATAGAAAGGAAAAAGATGAGTAATTTTTTTCTTAATTGAAATATTATTTGTACTTTTGTCGTGGAATAATAGATAATGTTTCATTTGGAAAGCAAAATCTTTTCTGGAAAAACAAAATGAAAGCGAATTTTCTAATAATTTAAACATAATATTATGAGACAGAAAAAGTATTTACTGCAAGAGCAGGATATTCCTACTCAGTGGTACAACATTCAGGCAGACATGCCTAACAAGCCATTGCCACCATTGAATCCACAGACTCACAAGCCGCTCAATGCTGACGACTTGTCTCACATCTTTAATAAGGAGTGTTCTAAGCAGGAGCTCGATGTAGAGCATGCTTGGATTGATATTCCAGAAGATGTAAGAGAGAAGTATACCTATTATCGCTCAACTCCTTTGGTGAGAGCTTATGCTCTTGAAGAGGCCTTGGGTACTCCTGCTCATATCTATTTCAAAAATGAGAGTACAAATCCATTGGGCTCTCACAAAATCAACTCTGCTATACCTCAATGCTATTATTGCAAGCAAGAGGGCGATTCTAATGTTACCACAGAGACCGGTGCTGGTCAGTGGGGCGCTGCTCTTTCGTATGCTGCTAAATTATACGGACTGGAGGCTGCTGTATATCAGGTTAAGATTACTATGCAGCAGAAGCCTTATCGCTCCAGCATCATGCGTACCTTCGGAGCCACTGTAGAGGGTTCTCCTTCCATGAGTACTCGTGCGGGTAAGAACATTATTACTCGCGATCCTCATCATCCTGGTTCTCTCGGTACTGCTATCAGTGAGGCAGTAGAGTTGGCTACAACAACTCCGGGATGTAAGTATACTTTGGGTTCTGTACTCAATCATGTGGCTCTTCATCAGACTGTAATTGGTCTTGAAGCAGAGAAGCAGATGCAGATGGCTGGTGAGTATCCTGATACCATTATTGCTTGTTTCGGTGGTGGTAGCAACTTTGGTGGTCTTGCCTTCCCATTCATGCGCCATAACTTGAGCGGTGAGAAGCATACTGAGTTTATCGCTGCAGAGCCAGATAGCTGTCCTAAGTTGACCCGCGGTAAGTTTGAGTACGACTTTGGTGATGAGGCAGGTTATACTCCATTGTTGCCAATGTACACTTTGGGACATGACTTCAAGCCTGCCAATATCCATGCTGGTGGTCTTCGTTATCATGGTGCAGGTATGATTATCTCACAGCTTATCAAGGATGGTTATATGCACGGCGTAGATATCCCTCAGTTGGAGTCGTTCAAGGCTGGTATGCTCTTTGCACGTACCGAGGGTATTATCCCTGCTCCTGAAAGTTGTCATGCTATTGCAGCTACTGTACGTGAGGCCATGAAGGCAAAGGAAGAAGGTAAGGAGAAGGTTATTCTCTTCTGTCTCTCTGGTCATGGTCTTATTGATATGCCTTCATACGAGAGCTATCTCAATGGTGATTTGCAAGATTATAGGGTAAGTGATGAGGAAATCAATAAGTTCCTTTCTACAGTGCCAAAGGTGGATTAATGAATGGATTGTTATTTTGGAATTAATGGATTCCATCATATAAATACAACAAAGAGGGTGCAGCATAATTTTATGATGCACCCTCTTGTTT
>ERZ1034980.1989-NODE-1989-length-11466-cov-5.758829_pt1 | contig 11466 bp, 7 predicted proteins | sample MGYA00520622_ERZ1034980 | MGnify/ENA primary metagenome ERZ1034980 (study PRJEB33766, sample SAMN09781791) | gut metagenome | biome: gut microbiome | host: Homo sapiens | place: Madagascar | study: EMG produced TPA metagenomics assembly of the PRJNA485056 data... | reverse complement strand
AGCGGAAAATGATGCTAAAGCAGTAAAGTGGTTTCAAAAATCGGCTGATCAAGGAAATGCTGATGCACAATACTATCTTGGAGAATGCTACTATTTTGGAAATGGCGTAGCGGAAAATGATGCTAAAGCAGTAAAGTGGTTTCAAAAATCGGCTGATCAAGGACATGATTACGCACAATATAACCTTGGTGAATGCTACTATTCGGGAAAAGGCGTAGCGGAAAATGATGCTAAAGCAGTAAAGTGGTTTCAAAAATCAGCTGATCAGGGAAATGCTGACGCACAATGTCGACTTGGAAATTGCTATCTTTGTGGAAATGGCGTGTTGAAAAATGAGCAAAAAGCAGCTTCTTTCTATCAAAAGGCTGCCAATCAGGAACATGCAAAAGCACAGTATCTGTTAGGAGACTGTTATCAATTTGGACGGGGCATAGAAAAAGACTTCCGAAAATCCATAGAATGGTATAAGAAATCAATGGATAATGGTTACTACGAATTGGATGTTTATGATAGCATTTCTTTCGCACTGCTTTCTATTATATGGGAAATGAAAAAAAATGGAGTAAGTTTTCAAAAAATTGCACGTTCCAAAGAATTAGCAGAAGGCATTCAGTATGCAGAATATGCCATCAACCATTTTGACTGTGAAAATGCGGAAGATGGGGATATATACGATACACTTGCAGAGCTGTACCGATATAAAAACCTCGATAGAGCACTGGATTATGCAGAGCATGCCGTTGCACTTGGCGTAGAAGGTGCGGACGAAACGTTACAGGATCTTCGCTCTGTCAATGGAACATTTGGGAATATTGGTCGATTCCTTTCGGGAATTTTCGATTAAAATCAGTCACAAACAGGAAACAGCTGCCTACAAATAGAAACGCAGCTGTGCCCTGTTTCTATTCTATCAAATCAAACAATGATGATGGAGGAATGTTAAAATGTTTGGATTTGCAAATTATGTGAGAACACCAAAACCTGGGGTAACACCGTTTTCTCTGCCGGTCGCAATTGGAATTATCGTAGTTCTTTCGGCATTGGATACGGTCGGCTGTGTCGTGCTGATTATCGGCAGTTTCATCTTTGCAAAGATGGGACACAAGGGACTGGGAATTGCGTTGGCTTTGGCGAATTGTGTTGTTCCGGATATGCTGCCAGGAATTGATGAGGTTTTTGGAATTGTCGCAACAGGCGGTACGCTGCTGCATGATTACAAAAAAGGTGAAAGTTTGCCGAATAGCATTGTTCATGCCATTGATGCAAAAGATGTTTACCGCAACTGCAGCGAGGAATATGAAGATATGGATGTTCTACAGATTGCTCAGAATGTCGCATCTGATTATGCAACGCAGCCAGCTTATACCGACTCGATGCCAGTACAGCAGGGAGAAATGGAACTGGAACAGATTGAACACCTGCATCAGCTGAAAGAAAAAGGCATTCTCACAGAAAAAGAATTTCAGGAAAAGAAAAAACAACTGTTATCGCAGCTGTAAAATTTCAAACAAAATCGTTGTTTTGTTCCCTGCCGGCTCATTGTGATTCCCATCCGGCAGGGATTTTTTAAAAAGTTTTAAAAATGACCAGAAATAACAGAAAACAAACCAGCACCGATTCTCAAAAATTCGATGCTGGTTTTTCTGTTCACAGGTTTAATCTTCCCAAATTTGTGCATATTCTGGCTCGAGTTGGTCATAGTATGCAATCAGAGCATCTTCCTGTTTTTCCATGAAGAATGCCTGCTCTGCTGGGCTCAGAAACTTACAGTTTTCTTGAAAATGAACGCCGTTCTTCTCCTCTTCGTTTGCAATTGCATCCAACAGCTGCAGGAAAAGAAACTCCTCGAATGTATGCCCAATGATTTCAGGGGCTTCATCATCGTCATGTGCATATAAAATGACTTGCGGTTCTGAGAAATGGGGTGCATACAGAAAACAATATAAATCCCCATTCCCACCATGTCCAAAGGGAATCAATGTAATCCCCTCTAACAGCGATTGTTCTTCGTCTTCTTCTCGACATTGTATCCATTCTTTTAAAGTGTCCATTGCTTCTGGAATTTCATCGAAAGAATATGGTTCACAGTCGCAGTTGAGCATGAGAAACGCTTTCGTATCTTGGAGATAATCATTCCGGTTCTTTTGAATTTGTTCGCTGTTCATTTCTAGCCACTTCATCGCACCAGTTTCATAGATTTCGTGAAATTTTTTCGGAAATGAAATCCCGAGTTGCTGTTCTAATTCCATCAGTTTCATGCTGCATTCTCCTAGTATCTGTTTTTACAATAAAGATACCACATTTAAAACACGCTGTCAAGATTGGAATTGCAAAAAATAAAAATGTCCCTTTGCAGGATGAATCAAATTCAAGCCATGCAAAGGAACATCCGTGGAAGTGGAACTTTCCTCGCTATCTCTGCAACCTGTAAAAATAGATGCTGCCATTGCCAGAGAGGCAGCCACACAGAGCCATTTTTTGAAATTCATACAATCCCTCTCCTTCTCTGTTACAACAGCTGCACCGACTACCACAACAACTGAAGCAGAACTGATGCAAGGGAATGTGGATGGGGATGATGTCATTTCTGTATCCGATGCAGTCGCTACGCTCAAAATCTATGCGATGTCCGCAGCTGGAATGGATGTCAGCAGTTTCACCGCTGCACAGTTCCGGGCAGCAGATATTGACGGGATGGCGTCGTATCGGTTTCTGATGCAGTATATTTGCTGACCTATTATGCAAAAAAGTCAGCCAATATTGATGTTACATGGGACGATATTGTGAACAAGTAACCCTTTGAGGCCGTATAAATGGAAAAAGCAGGTAGAGGACTTCCCTATCTGCTTTTTTCTTTTAGGTTTCTGCATTTTTTATGAAAAACAGAAAAGAGGGATGCATATACATACATCCCTCTTTTTGGTGCCGCTGACCGGACTTGAACCGGTACGGATTTTACTCCGAGGGATTTTAAGTCCCTTGTGTCTGCCTATTCCACCACAGCGGCGATGCTTTTATTATACTACAAGAAGTGCAATTTGTCAAGGGCTTTTTGAAAAAAATCTGATATTTTTTCTTTTTTTACAAATTCCCTGTATTTCAAATGCAGACAAGGTGCTCGTTTTAAAAGATGGTACTATCGTGGAAAGCGGAACACCAGAAGAATTGATGCAAAAACAGTCCTCTGTCTGGGAAGTTGGAAAATAATTGTTCCATCAAAATCCATGCAAATAAAAATGCGTACCGATGTCAAAACCGATACGCATTTTTTGTATTCCAAAGTTCTTTAACTTATCAATCCATAGTATAATTTATACGCAAGAATCCGAATGACACTTTCATTCACTCTGTTTTCCGATATTCTGCCTGTATGGACTGCTTGCAATATAATCGGATAGCCTGCTGTTTCGCAAGTCGCAATCAAATCGTTTCCTGCATCCACTGCCTTTAGATAGACATCTGTGACATTCTTTGTTGCACCCATGTCCAAGGAATCCGTGCAAATCAATCCAGAAAAATGCAAGTCTTTTCGCAAAACGCTGTGCACTTCTGGAGAAATAGAAGCTGGATTTTCTGCATCGAAACAGGATACAATGTTATGATTCACCATGACAACGGGTGCACCAGCATCAATTCCCGCTTGAAACGGTTTCAAATCATTTTCATAAAATTGTGATTGCTCTCGGTTATCCACAGAAGAACCATTGTGTGTATTCAAGTTGGAGGCATAGCCCGGAAAATGTTTCAGCGTACAACCAGTGTTGGTTTCTCGATATGCTTTTGTCGAGATTTCTATAAACTGACTGGTATCCTCTGCACTTCCTCCAAATGTTCGCTCATAAATATAGTCATTGGGATTGTTTGAAATATCCGCTACTGGTGCAAGACAAAGATTGATGCCAAGACTTTTTAGGAGATTTCCTTTTTCGATGGTTTCCTGATAAACCCCATCCCATCCGCCTTGTGCATATAATTTTTGTGGCGAAAGAAATGGTGTATCTCGAAATGCAGGATACTTGCTGACTCTTACCACTGTTCCGCCCTCTTCATCTACCGAAATCAACAATGGGAAACGACTGCTTGCCTGGTAAGAAGCAATCTGTTCTTGTTCGGATGAAATCGTCTGTCCGCTAAAGTTATAGGCAAACATGACAATTCCGCCAGGGTGATAATTTTTCACCACGTCTTCCCCATTCGTTTGGGTAATTCCCATCAAGAAAAGCTGTCCGACTTTTTCTTCTAGCGTCATGGTATTCATGATTTCTGTTGCACGTTCATAATACACGCCGAAAAGGTCGGATGATAACAGCGGGGATGTAGGCTCATAGAGGACTGTTCCATCTTCTATGACATATCCATCTGCACTTTCCTTCTGCATAATCCCCGTTTCATAACTAAAATAATGCTTCTCCCCGTCAATTTCATAGACCCCTTTCGATGCCATTCCGTCCTGATAATAATAAACATCAGAATCCGCATTGGCAATCATTCCAGTATAGTTTTCATCATTCTTTTTGCACTTCATGTTGTTGTCAGAAAATACAAAAATCGCATTGGAATTCCAGATTGGCTTCCTTCCTGCTGCTGTTTTCGCATAAAAAGTAAGCACCAGGATTGCATCATCTACCGTTACCGTTCCATCCGCATTTACATCGGCAGCTTCGATTTGATGTTCGGTGTACATACGCTTATCTGCACTTGCAGCGGTTCGAGCATACATCTGTAAAATCATAATTGCATCCGCAGGGTCAACAATGCCGTTGTCATCCACATCCCCGGTGATTGCTGCTGCATCTTCTTTTGTCAAAGCAACATTGTTGTTGTCTGGTTTCGCATAGCCCTGTGCGGAAAGTGTAGATAGGCACATTATACCAACTGTAGCAATGGCTGTGAAAAAATGAAGGTGTTTCAATGATATCATCCCCTTTTTCATCAAGAATCCTATTGATTATACCATGGAACCTTAAAAAAGTCAATAAAAATCGACAAAATAACAAGTCCACATTGTGCAATTCGTATAAAATGATTCACATTGATTGTTGAATCATATAAATTGAATTTCTTCTATCGAATCAAAATCTGGATTGCTATTTTTGATTTTTCCGGATTCATCCATAATATTGATATTGGCATTGAAATACTGACTTGGAAAGCTGCTAAATTCTTTTCCACCTGCTGCAAAGTAGGATATTTCATAATTGTGCGATAAAAGCTCCCTGTTTCTGTCCAGAGGAATAGAAATATGCCGCCTCCAACAAAGGAACAATGTTCAAAAGGGTATTTGGTTCTTTTCTTTGCTGCTTTATTTCTGAATTGTAAAAATTCATTTTTCTATTGACAAGATGTCTGGTTTTTGATATAATAATGTAAGTGCTATTGGGGTATAGCCAAGTGGTAAGGCAACGGACTTTGACTCCGTCATTCCGCTGGTTCGAATCCAGCTACTCCAACCATAACTGCACTGCACAAATGATACAATTGTGCAGTGCTTTCTTTTTGAAAAAACGCCGAAAATGCGTGGCTTTTTCGACTTTATCAAGCAAAAACAGCCTGCTGTGGAGTGCTTTCCCAGCAGGCTGTTTGCATTTCTGAAACAACAAAAAAACGATAGGGTAAAATAAAACGGTAGGTCGAGGCTATCGTTTTTTGTTAAATTGGCGTATTTCTGCACTTTTTCTTTGTGTACTTATCATTCACTATATGATGAGCAATCTAATATGCTATCGAATGATTCTATGTCTGTTTCTGATGTTATTTTCGAGCAGTATCGCTTACCTGCCCGTTTCTTTTCTCCATTTTCGTCTACTACTACATTATTTCTTCGTTGCCGTTCGGATTGGACTGCATCAAAAATTTCTTTTGATATGATCTCAGGGTGCAGCTGCTCTGCAAGATATTGATCTTTCTCTCCACAGTTGTTTTTCCGCTTTCGATTTGGGAATCCATCTGTATAGGTCTTTTTCAGCAGCACATTTCCGATATACTTTTCATTGGTTAGAATCTTTACGACTGTTTGTGTACACCACTTTTTCTTTCCCGATGGCGTTTGAATTTGCCGATTCTCCAGTTCTTTTATGATAGAAAGAATACTTCCGCCACGAAGATAGAAATCAAAAATCAAACGAACAACTTCTGCTTCTTCCGGACAGATTTCTAAAGTGCCATCCTCATTTTTTCTGTATCCAAAGCATCTCCTGTTATAAAGAAGCGATGTTCCATTTTGCATTCGCTTTTCAATTCCCCATCGAATATTCTCACTGCGGTTATAGCTTTCTTCCTGTGCGTAGGCTTCAATTAAAGTGACAAGAAATTCACTCTCACATTTTGAAGTGTCGATTTCTTCGTTCTCAAATATAATTCTGGCTCCAATGGCATTGAGTTCTCGAATCAGGCGGATTGTTTCAGCAGTATTCCGTCCAAATCTACTGACGCTTTTTGTTAGAATGGTATCAACGTTTCCGGATCTGCAATCTTTCAATAACCTCTGTAATTCTGGTCTGTTGTCATTTAATCCAGTATGAAAATCCAGATAAATATCAATCAGTATCCATCCTCTGCTGTGCAGAACTGTTCTTGTGAGATGAGATGCTTGGGCAGACATACTGCGAAGCTGCTCTGGCTGATTTGTACTTACTCTGCAATAAACACCAACTTTGGATAGCCGTGGTAATTCATGGCGAACTGGAATCTTCGTTACGTTTCTTTCCTCCACGCTGTTTTTTCTCCTTTGTCTATTTTCAGTTCCCTGAATAGACTCATTATAGCACACCCTTTTGGAAAGAACAATGGAAAATCTGCGTAAAATCTCTGTGGATTAGTCTACTTTCAAAAAAATTGTATCATTTGTAAAGTACGTCTAAAAAGCCCGTAATTTCGATGATTTTGTATTATTTGTAGCGTAGGTTACACACCACATAATCGCACCTAACGAATGATACAATCGTTAGGTGCATATTTATTGTAAAAAAGCCGAAAAACAAGGCGTTTTCGGCTTATCATAAAACGATAGTAGCCACAGTGAGGTCAAAATCACTGTGGCTGTTTGTCATTTTTATGATAAAATAAAACGATAGCAAGTAATCGTTTTATTTTAGGAGTTATCGTTTTATGATTAGAAGTGCTTTGTATGGTTTTTTTATATTCTCAAGATGTTCGTACTGTTTTCCATGAAAATCGTAGTCTTTTTGTTCTAAGAGCTTGACATATAATTCGGTACCTGTTTCTGGCCATATGTTTTTATCTGGGTCATAAGGAGGATTTAAATCAAATTTACTTATAATGACGGGCTGATCTTCATCTGCAATTAGACATTCCACCCAAAAAGTATTATGTTTTATCACCCTAACATAAACACTGTCTCCAGAAGAATGAGCTTGTGAAATTAATTTTCTAGTAATGGGTTTGATAGAATCGTGATAACTACGAAGGCCATCATAGCTGAAACCAAGTCCGAACTCCACATAAGAACCAGCATTATTCTTGGATATTCTGCTCTTGATCGAAGAGGGACTAAAAAACACATTATGCTTGGAAAATGTGATATAGGCTGTGTTATTTTCAAAATTTTCTCTGCTTGGAAGTCTTCCTTCGAAAGATTGCAAAGTAATTAGTTTTTCGGCAGAATTCATTTTTCTGAAATCTTGATTGCTGATTAAACGGCGCAGACCATTCCCGATATTGCTGATCCAGAATACCATATTTGTTTTATATATTAACATTGTTGAATGACTCTTCACATCAGAAGCCATTTGTTTGAGTGATCTTTGTGACTCAGCAGAATCAAGACTGCCTTGTTCATAATCCTTTAGAAATCGTACAATATATCGGTATAGATATGCTTCTCTAGATGCATTACCTTCCTCTATCCAGACTGCCAGCTTATCTTGACAGCTTTCAAGAAGATCCAGTGCAGTTTCATTGTCACAATCCAAGTGGCGAACTGCATTGAACCAGCTTCGGATATATGCTCCATTGCTGGGGTCTTCAGCAATATTTTCTTCATATAATTGAATAATATTATGTAGATGTCTTTGATTTTCTTCCGTATGAAGGTCATTGCTGATTTCATCAAAGTTCTTTTGTGCTATAATTTGGCGATAATGAGCTTTCTCAGTAAGAAAATCGTCTTCAAGACACTGCTTGCAGTAGTTAATAATATATTCATCTTCATTTGTAAGTGAGATAGCATCAAGATTAATATCATTGATTTTGCTGATGGTAGTATCCTGACGAGAATTATTTGTCTCATCATCACTCTCAAAGAACTCAACGCAGTTCTGCAAATCAGAATTTTTATTTCGCAGGATAGTTTGATTTTGTACATAATAGTTCTGGTCAACGAGTGAGGAGATACCATACTTAGCTGTAAGTTTCTGCAATGCTATATATTCCCTCTGTATTTTTATTCGGAGTTGACACTCTGAAATCAGGGAATAAATCATATTGTTGTCACCAATTTTTCCCGAGTTAGAAAAACACATATATGCTTGTTCGCACTTGCTGTGCATGTGCTTGATTAGTTCCAAAAGTTCGGAAACACATTCTTCTACCTTGGCATTCGGTAATTCCATCTCACGCTGGATTTTGTGAATCTCAGTAAGAATTTTGTTGTTAATTTCTGATCTGTAACCCATACCTTTGATATGATAAGCAAGAGCCAATGCAGAAGGGCTGTTTTCTGCTTTTTCAATGGCGGTATCAATAGATTTTATTCCATTCACATAGTCACCAGCTGTATAGAAATAGTATCTTGCTAGATGTGCATGAAAGTGTACTTCATCAGGATAACATTTTGTTAGTGTCTGATATATCCTAATGATGCTATCTGTTTCGGGATTATATTTGTCGTTTGTCGATGATTGATTACGATTATGTTCCGCAATCAACTTGCTAATGACAGCTGAGTATACCTGCTGATTTCTTATATTTTTTGTTGTGCTATCATCAGAAATGTCCCAGTCTCGATTAATAAAGAGTCTGATTAAAAGTCTGACTAGTGACTCTTTTTTTAACCTTGATTCATCACCTCTTGTATCCTTGATAAATTGTATAATGCGTTGTGTCAAGGCAATGAAACTGATAGATGTACCACTTCCGGAAAAGATTTTGAGAATGTGTTCGCTGAACTGATAATGACGGATTTTAAAGAAACCTGATTTATTTCCGTTTTCATAAGCAATCAAAGGTGACAAAGGAGATTCCTGACGCTTGAGTTTACGCGTGTAATCCAGTCCGTATAAATCACTGAAGTACTGTTCCTCTACCGAAAAGCCAGCCCATCCTGTTAATGCAATAACAAACAGAGATGCGTTTAGGTTAGCAATCTGTGTACTGCGATCATCGCCAGTGAGACTGGGATAGCGTAATGTATTATTTACGTAATCATCTATACCCATAAAATTATTTTCAAAAGCATACATATTCATCAGAAAAGGAGTTAATTCACCTTTAATACAATCTCTTGGAAGCGAGTGTTCCAGATTTTCAAAACATTTTTTTCCGATTTCTGATTTTAAATCAATATGAGTTTTCAGCCGATCAATCAGGTTATCGTAGTCATCTGGTGTAAACTTGGTAAGAATGGGAAATACAGTGTTGTTTTGATGATGTCCGGTTGTGCTTAAAAGATGAATCATCACAAAGCCAAATGTTTTGCTCTTCAGTTCTTTATATAGTTTCTCCATTTCTTCATAGTATAGATGATTTGAATCTACAAAGATCAAAATTGTCATCTTACAGAGATTATATAATTTCTCTATTTCATCAGCTGTACTTTCGCTGGTATACGAATGAACTATAATCACAGGATATTTTGTGTGCATTTCAAAAGCTAGTTTTTTGAGACATGTAGTTCCTCCCATGCCACGCTTATAATAAAATTTAATACGGCTACTTCCAGGTTTTTTGCTGATTTCCTCAAGACGTTTTTTGCATTCATCAAAAATAGAAGGTTTCATTTATACATTTTGGGAAGCAAGCATTTTCCATGTAATTCCAGTAGAACCACGGTAGTAATCCTCTGGCTTTAGTAAGTCATCATCAGATTCTTCATTTTCTATGCCAATATAGACAGGTTCACAATATTGACGAAGATTAAAATAGAGTTCCTTTTCAATTTCAACACAACCATTTCCATCTTCTGGTTTAGCAGGTATTGTGTAAGTTCCGTCATAAATAGGTTTTATCGCAATTTCTTCCTTGGCACCCTGAATCAACTGATTTAAATTGATGTTAAAAGTAGAAAGAATACCATCGTCATGAAATTCTGGGCTAACTGGTATAGAACTGTTAGTGATTAACAGGAATCTTGCATTACTTTCGAATTCATTAGATTCATCATAATAAGCAGCACTGATAGTTCTGAGCACCTCATTGAGTGTTCTTTCATAGGCAGCATCATTCATAGCAATGACAACAATTGCAGGTTCTGGATTATGTTCATGATAACTATTGATAAAATTTTTAAATTTACTATTTACATTATTTGCAAGCTTTCGGTCATGTGGCTTGGTGTTATCAATGTTGTATTTTGATATTGTTACCCAATGCAATGCCAATGAGCATTTTTTTACTTTGTTTCCAATGTCGTACTGTTCTGAGTAACTTTCAGCTTGCTGATGCTTGTATGCGTGGAATAGACCACCCATTTCACTAGAATCAAAGTCAAAGTCTAGAATTACAGACCATGGTATTCTAAAAAGATCAAGCATATTATTACATTTTGGTCTGTCAGTAATAAGGATGTACTTATAGTCGCCAGTTTTACTAAATCTGTTTGCAGCTTCAAAGAGCGTTTCCCATTCTGAACTGCCAGTGATAAGAGACATTAATGTATCAGTCTTATCATTGACTACAAAGTTACTGATTAGACGGCGTAGTTCAACGTAATATGAGCAGCAGTTCTGCCAATAAGGAATCTGAGCCTGATGCTTAGGAATATTAGAGATGCAATCACGTATATTTTGTTGTGCGATGTGGTCTGTTCCATAATTCTTATTGCATGAAAAACCAATCTGTTTGAGCTGATGGCGTAAGGAACTTTTACAAAGTCTTTCCCACAAATTAACAAAAGTCGAATCATCTGTGTTGTTATAGCTATCGTACCGATATAATAGGTATTTAATAGTCCATTCTGAAACTACACCAAGACCAATACCGAACTTAACAAGTGCATCGTGCATTTCTTTTTCATTATCAAGATCCTTTGCTTCCAGATAACGTTGCCCCTCACTAGTACACATATTGTTGAATTCCTGCACAATCCAAGCAGGATTTGTATAGTCTGTTACCATATAACTTCTCCTTAATTTAACTTTTATTAGATTGTCAATATTAAAAAATATCAATATTGGTTTGTATAAATAAAAATGATTTATTTTCGATATATCAATCCAACGATGCAATAAGATATAATGTAGTAACTATATAACGAAAAAATAGATAGCAAGATGTGCCACTATATTTATT
>ERZ1034980.1987-NODE-1987-length-11471-cov-11.104327_pt1 | contig 11471 bp, 10 predicted proteins | sample MGYA00520622_ERZ1034980 | MGnify/ENA primary metagenome ERZ1034980 (study PRJEB33766, sample SAMN09781791) | gut metagenome | biome: gut microbiome | host: Homo sapiens | place: Madagascar | study: EMG produced TPA metagenomics assembly of the PRJNA485056 data... | reverse complement strand
GATGACCTTCTTGACACCTTGGCGGATAGCCTCAAGTGCCTTGCTGATCTGGTTACGTACGGTGTTCTCGGAAAGGCCGAGCGACTGAGCGATCTCGCTATACTTCATCCCGTCGCGGCGGCTCATCAGGAATATTCTCCTCCTTTTGGCCGGAAGGCGGTCAATGGCCGACCAGATCCGCGCCTCTTTAACGGAATTGTCCACGGCCTCATCATCGGAAATCGCCACGTCATCCTCAACCGGAAGTATCTCATTCTCAAGGCTGTCCAGCGACACATCCTGCCGTTGCCTCCTGATGGCATCAATGCACCGATTCCTCACAGCCGTGTAAAGATAAGCCCTCGGACTATCAATCACGTCACTCGCCGCCTGCTTCATCCAATATGCCGTGAAAGCCTCCTGTACCAGATCCTCGATCAGATCCTTGTCCTTGAGATAGTGCAGCGCATAGACACACAAAGGCCTGTAGTAAAGCCTGAACAAAGAATCTATGTCCGCTGTCCGCACCATAACACCGCAAAGTTAACCACTCCCTGGCATATTGCCAAATTCTCGTCCACACAAGGCAAAACAAGGCAAGAACTCGGGCACAATGCAAAAGTGCCTCCTCAACAATTGAGTAAGTACTTAGAAAACAGCCACTCATAAACATTTTCAAAGCTTTATCGACAAAATTATAACTTCGGTTATTATAACCACAGTTATAATTTTCCGTGCAAGTACTGAAAACAAATGACATTCAAAGACATAGACAATATAGGAAAAAATATTTCGAACCGGAATCAACTTTGGCACGGAAATGGCATAATCCCCTGACGACATAAATATTTTTACTCATAAACCAAAAACTGACTCAATAGTTATTTCATAAGTATTGAATAAGATTAGCCGAAGCCGGGTGAGAACCTCGCTTCGGTTTTTGCTTTATATCTCGGGATAAAGGAGGTAAGGCGCGCGGCGGGACTTGAAGTTTTCGACATCGGAGGCCCAACGGGCGGAGATCTCGGCGGCGGAGGAACCGTTCCCTATCATCGAGCGGAACCAGTCCACACCGGCGAGAAGTTCAAAGAAGTTGTTCTTACCGAAGAACTTATCGCCCATATTCAGATTGCGGTAAGCATCGATGACATATTCAAGATTGATCTTTTCCGCCCAAATGTCGCGGAGCGGCTTGCGGCGAAGGTCAACGCCGTGGCACTCCTCATCCAGGAACTGCGGGCTTTTCGCGCCGGGGATGCTTCGAGGCACAAAGGAGAAGGAATATCCCGTCATCGCCGGATGCCCGTAGGTCTCAAACGGGAACTGCGTGCCGCGGCCGAGGCTGACCACCGTACCCTCGAAGTAGCAGGTTGATGAATATAGGTACACGGCCCTCATGTCCTTAATGTTCGGGGAAGGCGGCAGGATAAGGCTGTAGCGGGTGTTATGGGTGTAATTCAGGCACGGAATCACAGTCAGGTCGCAGGTACCGTTCTCCAGCCATTTCTCGCCGTTGATCATCAGCGCCAACTCACCGAGCGTCATTCCGTGAACAGTCGTGATCGGCAGCCAACCGACACCGGACTTGAATTTCATATCCAGAACAGGACCGTCAACATAGAAGCCGTTCGGGTTCGGGCGGTCAAGAATGACGACCTGTTTCCCGTCTCTGGCGCAGGCCTCCATCAGATGATGCATTGTGATATAATAGGTATAGTACCTAAGGCCTACATCCTGAATATCAATCACAAGGACATCAAACTTATCGGTTTTCTCCTTGCTCGGAATCCGTGAGCCTTTCTCGTAAAGCGACAGAATCTCCACTCCGGTTTTCTCGTCCACACTGCTGCTGACGTGCTCTCCGGCATCGGCGTTGCCACGGAAGCCGTGCTCCGGAGAGAAGATTGCCTTGACATCTACTCCTTTTTCGATCAAGGCATCAACAATGTGCTGACCGTACTCAATCTTTCCGCCAGGGACGGAAGGTTCGGTGAACGGGATCAAGGAAATCTCATCAACTCTCTTTCGAGGAAAGCACCCGCCATATTCAGCAAGAGCGTCTGCCAACTTGGAGCCGGTCACCTTGTCTCCGACTATACCCGTCTGATTGCTGAACACCGCAACCCGCTTCCCTTGCAGCAGCGGCTGGTACTCCTCGAACCTCTCGTCACCAAGCACTACTCTTCTTGAATATGTCCGTGCGGCAAGCACGTCAGTCAAAGATATCGCTATTATTGTAATAATCAAGAATTTAAGATTGTGTCCCATAATCATTGGTCATTTTCTGGTTCAAGATACGAAATTTCGCAAAGAAGACACAAAAAAAGATTTGATTATAGAAATATTCATCGGGCACTTCGACAAGCTCAGTGACCGGTGGATTACTGCATCGAACCACCGACGAGGTCGAGGATCTCGGAGGTGATCTTTTGCTGACGGCCCTTGTTATATTCAAGAGTGAGTTCCTGAAGGAGGTCGTTGCCGTTGTCGGTGGCAAGCTGCATAGCTACGGTGCGGGCGGCGTGCTCGGCGGCGGCGCTGTCCAGCAGGGTGGTGAATATGCGAAGGCGGATTACCTTCGGGAGGAGGGTGGCTATCAAGGTCTCCTTGGATGGCTCTACGATCAGGTCTTCTGTGGTTGGTGAGCCCTGTCGAACCACCGGCGCTCCGACAGGCTCAGCGCCCCTGTTCGTGTCGGATTCAGAGGCGGAATCTGCGATCTTTCCGGCCTGAAGGTCAGCGGTGGCATCAGCCAAAGACAGGGGCAGGTAAGTCTGCCGGGTTGTCGGCTGGGAAGATGTTGATTTATAGTGATTATAAACCAGTTCCACCTTGTCAAACCGACCTGAGACAAATCCGTCCAGCAGTTCCTGAGCCAAAGCGGATGCCGCCTCATAAGACGGCGAGTCAGACATCTTCGTGAAGTCTGCCGGACTCGGGAATCCCAGTTTTCTCATCGCTTCCGCCATCTTGCGGCCAACCGAATAGACCACAATGTCGGAATCACGGAGACCCGAGGCACGGTATTCATTGATCACCGCCGTGGCCTCCCGGATGACGTTGGAATTGAACGCGCCGCAGAGCGAAGAATTGGAGGCGAAGGCGACAATCGCAACCTTTCGCACCTCACGCTGAGCCATCAATGAATATGCCCCGTCCATCCCCGCCAGGTCGTGCCGGTTCGACAGGCTCAACCGATCACCACTCTGGTCAAATCCACGTTCAGCTGATCCTGAGCCACGTACGGAACCATCTTCCGAAGCCGCGGCGGAAATATTCATTGCCCCCATCAGGTCGATGAGCATCGAGTGCAGTCGCCTCTCGTACGGAAGCATGTTCTGAATCGCCATCTGCGCTTTCTGCAGCTTCGCGGCTGCCACCATCTTCATCGCCGAGGTGATCGCCAGAGTGCTGCTGATGGAATTGATCCTGCCCTTTATCTCCTTCAGTGACGGCATATTCTTCTACAACTAATTGAACTTCTTGACTTTCATCTTCCTTTTGCCGGAATCTATAAGAATTGACCTCACCACGCCGGAAGCCACATCCTCGATCACGGTGAACAGTTCCGGATCCACCTTTCCCGCCGACAGTTTGTCAAGTACATCGGTCTGATGGGTGGCCCTCATCCGTTCAAGGAACAGGACATCGAACTCATGCACCTGATCCAGGCTGATGTCCTTCATCAAGCCGTGGGTGCCGCAATAAAGGACGGCGACCTCCTCACCGACTGGCATCGGAGAGTACTGCGGCTGGATCAGCTGCTGATTGTTCTTGCGGCCCTTGTCCAGAACCATTTCCGTCACTCTGTCCACATCCGATGAATACTTCGAGAATGACTCCAGCTCGTTGAACTGCGCCTGCTCGATCTTCAGGGTTCCGGCCACACTCTTCATCGACTTCACCTGAGCGGCTCCGCCGACACGGGACACGGAGATGCCCACATTGATGGCCGGACGCTGGCCCTGGTTGAACAGGTCAGTCTCAAGGTAGATCTGACCGTCGGTGATGGAAATCACGTTGGTCGGGATGTAGGCGGACACGTCGCCGGCCTGGGTCTCGATGATCGGAAGGGCTGTCAGCGACCCGCCGGCCTTGACCTTGCCCTTCAACGAATCCGGAAGGTCGTTCATCTGCTCAGCGACCTCCTGCTGGTCAATGATCTTCGCGGCTCTTTCCAGAAGCCGTGAGTGCAGGTAGAAGACATCGCCCGGATAGGCCTCGCGACCGGAAGGTCGGCGAAGGATCAGCGAAACCTCACGGTAGGCCACAGCCTGCTTTGAAAGGTCGTCATAGACAACGAGGGCGGCACGGCCGGTGTCACGGAAATATTCCCCCACAGCTGCTCCGGCGAACGGTGCGAAATATTGCAGGGCGGCTGGATCGGCGGCGGTGGCGGCGATGACAACCGTGTAGTCCATCGCACCCTTCGAGCGGAGCGTCTCCACGATGTTTGCCACGGTGGAACCCTTCTGTCCGATAGCCACATAGATGCAATAGACAGGATTCCCGGCCTCATAGTTGGCGCGCTGGTTGATGATCGTGTCAATGGCGATGGCGGTCTTGCCGGTCTGACGGTCGCCGATGATGAGTTCCCTCTGGCCACGGCCAATCGGGATCATCGAGTCGATCGCCATGATTCCGGTCTGGAGAGGCTCGGTGACGGGCTGACGGAATATTACACCGGGAGCCTTGCGCTCCAGCGGCATCTCCGTCAGGTCTCCTTCGACCTTGCCGAGTCCGTCAAGCGGAACGCCAAGCGGATCGACCACTCTTCCGAGCATCTTCTCGCCCACCTTGATGGAGGCGATACGGCCGGTTCTGCGGACGGTCATTCCTTCCTTGATCTCATCCGTAGGGCCGAGAAGAACGGCTCCGACATTGTCCTGTTCCAGGTTCATCACGACACCCATGACTCCGCTCTCGAATTCGAGCAGTTCTCCGGCCTCGGCGTTGGTCAGACCATACATTCTGGCCACACCGTCGCTGACCTGAAGGACTTTGCCGATTTCCTCGAACCGGAGGGAGGTGTCGATGTCTTTCAGCTGTTCCAGAAGCACCTGGGAGATTTCACTTGGTTTTATGTTGTCCATACTAAACTATTCTTCTGTTCTTTTCTATGAATTGACGCCGGATGAAATCGAGCTGGCGGGAGACGCTAGCGTCCAGGACGGTGTCCTCGACCTCGAATACGAAGCCGCCTATGAGGGACGGGTTGACTTCGGTCTTGAGGATCAGCCTGCAGCCGGTCTGTTTCTCGACCAAATCACGGAGACGGGACTCCAATGCCGGTCGCTGAGCTTGTCGAAGCGACCCTTCGACAGGCACAGGGTCCGAAGGAGTTGGCTCAGGGTCCAGCAGTGCCGGATCAGCGACCACAAGCCGCGCGCGCTTGATGTGCCGTGAGCGGTAATATTCAGTGACGAAGGTGGTCAGAACCAGCCTTACATCACCGATGCGGCCGTTACGGATCAAGAGTTCGAGGAATTTATGCAGTTCCTGAGCCATCGAATCTTTCAATGAAGCCTCAAAAAGCGAGATTTTCTGAACCGCCGCAACCGCTGGATCATCCACGGCACGCCGGAAATCCGGCACTTCGTCAAGAGCCTTCTCAATAGCCTGCACCTGAGCCGCAACCGTCTCGCCGGAGCCGGTCTCTTCGACCAGCTTCAGAAGTGCGGTGGCGTAACGTGTCGCGATAATTCCTGTGTTCATAGCATCAATTCTTCAAGTCCTTAGACGAGGAAACCTCATCCACAAGCCTATCAACCAGAGCCGACTGCTCAGCACCATCCGAAAGTCTCGCCTTCAGCACCTTCTCGGCGACGCTGACAGAAAGCAGCGCGACCTCCTTGCGGACATCCCGCAAAGCGCTCTCCTTCTCGGCGGCGATCTGCGTGCGGGCCTGATCCAGAATGCGGGAAGCCTCCTCCCTCGCCTGAACCTTCGCCTGCTCAACGATGTTGTCCCTCGAAGCCGCGGCCTCCTTCAGAATCCGGCTCTGCTCCTGCCTGGTCTCCTCGATCATCCGGGACTGTTCCTCAGCCAGATTGCGAAGCTTCTCCTCCGCCTCCTTGGCAGCCTTGATGGAATCACCTATCCTCTGCGCCCTCTTCTCGACCGAGCCGGTGATCATAGGGAAGCCCCACTTCGCCAGCACGAAGAAGACGATGCCGAAGATCAGCGTCATCCACACAAGCAATCCGAAATCAGGAGTGATGAGTGACATTGACTATTTCGCGATAAGACAAACAACAATGGCGAACAGACAGGCACCCTCGATCAGGGCGCTGACGATGATGGCCGTCATCCTGTAGTGGTCAGCCTTCTCCGGCTGGCGCGCGCCGGCCTCAAGGGAAGCCGTACCGATCTTACCGATACCGAAAGCGGCGGCGAAAGCAGCCAAGGCAGCACCAATAGTAGCACCTACTCTACCCAGAGAGAGAGCTTGAAGCAAAATTGTAGAAAGCAACATAATTCTATGATTTTAAATTGTTTATTCTGAATATTCCTAATCATTCCGTCGCCTCCGGCTTCTGCCGCGACAGCCCGATGAAGACAGCCGACAGCATCGTGAAGACGTATGCCTGAATGAATGCCACAAGCAGTTCCAGGCAGTCCATGAACACACCCAGAAGGACGGCGACAAACGTGAGGCTGCCGTTCAGGGCAGCGCCCAACTCGGCTGTCAGGAATATGACGGCCACGACACCCAAGATCATGAAGTGCCCCGCGAGGATGTTGGCGAAAAGCCTGACCATCAAGCTGAAAGGCTTAGTGAACATTCCGATGATCTCGATCACCGGCATCAGTGGCAGCGGCACCTTCAGCCAGGTCGGAACCTCCGGCCAAAGGATGTCCTTCCAGTAATGCTTGTTACCGAATATGTTGACGGTGAAGAAGGTGAACATCGCCAGCACGAGCGTCACGGCGATGTTGCCGGTGATGTTCGCTCCGCCGGGGAAGAATGGCACGATCCCCATCAGGTTGTTTATGAATATGAAGAAGAACGCTGTCAGAAGGTAAGGCGAATAGCGCCTGTAGTCCTCGCCGACACAGGCCTTGATGACATCATCCTCGATCATCGTCACGAGCATCTCCATCAGGCCGACCCCGCCTTTCGGAGCCTCCTCACGGGCGTCGTGCCTCCTGTACCACCGAGCCGTTCCCAGCACGATGAACAGCAGCAGGGCGCAGTTGATCAGCAGCCCCAACACGTTCTTGGTGATCGAGAAGTCCCACGGTCTTACCTCCGAGCCGTCAGCGGCACGTTCCACAATCTTGTTCTCGTACTTGCTTCCAGCCGGGGCGATGTAGAATCCTTCATATTCCCCATGCTCCAAATGCTTGGAACTGAATATATGGAAGCCGTTGCCGGTCTTGCTGGCTACTATCACAGGCAGAGGGATGCTGACCGGATGGCCTTTCACCGTGGTGATGTGCCACTCGTAGGAGTCGCGGACGTGGCCGTAGAGATATTCATCCATATCAAAGCCACCACCCTTCTCCTCCGCGGCCAAAGACAACGGAAGCAAAAGACCAATGAATATGCAGATCCACTTTCTCATCACAGTTCCACGCAAGCTACAACGTGATTATCATTAACTTCCACAAAACCAGAGGAAATCGCCACCTTGTCCGTGCCCTCACCGTTACGATAAGCGATCACGCCCTTCTCCAACGAAGAGATCAGCGGAGCGTGATCCAGCAGGACCTCGAAACGGCCCTTCGTGCCGGGAAGCTCCACAGCCTCAACGGCAGCGTGAACCAATGTCCTTTCAGGTGAAATGACATCCAGAATCATCTCTGAGGTTTTCTCTGACATATTCCTAAAACTTTCTCCGGTATATTCCTACTTCGCCTTGGCGAGAATAGCCTCGCCCTTCTTGATCGCGTCGTCCAAGGTGCCGACATTGAGGAACGCCTGTTCCGGCAGGTAGTCAACCTCTCCGTCGAGGATCCTGCGGAAGCCATCGATTGTGTCCTGGATGTCCACCATCACGCCCGGCACGCCAGTAAACTGCTCAGCCACAGCGAACGGCTGTGACAAGAACCTCTGCACACGACGGGCACGGTTCACGGTCAGCTTGTCCTCGTCCGAAAGCTCGTCCATACCAAGGATCGCGATGATGTCCTGAAGCTCCTTGTTCCTCTGGAGGATCTGCTTCACCCTCTGGGCGGTGTCGTAGTGATCCTGTCCCACGATGTTAGGGTCAAGGATTCGGGAAGTGGACTCAAGCGGATCCACGGCCGGGTATATTCCTAACTCAGTGATTTTTCTGCTGAGCACCGTCGTCGCGTCGAGGTGCGAGAAGGTGGTCGCCGGAGCAGGGTCGGTCAAGTCGTCTGCCGGGACGTAAACAGCCTGGACTGAGGTGATAGAGCCGTTCTTCGTCGAAGTGATGCGCTCCTGCATCTGGCCCATCTCCGTGGCAAGTGTCGGCTGGTAACCCACGGCGGAAGGCATTCGTCCCAAAAGGGCGGACACCTCGGAACCGGCCTGGGTGAACCTGAATATGTTGTCGATGAAGAAGAGGATGTCCCTCGGGCCGTCACCCTTGTCACTGTCTCTGAAAGACTCGGCGAGGGTCAGTCCGGACAGGGCCACTGAGGAACGCGCTCCCGGCGGTTCGTTCATCTGGCCGAACACCATCGCCACCTGGGATTTCTCAAGTTCTTTGCGATCGACCTTGGAGAGATCCCAATGGCCTTCCTCCATCGACTTCACGAACTCGTCACCATACTTGATGACACCGGACTCGATCATCTCACGAAGCAGGTCATTACCTTCCCTGGTACGCTCCCCTACTCCGGCGAAGATCGAGAATCCGTTATGTTTCTTGGCTATATTATTGATCAACTCCTTGATGAGCACTGTCTTGCCGACTCCGGCTCCACCGAAAAGGCCGATCTTACCACCTTTCAGATACGGCTCCAGAAGGTCAATGACCTTGATGCCGGTGTAAAGCACTTCCTGCGAGGTCTTGAGATCCTCGAACTTAGGAGGCTCACGGTGTATAGGCAAGGAATTGTCTTCGTTGAGATCGCCGAGTCCGTCAATGGAATCCCCGACAACGTTCATGACACGGCCTCTGATCTGCGCGCCGGTAGGCATAGAGATCGGAGCGTGAGTGTTCACAGCCTTCATTCCGCGTCTCAAACCGTCTGTCGAGTCCATAGCGACACACCTTACAGTGTCTTCACCGATATGTTGCTGAACCTCAATGACCAAAGGCCTTTTTCCCTCGCCTCTTTCGACATCAAGAGCGTCGTGAATACGCGGAAGCTGAGCCTCCTCATCAGTCACATCGAAATGGACATCCACCACAGGTCCGATGACCTGGGCAATGTACCCTATGTTTTCTTTTTCTGCCATTTTGAATATGGTTGTTAACGTGTCGCTCACGCGACGGAATTCCATTGCTGAAAAATCCAAGCCAAATTTACACAAATTCCCCCAAACGACAAAAAAGCGGGCCGATTTTAACATCGAACCCGCCTTTTTTAAGACTTTTTGATATATTCGATAATTGCTATCGAAATTACTTAAGTTTCTTGTAGCCATACTGGGCTGTCTCGCCGAGCTCCATCTCGATCTTCATCAGACGGTTGTACTTGGCGATACGGTCGGTGCGGCTGAGGGAACCGGTCTTGATCTGACCGCTGTTGGTAGCGACAGCGATGTCAGCGATCGTGGTGTCCTCGGTCTCGCCTGAACGGTGAGAGGTAACGGTGGTGTAGCCGTGACGGTGAGCCATCTCGATGGCGTCGAGGGTCTCGGTCAGGGAACCGATCTGGTTAACCTTGATGAGGATGGAGTTACCAGCGCCCATCTTGATACCCTTCTCAAGGTACTTGGTGTTGGTAACGAAAAGGTCGTCACCTACAAGCTGGCACTTGCCACCGATAGCGGCGGTAAGCTTAACCCAGCCTTCCCAGTCTTCCTCGCTGAGGCCGTCCTCGATGGAGTCGATAGGATACTTGGTGATGAGCTCCTCAAGGTAAGCGATCTGCTCCTCGGTAGAGAGTTTCTTTCCCTCTGGATCCTTGGCCATACCGGTCTTGAGCTGCTTGTAGTCATAGAAGAACTTGCCGCCCTCTTTGAAGCAGAACTCTGATGCGGCGCAGTCCATAGCGATGGTAACATCAGCGCCTGGCTTGTAACCAGCCTTCTCGATAGCCTCCATAATGCAGTCGAGAGCGTCGTTGATGCCGCCCAGCTTTGGAGCGAAACCACCCTCGTCACCGACAGCGGTAGAGAGTCCGCGGCCCTTGAGAACCTTCTGGAGAGCGTGGAACACCTCGGCACCCATTCTTACACCTTCGGCGATGCTCTTGGCGCCTACAGGACGGATCATGAACTCCTGGAAAGCGATAGGAGCGTCTGAGTGGGCCCCACCGTTGATGATATTCATCATAGGAACAGGAAGCACGTGGCCGTTGGTTCCACCGATGTAGCGGTAGAGAGGAATGTCAAGGTAGTTGGCGGCGGCGTGAGCGACAGCGAGGGAAACACCGAGGATGGCGTTTGCGCCGAGGTTGCTCTTGGTGGCGGTGCCGTCGAGTTTGATCATAGCCTCATCGATAGCCCTCTGCTCAAGGCAGGACATTCCGATGATTTCTGGAGCGATCTTCTCGTTGATGTTGGCGACAGCCTTGAGAACGCCCTTTCCGCCGTAGCGCTTAGGGTCACCGTCACGAAGCTCAAGAGCCTCGTTCTCGCCTGTTGATGCGCCTGATGGAACGGAAGCGACACCGATGATGCCGGATTCGAGTTCAACTTCACACTCGATTGTAGGGTTTCCTCTTGAATCAAGAATCTCCCTGCCAGTAACACGTACAATTCTCATAATAAAATAATGTATTTATTAACTTACTGTTTTAGTCTCAAAAAAAGGCCGGGGGTTGAAACCCAGCCTTTATATTCTTTCAATTATCACGCCAGATTATTTAACGAGGCAGACAGCGACACGGTTCTCCTCAGGAGTCTCGAATGGATTGACGGTGTCACCGAAATACTCAGTGATGATCCTGTCCTTGTTGATGCCGGCGGCAACGATGGCCTCAGCGACAACCTCAGCTCTCTTCTCGGAGAGGAACTTGTTTCTCTTGGCGGTACCAGTGGCCTTGTCAGCGTAACCGGAAACGCGAACCTTGGTGTCAGGGTTGGCCTTGAGAGCCTCGACAACCTCATCGATCTTGAGCTGCTCGCTCTCACGGATGTCCCACTTGTTGATGACGAAGAGGATGTTGCGTGAAAGTGACTCGAATGCAGGAACAACCTCAACCTTCTCCTCAACTACTGGTTCTGGTTCTGGTTCTGGTTTAACAACAGGTGCCGGTGCCGGAACTGGAACAGGTGCCGGAGCTGGCTTTGCCTTTCCGAAGCTGAAGGTAAGACCTGCGACAGCCTTGATCTGGAAGTCAGCCTTTGAGCCCTTCTTAGAGTTGAAGTGGTCGTCAAGGAAGCTGCAGTTACCCTCAAGGTTGAG
>ERZ1034980.1986-NODE-1986-length-11473-cov-12.697320_pt1 | contig 11473 bp, 21 predicted proteins | sample MGYA00520622_ERZ1034980 | MGnify/ENA primary metagenome ERZ1034980 (study PRJEB33766, sample SAMN09781791) | gut metagenome | biome: gut microbiome | host: Homo sapiens | place: Madagascar | study: EMG produced TPA metagenomics assembly of the PRJNA485056 data... | reverse complement strand
CTTTCAAATATTAATATAAATTTGTGGATTGTGTGGATTATGTGGATAAACTCATATACAATATAATTGTTAAAATTTTACAAGCACCTAGTAGAGTTAAGCAACTCATACCACAAAGGAGGGAATATGAAAATAAAATTACTTGAAAATGATAAAATAATCGAAGTGCCTAACTATTGGAAATGGCATTTAGTAGAAGGTAAAAAAGTTATAATAGACCAAAACAAAGAAATAATTGCTATAGTAGTAGAAGAAAATAATTAAAAAAGTTTATAAATATAGTTGACTGTTAGTTACTAACAAGTTATAATATAATTAAGAAAGTTAAATAAAAGAGAAAAGGAAGGTATTAAGAATGAGAGAATATAATGTTTATTACAGAAAAAGAGGAAATAAAATTGGGGAAGAATTCAACTGCACAGTAACTTGTAACACTAAAGAAGAAGCTAGAGAAAATTTTGAACAATGGGATAATCAAAATAAAGAATGGACTATAACAAGAATAGAAAGAGTTTAATACAAAATTGGTGGCTCACTATAAAAAGCCCTTACCAATTAATTAGGAGGGACTATGGAAGCAATTAGAAATATAAGTATACAAAAGGTTAAAGATAGACCCAACTCTTACATTTATAAATTATCATTACCAAGTTGGGTTATTGAAACGTTAGGTATTAGCATAGAAGATAGACAAATAAAAATAACTGAATCAGAAGGAAAGATAGTTATTGAGAAAGATAAAATATAATTTAATGTGGTGAATGCAATGTGTGAGATATTAAATACAGAATGTGGTAAGTGTTGTTATGTACAATGTGGTATGGATGCGGATAAAGAAAAAGAATGTCATTGTGATAATCAAGAAGGTCATAATTGTTATAACTGTGAATGCAAAGATATGTGTTTTTAGTGAAATATAATTTTTATTAGAAAGGATTTAAATTATGAATATCAAATTGACAGATAAAGAATATGTTGAATTAAAATACGCCTATTATTTAGGGTTTAAATACATCGCAAGACACGAAAAAGGAACAGTAGAGTTATTCAAAGAATTACCAATAAGAGATAAGGAAACTAATGGCATAACTACAAGTGGTTATGATACTTGGGTTATAGGTAGTTATCCGATAAAAGACCATAGTTTATATGATAAAGTTAAATTAGGTAAGTATGATTTTATAACTTGGGAAAATGGAGTTTGGAAAATAACAGATATTTTAAATAGCATTAGATAAAATAATTCTTTTAATTAAATGGAGGTTGGTTATGGTTAGGATAGTTCTAACAGATGAAGAATCAAAGTTATTAAAACAATTCTTATTGTATTTTTCAATGGAAGAATATAATGGATTCTTGGGAGAATTAAACAATAAAAGAGAAGAAATTGATGAATTATTAATTGATATATATAATCAAATATCAGAAATTATTGAATAAAAACATCATTTTAAGGAGTACAAAATGAAGAATAAAGCAACTAAATTTATATCAATGGAGGAAAAATAAGATGGCTTTTAAGATAAAACAATTAGATGTTAAACTAGGGATGACAGTTGAAATAAACGGAACTTGGACTAGAATAGACAATGGGATGGTTTTAGAAAATACAGATTTAGAATCAGTATTAAAGAAATCAGAAATAATGGAGCAGTTTCAAAAGTGTGAAGCATTATTAGAGGAAGAACTAGTAAGAAGAGTTAAGAAAATAAAAGGGTAAGGCGAAAGCCTTCCTACCCTTGTGGTAGGTATTTGGGGGAATACATATGAACGTTGCAGATTTAATAAAACTATTAGAGCCTTACAAAGATTTAAAGGTATCTAAAAACTATACAGTAGAAACAAACGGTGATAAACTTACTTTAAAGCAAGTAAGAAGAACTACTAAAACTAAAGCTGATATAATGGCTGAAGTTGTTAGAAAAATAGAAAATAAAGAGCACTCCTATAATTTTAGGGAGTTTGCATATGCATTCGAGCATTTTTGCCAACAATTTGGTTATACCTATTCAACTAGACTTCAAGTAGACCAACAGGCTATAAAGAAGGTATTTCCTAATAATAAATCATTTGGAAGGGATGAACTAGTTTTAGTTTATACTTATATAAGAATTTTTGAGAAACAAGTTAAGACAGCTACCTACTTATCCCCTACATGGGGAGGAATGATATTCGCAATGCCAAAGATAAAACAAGCATTGAGAGCATCTAAAGTTAGAGAACAAAAAATAGTTGACAGTCAATTAGTAGATGAGGTATACTAGTAAATATAAAGGAGATGTGAGTTATGAGTATAAAGAAATGTTACGCAAAAGATTATTGTAAAGGGTTTGGTACACCTAAATGTACCGAAAGATGTGATTTTTGGTGGAAGTTGAATACATTATATCGTAAGTCTAACCTACCAATGAGGTATAGATTCAACATACCTTTAAGGCCTGAACAAATAGATAGGGAAGCATTCCTGAAGTTAAAGGACTATTTAGATAACGTAGTTGATAGAGTTGAAAATGGAGACAGCTTATATATCTATAGTGAGAATACAGGTAACGGTAAAACTACTTGGTCTAGTAAGATAATGAATCAGTACATAAGAAAAATAGTTGCAAAATCTGATTTAGAGCATGAGGTGTTATACCTGAATGTATCTCTATTCGTTGAAGCAATGAGAAACCAATATACAGAGTATAGTGAGGATATAGCTAGATTAAGAGAGGAAGCTATGCATTGTAAGTTACTGATACTAGATGATATAGGAGCAGAACGACCAAGTGAGTACGTTTGTGAGAGGTTATACGACCTTATAAATCATAGATACACAAATATGTTAGCTACTATCTATACTTCAAACCTAACACCATTCGAGTTAGGGGATAGACTAGGGTCTAGAATAGAATCTAGAGTTAGGAGTGCCGAACAAATAAAATTAGTTGGTGCTGACAGAAGAACAATATAATTGATTTGGGGGAACGAGTTATGTATAATGTAGAAATTCAAGCAATAAATAAAATATTAAACGACAAGTCATTAGACCTTATAAATAAAGAAGGTATAGAGCCTTCATACTTCCTTTCTAATAAGGAACACGTAGATTTTATCATAGACCATAAGGAGCAATACGGTGTAGTTCCTGATGTTGTTACATTCAGTAATAACTTTAAAGATTTTCCAATATTTGAAGTACACGAAAGTCCAACTTATTTAGCTGATAAGTTACGAGAAGCAACACTATTCCAAAAGGTAGTGCCTATAGTGAACAAGTTTAGAGACAAGATGCAAAAGGACTCTGTAGACGCTACTGAATATATAATGGGAGCAATACAAGATGTTAGGTCATCAATACAGTTTAGAAAGTCTGTAGGTACTGATATAGTAGCAAGTGCAAAAGAAAGATACCAAGACTATCAAAATAGAGTTTCAGCAGGTGGATTATTGGGTATAACTACAGGTGTACCTGAATTAGACTCTGCAACATTTGGATGGCTTCCTGAAGACCATGTAGTGTTATTTGCTAGAACTAATGAAGGTAAATCATGGATAGCAGAATATTTAGCTGTACAAGCATGGAAGTCAGGTAAGAAGGTACTGTACTATGCTGGTGAGATGTCCGCACTTATGATGGGATATAGATTTGATACACTTTATAAAAATATCTCAAATACAGCAATGTTAATGGGTAATGAAGACCTACAAGATGAATATTTAGAATACATATACAAACTATCAGAAGGTAATGGTTTTACAGTAGTAACACCACAAGACTTTGGTGGTAGGAAACCTACTATAGCACAAATAGAAGCACTAGCTGAAGAACTAGGCATAGACATAGTTTTCCTAGACCAACTATCTTTACTTGACGATGGAAAGCAAACTGACAATAAAACAGCTAGATACGCAAACATATCTCAAGACATCATGTTAGCTAGTAAGAGACTACAAATACCTTTTATAACTGTAGCACAAGCTAACAGAGAAGCTGAAAAGGACAAGAAAGCTAAAGAAGATGCTCCACAACTACATCATGTAGAGTATTCAGATGCTATCGTTCAAGATGCTACTAGAGTTGTTAGTTTGAAATATGATTCAGGTATCCTGAAGTTATCACTTAAGAAGAATAGATTTGGTGGTAGAAATGTTGATGTATTACTTAAATGGGATATAGATAAAGGTATAATCGAGCCTATGCTTAATGAAGAGGAACTAGAACAAATGGGAGAAGAATTCGGTTTCTAGTATCACATGGGGAGGAACATCCTTCCCTAATATATTACATACAAGGGGGAAAATAAAATGGTAAACGAACAGATAAAAGTTATAAAGAAGGATTCAACTACAGAAGTATTCAATGGTAATAAGATAATAAAGGCTATAGAAAAGACAGCATTAAGAAGTAATGTAGAATTAGACGATATACAAAAGAATAAGATAGTTAAATTCGTAATGAAGAGAATATTAAAGAATGTTCCAGCAGGAGGAATAACTCATATATATGTATCAGAACTACATGAAGAAGTTGAACTAGCATTATATGAATTCAATCCTGCACTAGCTAAAGAGTACAATTCTTTTAGAGGATATAAAAAGCAAATGAAGGAACACTTTGAGGAAATGTTAAGGGATACAGAGCAATTACTTCATGCAGGAGATACAGAAAATGCTAATAGAGATAGTTACTTAATAGATGCACAAAAGGTTATGTCAGGAGAAATATTCTCTGTTAGAAATATGTTAGACTATGAACTACCTAAAGATGCATCACAAGCACATAAAGATGGTGATATATACATACATGACTTAAGAGACAGACTATACAACTCTATAAACTGTTGCCTGTTCGATATGGGGAAAGTATTAAAGGGTGGTTTTACATATAAAGGCGTTAACTATAAAGAACCTAACAGCATCCGTACAGCTTGTTCTATGTTAGAGGATGTAATGAATAGTTCTAGATTACAACAATACGGTGGATGGACATGTAGCGAGATAGATACCGTACTTGCTCCATATGTTAAGAAGACTTGGGTAAACTACTATAACATGGTATCAGGGTCAGATATAGATGCAGATGAATTTGCTAATGAAATGACTTGGAAAGATTTAGTACAAGGTATGGAGTCTATAGAGCATTCGTTACATATGGTTAATAATACATTTATAACATTTACCTTCGGACTAGACACAAGTAAGTTTGGTCAAATGGTATCAGAAGCTATACTACAGGTTAGGAGAGCAGGTCTTGGTACTACAGGCGTTCCAGCTGTATTCCCTAAATTAGTATTCCTATATACTGATAAGTTACATGGAGAAGGTATGGAGAATGAACATATATTTGCACAAGCTATACAAACTTCTAGTAAATGTATGTATCCTGATTACTTATCATTAGATAATGGATACCTTGGTGAGATGTATCACGAGTATGGTAAAGCTGTTAGCCCTATGGGATGTAGAGCATTCCTTTCACCATACTTTAACGAGCAAGACGAACTTGTATTTATAGGTAGAGGAAACTGTGGGGCAGTAACATTAAACTTACCAAGATTTGCATTAAAAGCTAATGGAGATATGGATAAGTTCTTCAAGTTAATAGATGAGAACTTCCATAAGGCAATGAAGGTACATCTATTTACATATAACAGAATGAAAAAAGTTAAAGCTAAAACTAATCCATTATTCTTTGTACATGGTGGATGCCATATCCAATTAGACTATGAGGACACAATAGAAAAGGCCATAGACACTTTCACTTGGTCAATAGGATATATAGGGCTAGATGAAACTGTAAAGGCTCTAACAGGGCAACAATTACATGAGAACCATGGTTTAGGAGTACATATATTAGAACATATAGATAAATTAATACAAGAAGCCAAAGAGGAAACAGGATTAAGATTAGCAATGTACTCTACACCTGCTGAAAGTTTATGCTATAAGTTCCTAGAGAAGGACAAGGAAGAGTTCGGTGTAATAGATGGTGTAACTGATAAAGCATACTACACTAACAGCTTCCATATGGATGTTAACGCTAAATTAGATGTAGACCAAAAGATGCGATTAGAACTTCCAATGTTCAATATAGCTACAGGTGGTAGAATAGTTTATAATGAATACCCACACACTAAAAATAAGAAGGCTATAATGGATTGTGTTAGATATGCAATGTCTCTTGGATTATATTATGGAATAAACCTACAACTTGATACTTGTTTAGGGTGTGGACACCAAGACGAGATAGAGGGAACTTGTCCAAAGTGTGGTAGCACAAATATACTATCAATAAATAGAATATGTGGATACCTTGGTTATACTTCTACTGATACAGGTGAGAACATGGTAAATCGTGGTAAGTATGACGAGATATCAAAAAGGGTAGACCACTTTAATTAAAAATATACATAAAATTGAAAATTAATTATTTACAATTTATACCTTTGATGTTATTATAATATCAGAGGTATAAATTTATATAAAGGAGATTGTTATATGGTATATAATTCAGATTTTTTAGAAATAGTACATACAATAGAGGACAATTCAGTAGATTTAATTGTAACAGACCCACCATATAAAACTACAAAAAGGGGTATAAGTAAAAACACCACTACAGGGGGACTTGTTAGAAGTGATTTAGGTAAACAAGGTAAGATATTTAAGCATAATGATATAAAGATTAAAGAGTTTATGCCACACCTTTATAGAGTGCTTAAAGAAGGCTCACATTGTTACATAATGACTAACCACGTTAATTTAGTAGAAATGTTAAATGTGGCTAAAGACTGTGGGTTTCACTTTATTAAGTCTTTAATATGGGATAAAGGTAATAAGATAATGGGACAATGCTACATGAGCCAATTTGAATATATTCTATTCTTTAGGAAAGGCAAACATAAGAAAATTAACTACTGTGGTACATCAGACATATTAAGTATACCTAACATAAAAGCAAAAGACGAGTTCGGACAAAACTTACATGATACTGAAAAGCCTGTAGAGTTAATGGAAATATTAATTAAAAATTCATCTAATGAGAATGATATTGTGTTTGACCCGTTTATGGGTATAGGCTCTACAGGTGTAGCTTGTAAGAATCTACAACGTAAGTTTATCGGTATTGAAATAGATAAGAGGTACTTCGATATAGCAAACACTAGGATATAATAGAATAAAGGGGGAATAATAATGCGATATTTAGCAATAAAAACATCAGACATAAATAATGGAGAAGGCTTAAGAGTGAGCCTATGGGTAAGTGGATGTGAACATAAATGTAAAGGATGCCATAATCCACAATCATGGAACAGAAATAATGGTGAGTTATTCACTAACGAGACTTATGAGTATTTAGTAAATGCACTAACTACAGGAGTAAAAAGAGGATTAACTATAATAGGTGGTGAGCCACTAGCAGACTACAACTATGAGGAAGTATTACAACTATGTAAAGACTTAAAAGAGGAAATACCTGACTTAAACATTTGGTTATATACAGGTTACTACTATGACGAGTTAGTTGACCAAGGCAAGATGGAAATATTCGACTATATAGATGTCATGGTAGATGGTAGATATGAAGAAGAATTAAATGATAGTACACTAGAGTGGAGAGGGTCATCTAATCAGATGATATGGTATTTCTAATGATAATAGGGTCAGTCATGTATTTAGCGTCAACACTAGCAATAGCTTTATTGTTTAATAACAATATTATATTCCAAATAACTTGGAGTATATACTTTGTGTTTATGGCAATATTAGGTATGTTGCTATTAATAGCCGATATACTTTAACATAGGGGGAGATTGAGTTATGTTAACTATAGGAGAAGTAGTAATATCTGCAGATGTCGAAGACATTGTATCGCAGATACAAGCGGATACAGGATTATTAAGGGATGTAAATGAACTAGAGACAGATATCATGTGTACATGTCCAATACATAAAGGGGGAATGGAGCAAACTCCTTCCCTTGGTATAAACAAAGATTCAGGTGTAGTACATTGCTTCACTTGTGGCTATAAGGGAGATATAGTTACACTTGTTAGTGATTGTTACGACATATCATACAGTCAAGCCTACAGGAAGTTAGTAGGACACTTCATATATAGTGGTGGTAGAGTACTTGATATTGGTATTGATAGAGATACTACACAAAGTAACTACATACCATATAGTAAAATAGCACCATACATAGAAGTAAACGTACCAGCATGGAACTACTTACATAGTAGAGGTGTAGATGCTAGTAAGTTGTATAATAAGTTTCCTGTAGGGTACGATAAAATGACTAACTCGATAGTATTCTATATTAGAGACTTAAAGAACAGATACATAGGTAGTAAGACAAGGAGCATCCAAGGCAAAAGATTTGCTAATGCTACAGGAGCAAAGAAATCTACATACCTTTATGGAGCATACGAACTACTACAATCAGCATGGCAACCTGAAGACCCTGTATGGATATGTGAGTCAGAGATTGATGCACTAACAGTATGGTCTAGAGGTGGGTATGCAGTAGCTATAGGTGGCTCACACATATCAAAAGCACAACTAAACATACTAAAGACTCTTGGAGTTAGAAGGTTAATAGATGGTTTAGACCGAGACGAAGCTGGTAGAGAAGGATGGAAGAACCTATGTACATACATAAAAGGAATATCTACATATAACACAAAGTTCCCTGTAAATAAGAAGGATATAAACGACTTAACAGAGGAAGAGTTCAATAACATAAAAATCTATTAAATTTTTTTTGAAAATAGTTGACAGACAACTATATAATGTGGTAATATATGTATTGTAAAGGAGGAGATACAGATGAAATCAATACAATTAATGGAGAGTGAATTACAATACGAGTATTCATTCAGGAAAAAAGTAAACAAATGCCTTAAGTGGTTAAAGGAAGGTGAACTAGCACACATATTCGTATGGGGAGCAGATTCAGAGACAGGTGAAGGCTCACAAATAAGGATATGGTACAATGAAGCACAAGATACTTACTACGGTATGACTAGTGCAGGTGAGTTAAGGAAATGTAAAGCTGTACATATGGTTTATCAGCACATAGTAAAAGATTACTTTGATTTATATGATGAAGAAGGTATAAAGCTAGTTAAACCTTCACATTCAGTAGCAGATACAATATACAAACACTTATATAAGGGGGATTTATAAAATGATAAAAGTTAAGAAGTTATTTTCAGATGCAAAGATACCTACTAGAAAAGGAGATATAAATAAATCAGCTTTCATAGATTTAGCTGTACCTGTAGTTGAGGTTGTTGGACAAGATAACACTTCATACAATCACATAACAAGTAGCAAAACTCAAAAGCAAGTAGCGTATGCTAAAGGGGATGTAGTAATACTTCATACAGGACTAGCAATGGAACTTCCTGAAGGTACATATGGTGAATTACTACCGAGGTCTTCTACATTTAGAAAGACAGGGTTAATAATGACTAACAGCGTAGGAATAATCGACCATGACTATTGTGGAGATACAGACGAGTGGATGGCAATGATGTACGCTACTAGAGATGGCTACATAACTTTAGGTGAGGATTACTTACAATTTAGGGTAATGAATAATATGGAAGCACACGATATAGAAGAAGTTCTTACATTAGGTAACGCTGATAGGTCAGGATATGGCTCAACAGACAAGGAGGTAGTCAATGGTTAAACACTACCTTACACAGCAATTAATACTACTAGACAGCATAAATGCTACACTTGACGATATGTTGGCATTAGCTAAACATCATTGCAGACCATTCGCTTCAGTAGATGACGAGTGTCAACATATACAACACCAAGGTATATGCATAATGAATGGTATTAGACACAAGATGGAGATGCTTGGAATATTATAGCTAAATATTTGGGAGGAAACATATGAAAAATGCAAATAAGGAGGCACACTATGTTTAAGGAATGGTTAGCTTGTATAGCAGAGTATGAGATGCAACTACAGTCAATGTTAGAGATAGTAGAAGATATGGAAGATTTATCTCATAGGGTTGATGACGTAAATGATGCATCTGAATGGACAGCCGAGGAGCAGAGAAGCTCTTTTCATGCAATAGCGGATATGCTGTACTTACAGAGAAAAATATCAGAGAAATTAAAAAAACTAGGTTTAGTTTAGTATTAATTAATTGGGGGAAAACATATGAAGAATATAAATAAATTTGTATACGATAGAACTTTAACTTACTTACAAAAGAACAGGGACTATGGAAACTCTGTAGACAAGACTAGGTTAATCCTTGGGGAGAAGGCAGACCTTGTTAGAATGGCTGATAAGATACACCGTATAGAGCAGTTGGCACTAAAGCAGAATGAGCCTAAAGTAGCTGAATCAATAGAGGATACAATATTAGATTTAGTGGTATATTTAGCAATATATGAATCAGGAAAAGATAGAGAGACTATGGAACAACTATCTTCACCTTCTAGATTAGCAGATTTAATAGAGAATTTAGAGGATATAGCAGTACATCCGAGTGATTGGCTTGACGAGTTACAAGAAGAATTAGGCTCTGATATATTAGAGGAATACACACTAGAATACATAGTGAACTATATAAAAGTTATGACAGCATAATAGAAATACTCTCACCTATTCCCTTGTAATTAAATTTATGGGGGAATAATAAAATGATATTATACAAAGAATTTTTAAGAGAATCAGAGGAATACAATAAAATATTAGAGATATATAATACATCAACCATTGACTATGTAGCTGATATGTACTTAAAGGAGAATGACGAGGAATACTCCAACAGGAGAAAACTTGAATATCCTTACAGTACATTAGCTACAATGAATGCTTGGTTAGGTAACTAAAGGAGAAAAGAATATGAACGAAAGATTAGAAATATTAAGAGAAGAACTATGCGATTTACATAGAGAGAATGAGGAACTAAAGGATGAGGTTAAATTCCTTGAGCAAGAACTACAGGAAGCACAAGAGGTTTTAGACAGTATAGAGGACATACTAATAGATGAACTTGGCGAGAAGCTAGGAACAAGAATCTACAATAGAATATTTGGATTAGATTAGAACAAGGGTAGCCATATAAAGGCTACTCTATTTTATTTGAGACTACCCACATTGAACCTGACTGAAGTTGAGTGAAGTTGAATGAGGTTGAGGTAGTGAAGTTGAATAAAGTTGAGTGAGCCTGATAAAGTTGAATGAAGTTGAGTGAAGTTGAATGAGGTTGAGAGAACCTGAACTTGGTTAGGCAACCTATCACACCATGAGCCTTCTCCACTAGCCTTAAAATGACCCTCACGAGGTCAGAGCAACACACCAACTACGACAGTATGCTACGAAGTAGCACTCACATGCAGTACATTAATTGATAATATTAATATTATATAATAACATAACGAACATGTCATACATCCATACACCGTACATACACATAATATATTATATACATCATATATACTTATTTGG
>ERZ1034980.1984-NODE-1984-length-11477-cov-27.210996_pt1 | contig 11477 bp, 19 predicted proteins | sample MGYA00520622_ERZ1034980 | MGnify/ENA primary metagenome ERZ1034980 (study PRJEB33766, sample SAMN09781791) | gut metagenome | biome: gut microbiome | host: Homo sapiens | place: Madagascar | study: EMG produced TPA metagenomics assembly of the PRJNA485056 data... | reverse complement strand
TACCATAGATAGATTAGATAGATAGATTTATATATATTTGTTTAGTCTTTATTTGATTGTTATATATTCTTGTTGCTTTTCCAGTGGCACGAATCTTAACGTAATAAAAACAAGCAGGAGAAATCCCGGTTGCAGAAAAAAATAGAATAGATTTTTTTGAGGGAGAGCGCTTGTTAATATCTTACGTCTGTCAAAAAAAGAGGAATTAAATTCCTCTTTTTGGCAGATGCAAAGATTATTCCTCATCTTTATTTTTCTTTTCTTTTTTTATCTTTTACCTTCGACTCGCTATACAGATGCAAGGTTGTAGATTCAAAGCGTCCGGCACATTCCTTTTCCAGATATCCCTTATCTATCAGTCCCTTTTCGGCATTGACGATCATAGCTTCACCATTGCCTAACTTTTTAGCAAGCCTCTTTTTGTCAACATCATAAGTCGGCGAAAAGGAGTGAAGAATCGCATAATACCCCATCTCCGCAAGCGTAACCGTTTCATCTCGGCAGATGGCATTTGGTACCATCGTATATGGTTCTTTTTCGGCTCCCTTTGGTTCCGATACGATGGCTTTTTGCCCAGCGAACCTATGCTTTTTATCCCTGATCAGTTCGATTTTTACCAGTTCTTCCGCTTCCAATTTGTCCAGCGCCGCATTGAGCGTGGTTCTTCCACCAGCACAGATTTCTTTTGTCCCTTGAATGCTGAAGCTCCAATTAGGTGGTAAGGACTTCAGCTGCAGATACAGCCCGATTTCTTTCAAGGTCAACTTGAGATTAAACAAGACCTCATTTGAGATGATAGTGAAGTCGCTCTTGACTTCTTTGCCTTTGATTACACGTGCCATATGGCATCGCCTCCTTTGGGTGTTTTTTTTAATCAAATTAAATATGGTAAAAAAATCCAAAAAAAACAGACATTTATAACCAATGTCTGAAAAATCATTTATTTTTTTTTATAGAGAAGAGTGTCTTTTGAATATATTTTTATATTTGCGATATACGCTTAACTCCTACAAGAATCAAAAACACAGAATACAAACACAAGTACAAAATTATGAAGCTACGGATACCTGATATGATGAGACAATTTACGGATTACCAATACTGTTCATGGTGTGGACAAAAAAATTTATATTTATTATTTCTCTCCTATATCTCTTCTCTAAGTTCAAGATAAGTATAACGCGTATGCATTACAAAAGATATAGATACATCATAAAAAAATCATTCATTGCGGGTTTCATATACGGAGAAGTCTATTTTGTTTATTTCTTATTTCTTTTTCTTCCATATTTAATGTGAAAAGCAAAAACGTGTGAAGGGGGTGCATAAATGACATACACGGAAAGCTACAATCTGCTCTTCTGGTTTGACCGATTGAATCCGGCTTATGTTCATCGGCTTGCCGCAGAAAACAAGCAGACAGACATTGCATTTCGTCATGAGCTGGAACAGCGGGTATACCTCATAAAGAACCTGACAAAACGGCAGAGACAGTTCCTTCTTGGACGGGTTGCAGAGATGGAAGAGGAAGAAATCTCCATGATGGAGAGAGTGAATCATCTGCCGTTTCGGGATATCTACGAACGGCTTCAAGGAAAGGAGTAAAGGTATGGATACGAAAGACATCAATCTGAAATTGTACATGCTGGCAGAAGAACGATGGGGCACGCAGCGGGCGATGGCTTCCCATTTTGGGTTAAGTCCGTTCAGTCTGAACAGGATGTTTGCCGGAAAAAGACATATGGAGATTTATCGCTTTGTCAATGTCTGTCATGAACTGCATATTTTTCCGCACGATCTTCTGCGTGGAGAGTTTCAGAGAGACTGGGATGCAGACGTGGAGCCTATGACAAATCAGAAGGTGGCACGAATGATGGAAAAGATCAGGGTTGCGCGGATGCGGGAGCTTACAAAAGAGGAAAAAAAGAAGCTGGCGCAAAACCGGCTCGAAAATCCTGCCATGGTGGCTTCCATTCAAAGGTGTGAGAGGGCAAAAAACAAGCTTGAGGACATGGATGCAAATGCATTAAAGGCAATAAAACGAAATATATGCGTGGAAGATCTGTTCCATTTCTGCGATTTTTATATGTTTGAGCCGGAACGCTTTTTTGAGGAATTGCTGGATGCGTAAGTCAATATGGAAATAAAGAAAAATTGCGGGATCCACGGTTGGGAGATCAAGTGACAGGCGGTATAGTGAGAAAAGAAATAGTATTGAAATTCAGGAGGTATTCGTATGGAAAATAAGATTATTATTCAAACCAAAACGGCGTATTTGCACTGCTTTGAACCATTTTCATTTGCCAAGGATGGAAGCGGTGGAAAATACATGTGTACATGTATCAATTCAAAAGATGACCAGCAGACGAAAGCGATGGTTGATAAGGCAATTCAGGCAGCAATCGAGAAAGGAAGAAACGAGCTGTGGAACGGAAGAATCCCGCCGAATCTGTACAGCCCGATAAAGGACGGTGATGAGAGGGAGGACAAAGATAAAATATTCAAGAACAGCTTTTACATTGTGGCAAAATCAAAGCTTGCACCGGATATCGTAGATCAGAAGGTGCATCCGATATTTGACAAAAAGAAGATTTATTCCGGTTGTATCTGCAATGTTGCATTGACATTTCTTCCGTATAAGGCGGGACCAAATAATGGTATCACATGCATGCTCGGAAATATTCAGTTGGTACGGCAGGCACAGGCACTCGGCGGACATACGCGTGCAGAGGATGAATTTAGTGTGATAGAAGATGAGAATACAGAAGATGCAACAGCAGAGTTCAATTCGTTAAATCAGGAAGGATAGCATATGGAAAAGCTCCTTGATCAGGTTGTAAAGAAAAAGAATATGGAAAAGGCTCTGGAAACATTAAATCCGGCAGCATGTGCGGGAATCGACGGAATCAGTATCGAACAACTGAAAACCCGGTTCCCGGATATGTATGAGGACTTAAAAGAACGGATAATTGCCGGAAAATATAAGCCGATTAAACTGCTTCGTATTTATATACCAAAAAACGATACAGAATATCGGATGCTCAGTATTCCGGCGGCTGTGGACCGTATGATACAGGCGTCCATAGTATCGGTGCTTGCCCCGATCTATGAGACGGATTTTTCTGACTACAGCTTTGGATTTATTGAGGGACGAGGTTGTTTTCCTGCGATCATTTATACGCTGCGGGAGATAAACAAAGGCAAGCATCATATCATCAAGATAGATTTGAGAAAATTCTTTGACAGTGTACCGCATGACATATTGATGCAGGTTTTGAAAAAGAAGATAAAGGATGAAGACCTGTTAAAGCTGATTCAAAAATATCTGGTTGTAAAAGCAGTTGTTCCAAGAAAAGGAACGGTGGCGGTAACAAAAGGGGTACCTCAGGGAGGCCCCCTGTCTCCACTGTTGTCGAATATATTTTTAAATGAGCTTGATACATACTTGCAGTCACAGCATATCACGTTCAGCAGATATGCGGATGACTGTATGATACTGTGTAACAGTGAATGGGAGGCAAACTGCCAATACGAAAAGGTTGTCGATTATATCGAGCATGTTCTGAAACTGGAAATCAACTATGGGAAGACAAAAATATGCGATGCATCGGATATCGATTTTTTAGGCTATACCTTTAAAAAGACAGAGTTTGGATATGTGCTGGATGTACCGGAGAAAAAAATAGAATATCTCCGTAACCGTATGCAGGAGGTAATCCGTGAATATTATGAGAAGGTTTCCAACAAGGAGTTTGTTGGTAAGCTGATGGAGATTACAAGAGGCTGGGTAAATTATTACAGTCTGGCAAACATAGAGAAAAAACTTTCAGAACTGGACCGATGGTTTGAGGAAACAATTACAGAAATTCATAAATATGATCGAGACGTGTATCTGGCAGAATGCAGGAAGCTGATGCGCGTAGGTATGCGAAAAAGGGAGGCGTATATCATAGCGAATACAGACAGAAAGATGGAAGGAAAAACCGTAATGCAGCTCAAAATCCCGGTGGAAAAATATTATACATGGATTTTGAAAGCAGGGTATATTCCGTGTGCAGATCTGCTAAGAAATATATGGAGAGAAAGAGGTAAGAGACATGAAAAAAAGAAGAAAAAAGATTCATCTGGCAAAAGTACTGTGGTTCCCGCTCAATAAATTCAATTATGTACAGTACCGGCAGACATGCAGGATACTGAATCAGATCGGTGAGGATTTTGATATGTATAACCTTCCGTTGGTTATTTATAAAGACAAAGTAAATGCCGATATGGAAGGGCTGCATACTGCAGTCAATTCCATGCATAAAATTCAGGTGCCAAATGACGCGTATTATATTTACAATCTGGCAGAAGCCTTTGGATATCTGCAGATGTACAGAACAGGCGAGATAAGACTATTCTCGGAAAGGGGCATTGAAATGACAGCCAAGGGATATGCCGTTGCCTTTTGTAAGAGAATGGCGGACACGGAAAGTTTTATGCCGATGCTTCCTCCGGATGTTTTGGAGGACGGAGAAATATCATTGGAGCTGGGGCAATACATAGAGCATATGGAGGAGTATTACGAGATGTAAGGGGGAATGGAAATGCGCTTTCTGAACTGGCTTTTTTATACAGGATTGTGGTCCCAGCCTTTTGTTATGTATGGACTTATTCGTGTTATGGACATAAATCTTTCCAATATTCAGAAAGATATAAAGACCGGATTATTTCTTTTATTCGTATCATTTTTACCCACATTGTATATCTGAAATCAGAATGCTACGGCAAAGAAAAACGGAAAAAGACAGTTTGGGCTGCTGGATTCCCTGAATCATCAGATGGACCCGGCGTATCAGACGAGTCTCCGGGACAGAGCAAAATATCCACCTGTTGACCGGATATATCTGTCTGACAAGCCGGATGGAATCATTCTGGGAAAATATCAGGGTAAATATGTAAGGAAGAAATTACAATCGGACGGACACCTCATGATTATCGGGGGTTCCGGCTCAGGAAAAAGCTCATGCCTGATAATTCCAACCCTGCTGTCGAATCCGGATATTGGACTGCTTGCAATCGATATCAAAGGGGAGCTGTCAAAAAAGACAGCCAAGATTGGAACAAAGGACATGATCGTGTTTAACCCAAACGACAGGAATACCTATGGTTACAATCCGTTTTACAGGTTAAATGAGGCATCAACCGAGCAGGAACTTATGGAGTGCATGCAGGTAACAGCCGTGTCGTTGATTCCGATGCCGGCAGAAATGCATGATACATTCTGGAAGCAGTCGGCAAGACAGCTTTTGACCGGACTGCTGATTTATTATTTCAAAAAAGGATACGAAAGTCTGCCGGATATATGCACGGAGATTCTGAAGCAGCCAATGAAGAAGAATCTGGAGGAAATACAAAAGCATTTGAAAACAGCGGAAATAGAGTCCCTGTTTCTTGGACCATATCTGGATATTGCAGAGGAAACTTTGTCGGGAATTGCATCTGAAATCACGTTGCATCTGACTATATTTGCGACAGACCAGAATATTCATTATGCATTTAAGGAAAATCCATTAAAGATGAATCCGAATATGCTGAATGAAGGGAAACATATTTATCTATCCATTCAGGAAGATAAGCTGACAGCCTATTATGATGTACTGCAGTTAATATTGAATCAAACATTATCAGAATTGGAACAGAGAAAGGAGGATTCGGATCCGATTCTGTTTATTATAGATGAGCTTCCACGTATCTTATCACAAGGGAAACTGGACAGACTGCTGGATGGTGCAAGAACCTTACGTTCAAGAAAAGTAAGTCTGATTCTTGTTACGCAGAGTGTAGATGCGCTGCTTAGTGCATACAGAGAAAGTGAAGTAGATGACCTGATTAGCAACTGTGCCTATACAGCGGTACTGTCCGCTACATCCAAGAAAACGCAGGACAAGATCATAAGCTGGAGCGGACAATATACAGAACGAAGAACCAGCTACAATCAGGGAAAAGGTGCATCCAGCCATAGAAGTATATCTTATGAACAACGAAATATTGTGGAGGCAGAAGATCTTGTTACACTGTCGGATTCGGGAGAATTGATTTTGATTACACCGAAAGGATACAGCAGAATCAAAAAATCTCCATATTACAAAATACGACAGCTGAATGACAGATCAAAGGAAATAGAAAATTTCAATCAGAATATAGACAGTATGGAAAGGAGCAATTATGAAAACAAAGGAAGAATTAGAGGCATTACAAAAGAAACATCGAGAGCAGATGCAGAGTAACAGGGACCGGGTACAGGAGAGAAAAAAGAGGGCACATCGTCTGATTGTCCGTGGGATTCTTGCAGAAAACGCGGTAGGTGAAGATTCGACGCATATGACAGATGAAGAATTTAAGGCAGCATTTTATGAACTGATAAGGAAATAAGGGGGACGGAATATGACATATACGGAATTTATTGAAGCGTTTGAAAAGCAGTTAAGCAGAGAATTGGAGAATGCAGATATCCAGAGATTTTCAGTGCAGAAAGTAAATGGTAAGAAAGATGTCCTTGTGATTCGAGAGAGTGGTGCAGATCAGACACCGGTTATCTATATGGACAAAGAATATGATTTGTATAAGCAGGGACATTCTGTGGAAGATCTGGCCTGCCAGACAGCGGCTAATTATGAGAATTTTGTGCGCGATACAAAGCTGGATGAAAATATAGCATCACAGCTTACGCGGGAGGCAGCATATAAAAATCTGTACTGTGCAGTAATCAACGGAACGGCGAACCGGGAATTGCTGAAAACGGTTCCGCATGAATGAATAGAAGATCTTGCCGTGATTCCAAGAATGAAGGTTGGAGAAGCCGGAAGTTTCATTGTGACAAAGGATATATGCGGACAACTGGGAATGACGGAAAGAGAAGTCCTTCAGGATGCAAAGGCAAATATGGAAAGGCAGAAATTCATATGCAGGGATTTGACAGAGGTTGTGCAGGAGATTATGGAAGAATATCATATGCCAAAATCTTATATAGATGAAACCCTGTATATGCAGTCTCCGCCGTTTCCGATGTATATGCTGACAAATGAAGCGAAGTGTGACGGTGCAGCGATGATCGTATCAGACAGAGCAATGATGCAGGCAAGAGAGCTGATAGGAGAAGATTTCTATATAATTCCGAGCAGCAGACATGAGGTGCTTTTGCTTCCGTCAAGTGAGATACCGAGCGTGGGCGATCTAAAAGCGCTTGTACAGCAGGTAAATACGGAGACGGTTTCTAAAGACGACTGGCTGTCGAATGAAGTATACAGATATGATGATCTTACCCAGCGAATCACGCTTGCGGATAAGAAAGCGAAGCTGGAAGAAAAAACAGATAAACGTACAAAGATAAAAGGAAGATAGGTGGTACACATGGATACGGGTTTTGAATTATATAAGACATATATGCATATCAGAAATGTACAACATTCACCGGAATATCCGGAGATCCCGGTGGCAGAGGAAAAAGGGGAGACGAACCATGCAGCAGAAGGACAATCATAAACTGGAAGAGATTACGGCAAAACTGGAAGAAGGAATTAAGAATCTGTTTGACAGTGAGAAATATAAGAATTATCTGAAGGTAATGTCCCGATTTCATCCATACAGTTTTAATAATATTGTATTGATCGCCATGCAAAAACCGGATGCAACCATGGTGGCGGGATATACAGCATGAAGGACAAAGTTTCAAAGACAGGTAAATAAAGGGGAGCAGGGAATCCGGATTCTTGCTCCCGCTCCATATAAGATCGAGAAGGATGTAACAAAGATAGACGAGAAAACAGGGAAGGAAATCACGGAAAGACAGCAGGTGATTGTACCGGCATATAAGGTAACAACCGTTTTTGATATTTCCCAAACAAGTGGAAAAGAACTTCCCCGGATTGCTGCTGAATTGCAGGGAGATATCGCAGAGTATCAGAGATTCATGCAGGCAGTCAAAGACAGTTCACCGGTGTCTATTGAAATAAGAAAAATATCCAAAGAAAATGTCAATGGATATTACAGCCAGACATTAAAAAAGATTGTTCTGCAGGAAGGAATGAGCGAAATGCAGACAATCAAGACAGCACTGCATGAATTAAGTCACGCCGTATTGCATGATGCGGATACAGGGAAAGAAAAGGAACAGGATTTAGACAGGAGAACAAAGGAAGTGCAGGCAGAGAGTGTTGCATATACGGTATGCCAGCACTATGGCATAGATACATCGGAGTATTCGTTTGGATATATAGCAGGATGGAGCAGTGATAAAAAGATGGATGAATTCAGGGACAGCTTAAAAACTATCCGGGATGCAGCCGCCGAGATTATCCAGACTATGGATGCGAAACTGTATCCGGACAAAGAACAAAAGAAACAGAAAATGCAGGAGAAGCATTCTGTAAGACGGCATGGGTAAACATGCCAAAGCCCTCGGCAGAGCGCACCATCATGCCTTTCGGCGTGATGTATAAGTGCGCACTTCCAAGGGGAAGTGAAGGGAGGATGGACGGCTATGGCTATATATCATCTAAGTGTAAAAATCATAGGACGGAAAGCAGGCAGATCTGCAGTGGCATCAGCAGCCTATAGAAGCGGAACCCGGCTTGAAAATGCCTATGATGGAATAGAACATGATTATACAAAAAAACAATGGGTTACATATTCAGAAATAATTCTGCCGGTACAGGCTCCAAAAGAATTTAAGGACAGAGAAAAATTATGAAATGCGGTAGAGCAGTCGGAGAAATCATCGGATGCGCAGCTTGCACGCGAGATAGAGGTGGCGCTTCCAATCGAAATGACAGAGCAGGAACAAATCCGGTTAGTACAGGAATATGTAAGACAGAACTTTACAGACAGAGGCATGTGTGCAGATTTTTCAATTCATAATCCACCGGTACGAAACCGAAGCGGACAACCGGTGGATGCGGACGGAAATATAGTACATGACAGAGAACATATGCAGTTTCAAAATCCTCATGCACATATCATGCTCACGATGCGACCACTGGATGAAAAAGGAAGGTGGCAGGCAAAGACACAGATAGAGTATCAATGCATAAGAAATGGAAAACAACGTGGATTTACGGCAGACGAATATAAAGTGAAGAAGGAAGAGGGCTGGGAAAAGCAATATAAATACAGATGCAACGGAAAGACTGTGTGGATGACAGCCACAGAGGGAAATCTGAAAAAACTGGAACGCATCAGCCGTACGCCTAAGACAAGCAGATTTGGACGGAGAAATCCGACGGTAGAATTCTGGAATAGTCAGGAAGTAGAGCTTGCATGAAGAAAAAACTGGGAAACTGCAGTAAACCGGAGGTTGCAACAACTTGGATGTGAAGCAAGAATTGACAGCCGGTCTTACAAAAATCAGGGTAGAAAAAACGAGATTCCTTCTATACATATAGGACCGGCAGGCAGATATATAAAGCGGGAATCAGACAGACAGCAGATTAATGAAGAAATAAAAAAATACAATCAGATAGCAATCGGGCTTCAGAGGGATATTGACCGAATCTCCGAAGAGATGGAACGCTTGTCCCGACAGGCGGAAGAAAGTCTGGAACAGATTCAAAGCGAATTGGCACAGAAAAAATCAGAGCAGGAGGCAATCAACCGACAGCTCCGTATATTGAACACAAAGATAACTACATTGCAGGAAACAATTCGGAAGATAGAGAGACAGAAACAGTATACGGTAGAAGCGAACAAAGAATCTTCAGAAAAAATACGAAGCATGGAAAGCAAATTAAATCATTATACCATATTCGATCGTGCGGAAAAATTTGCAGCGAAAAAACAGATACAAATGGAGAAAAAACGCATTCAGGATAGAAATATATATATGCAGGCAATGCTTGAACAGCATGGGATGCGTGAAATCCGGGAACTTCAACAGATCATAAACCGTTGTTCGGAGGCGGATGCGGAGTACCGGAAAATGACAGATCAGGCACTTACATGTGCAGAGGAAATCGGCGAAATCATGAAAGAATATGCGCAGTGTATGACATGGATTGTACATAGCGGTCTGCCGGAGAAGCATAGGGAAGCAGGGAAAAGGCGAATAAAATAAATCGTGATAATGATGGACTCAGAAATTGGGATTACACATTTTTTGACTATTCATTTGTGCATTCAGATGATTACGATCGATCTGGGTACATTTATGAGGTGGAGCCTGCTGACTTAGCTGGCTATCTTGAGTCTTGCTCCTATATGCGACCATTGGAAATGATCTGTACCGGAGCCAAGTTTGCCACATATCAGAGTGGATGTGGATGGAATTTTGAAACTCTGGAAAATGTTGTTGGAAGGGAACTGGAAAATGAATTTGGACATATCATTTACAGATTCAATCAGGATGTTCTCAAAAAGGCAGGAATCAGTGAAGAAGACTTTGTCGTGGACTATATTGAAGATTTAAACGATTGGGAAAACAGATATGATTATCTTGGGAATCTGGTTTATTCTTATAAGATCGATGAGGTGCTGTCTCTGCTGGGGCTTACTCCGGAGGAAGATGAGTAAGTAAATCTGCATAATCTAGGCGGGGCAGGCTGAATATCAGCCTGCCCCGTATTTTATGTCTATGTAGCTCTGGAGTATAGAGCATCAGAGCTCTTTGTTCCCATAAAATTACTTCCTTTGACCACACACACTACAATACTGGTAATCAGTCACTTCCTCATCATATGCATCTTTGACTTTGACTTTTTCCACCTCAGTATATGAGGTAGGAATCCATGAACCATGACTACCTGAACATCTAGTTGTCTCAATCCACCATGGGTTTTCATCAGTACCACCATTCACTCTCATAGTACCAGAGGCTTCATCATGTGCAGTGGAGCCAATGTTCGTAATATCAGCTCCACAAGTATTACAATAGAGGTGATACTCTTGTTTGTATTTAGTAACCTCTTGATCTTCATATTGTGCATCATGATGAACTATCTTTGTATGATTTACCCATGTATGCGAATGAGAAGTTGTTGCCTGACTATTATTCTGACTGTTGCCATTATTACCACTGTTGCCAGGTTTACTCTGCTGAGTAGTTGTCTGCGCTTGTGTAGTTGCAGTCTGAGTTGTTGCAGGAGTATTCTCTGTTTTATGTTCTTTCTTGCTTTCTGTCTTACCCTCAGTTGTGGCTTCTGTCTTCTTGTCATCACCCTTTGCTACAGTCTCTGTTGTTGTATCTTCTGATGCGTTCTCTGTTGTATCCTCACTAACTACTTCTTCTGATACCTTTTCTGTATCTTCTACTACTTTCTCAGATGTGTTGTCTGTTACGTCAGACTTTGTTGCATCTGTCATGGATGCTTCTGTACTTGTGTTGGAAGAATCTTGAGATGAACTGCAACCATATGTAGACAGCAGTGCAATAGATAAACATGTGCAAAGAATTATTTTTTTGAACTTTTTCATTTGAATACTCCTCTCATATATCACTATAATTC